>Ga0210059_1007839_pt1 | contig 16931 bp, 14 predicted proteins | sample Ectturendosymbi2_FD_188042 | JGI IMG/M metagenome (GOLD analysis project Ga0210059, IMG submission 188042) | Ecteinascidia turbinata endosymbiont from Florida, USA - Sample 2 (SPAdes) (version 2) | ecosystem: Host-associated > Tunicates > Ascidians > Unclassified | place: Key West, Florida...
ATCTGTGAAATTCGTAAAGCCCTGAATGTCGAGCCACTTTTCCTCCAAATCGAGTGATCTCAAATACATTAGTTCGGCCATGTTTCCAGAATGTCACAGAAAAGATTATCGAGGCAAGTCCTGCTGGCTGCACCCACGGGAATGCAGACCAGAGGCCGTTCAAGGACCGGGTGGAGTGACTACATCTCTGACCTTGTTTGTTTCCGTCTTGGTGTGGAACCAGCAGAACTATCGGAGATCGCATTTGTCCGTGACGTATTGCGAGTCCTCCTAGAGCTGTTGCCCTGTGACTCTCCCCAGAGCCAAAGCAGGCACGAAAATGAGTGAATGAAAATAATAAGTGCATAAAGCAAACAATCTTTTGTGAACTGCATTTAAAGTTGTTGCGATTCATGCCAAGCATAATTCCAAAAGTTCGGTGTGTTGTCACTAAATCGATACATTATAGAAATAATGAGGTGATACGTAAGCTAATTGAACGCCCAATACTTACGAGCATGCAAGTTTAATGTGAAAATATTCCTGAGTTAACTAGTGTCTACATGTTTTGATCGACTAAGAGCAAACAAATTTGATGCTGATATAATTCTCCTTTTACATATTGCGTGTTTTGTTAACACCAAGCATCGAAACCTTTAGATTCATTTCCCAGATCTTGTCACATATACGCTTACCCATGCATTTGGGAAAATCTGAATTTTCCAGCAATGATGGGATCAAATCCAGCAATCTTTGTAAATTGTTGTAAAACGTATCCAGGGCTTTGCTTCTTCCACGAAACGATTGGGAAATAGCAGAAAAGTCACAAAAACCGCGATACATGTCAGCCATCGCCTTGTAGAGCATTTTAGCAGATCTGCGTTAAAAATGGTTTTATGCAGATGTACCACCATCAGGCTGGTTGAACTACATACAACTCTATGAGTAAACTTGCTGGTTTTTCGTTCGGCAACAGTCTCATGATTGAGATGTTCAAGATACAATCTTCGCGGTAACATTTCCTAAATCAGCACAAAAACAGTAAGGCTACCAAGTTTGGATCCAGTCGTAATAGCTTTCAAACCTGCAAAACGATCGAGCATCCTGGCTTCGAATAACTTCTGAAAGGTGAACCACCGTTGTATTAAGAAGCGATCGAAACCTCGTCATGTTGCAGATTTTATCAGGTGTTCCGCCGGACCCGATAGCTGCTATACCCAGAGTTGCATTGGAGAGCATCTCGTCAATGAAATTGCTATCTCCGGAGCAAAAAGCGTTTTGTGCACTACCAGCAAGATTGGTAGAGTTAGCCAAAATCTCCGCCAAAGACTGTAAAAAGGTGTCCAGATTATTTGCTTTACTAAACTTGCCTCTAACCCAGAAGAACACATGCAATTCAAAAGTTGACACCTGAAATTTTTCATGATTGCTATAATTTTTTCTAACCTGCTCCATGTTCAGAAATGTTGGCAAGCCTGATGTAAAAGATGGTTTGTTGCCATGAGAACATCTTGATAGAGCTTCTTTGTTGCAGTGATTATAAAATTTTAGATTCGCTCTGCAGAAAGAAACAATTGCTGATTTTTGTGACCCTGGAACCAGGGACATCCAGTCATTAGCAGCAAAAGAGGTAGATCCATAGTTTTCATGTAAAAATAATAAACATGAAAACAAACTGGAATCGGTATTATTGCAATGATGTTCGTTTCAACAACAATTTTCCATAATATCAGAGCACCTAGTCTTATGGTAAAACACTTCATTCACAAATACAATGCAGAAGTTGTAGCTTACTAAGTATCACACACCGTATCTTCAACGGAGCTTATTGGTGTAAACGTGTGGACTTTCTACGTTTAGCCGTATAACAAGTTTTAAGCATCATACGCGTGATTACACATTGTGCATGAACACCTCTTCTAACACCATGAAGCTAAATGAGGTGAAAAGGAATTTAGACACAATGTCAGTGGAATTTTTGCAAATGAGATCGAGAACATGCAACTTTCCCTACGATTGGGCGCGTAAATGGTGACAATTATGATCTATTCCAGTGGTGGCAAACCTATGGCACGTGTGCCAGATGTTTGTATTGTATTCAGCTTTAGCCGCCAGTGTAAAACATTATAAATACACAGGAACATCAACCAAAAAATAAACGTGGGTTTGGGGCACCGAAAAACCCGAAGGTTATCTTGTCAAGGTGTCCCTAAAGTGGTGTAAAATAATATAACTAGTTGTATGTGGCTATTATTTACAATCAAATGTTCAAAAGAAAAAAATGAATAATCGATATACCTAATAACAATAAACTGCAACAGCAAATTCAATCTGATATAGAGTAGGTCTACATTTAGACATTGTAGTACAGGTAATATTTAGGCACCAATTGGGAGGAAAAACAAATATCAGCAAAAAAACATGAAAGACAAATAATGAGTAATCCATTTGAAATAAACAAGTATCATGTAACTGATGAGAACAAATTGTCTTGTGTATTTGCGCAAGAATCCGAAATTTAATAAAGCAGCTGATATCGACCGCATTCATCCACTGCCCGATGACAGATTTAAGAAAAAATAGTTCTTTTTTCTGGCTCCAACATTTTCACCAAACATTTTTAACTTTAGATTGAATCTCATCAGCTATTAATGTCAAGCAAATTGGCAGGCACGATTCAAATGAAAAAATACAGCAAGCACGTGTTAACAATTAAAAGGTGTAATGGAAGATATGGCAAGATACAATAGAATTCGCCTATAACCAATTCGGCTATAGCGACAGTTCACCTATAACGACGCTTTTACGTCGGTCCCGGCAGAATTCTTATCTTTTACATGCATTCGAGTTCGGGTGTAACGACTTCGGTTATATGGTCACTTCGCCCATAGCGACGATTTTTGTCGGTCACGTAAAATATTCGTTTCGTTTATAACGACAGTTGCAAGTTTTTCTTTACCGTTTGAAGTGTGAGTTCGGCTATGTGGAGCCACCACACACATTTTATATGACCGAATTGGAACGCAGTTAAGCTGAGAGGCCAAACGTTGAGCCGTGGCAGGTTTGACGTGGGAATGGCATCATGGATTGCGCCGTCAGCAGCAATAGAGGCAAATCGTACAGTAGTTTTACTGTACAGCAGTATTAGGGATTGTTGCAACAGTAGTCATTGCAGTTTGATCGATAATCTTGGTGGTGCAGTGCGTAAATTGACTAAACACCGTCTATGGAAAGAGATCCTTTCTCAGCAAAGAATCAGACACTTTGAGATCTTACAGAGTATATACTTCGCCTACGATGTAGGCATCATCAGCTCTTATTCAAATAGAATCAAATTGACTAAAGTATGACATCATTGTTTCGTTCCATAAATTATACAAGGTGCATGCATATTTTTCCCACACTTCTTTATGCAGATGAATACCAAGGTATCGTTTCGTCATTACAGTATAAGATCATATTCGGGACAATAGACAATAAGATGCTTTTAAAAGCACCACGAGATTTCACCTGCAAAGCGACTCATCCTGATAGGGATAGTTGTTGAAAAACAAAGTGGAACAAAGCCAAGACTTGTAGTAGAACTCTTTGAAGCTGCATCCAGGAAGGAAAGGAACCTCGGAGCTTCCTACTACGGTTTTCGCGGTAGTTGAAACTGTCGCTGCAATAGTAGATTTGCATCACAGAATAAGGAATGATATGTTTTCTAAAGTGATAACTAATGCAAGATGAAGAGGTATGAGCTCTCAAAAATACGGTTAGACGCATTGGTTCAATCTGGTTGCTATATTTTCGAAAAATTCTTCACTGTCACTTTTCCATCCAAGGCTCATTTTCACAGTATGTAGTGATGTTCCACACTAACATAGCACGATAGCCGTTCTGCTTGAGTAAATCTACGTGTTTACATCATTCGATGTGACGAGCATGAAATAATATGGATACAGGCAGCCTATTTCAAAATAATGAAATAAGTTGGATTGCAACATTGTGGAAAATTTTTCCTAACCATACAAAAAAATCTACCGCAAAAGATTTCGAATGTTCATGAGCAACTCGTCCGCACAAAATTGTTCTGTCTCCAGCATTTCGTGGTCACACAAAATAGCAGGCATAGAAAAACATTCAAGAACTTCACAAGTTGCAAGAAAGTGATCTCTACTGCAAAAGGGACAGCACACATAAGTGGGATAAAGAGGCCAGCGTAAAAACTCACTAGTGATGCCTAGTTTACCTCGTCATTAGCATTTTGCTGGTTCTGCTTATATCAGCGCCGGTTGCTTTACACACTGCTGAAGTCAAACGATTTAATTTGCTCAGTGGGGAAAACGTTTTTCAGATGAGATTTAGAAAATAGATACAGCAAAATTTTTGAGGTGATTTAACCAGCATTGGGCACATGAACTCAATACCACTTGCAGTACATGCCAACGTGTGCTGCCTATAAGTATTTTGCAAAAAAGCGTCTTGGTCTTTGATTGACAACACACGCCCATCAGTCGAATTTCACAAAATCTGAGGGAAACCACCTAAACCGATAACGTGAGCTACACCTTCAAACAGCAGTGGAGCAAAAATGCAAGTCTTTAAACCCAATGCAACCCGTGGCCAAGCAAACATTAAAAAAGAACAGCCTGAAATGAAAAAAGCGTATTGTACGCGTGCTTGTGACAACCAGTCGGTGTTGAGACTATATTCTTTCATTTTGTAATAGCGGATAATATAGAAATAAATTTTGTTTGTATATTTCTTTTCTGCGAGTAGTTGTTCGAGTTAATTTTGACACATTTTTCCAGTTGGAAAACGTGTGATGGCGGGCAACGTTTTGATGCTTGAAAATTGCGACATCCGTTTCGATCTTCTGAATTCGATCATTTATTCCACATATTGTTTTTTACATATTCCTTGGCTTTATACCTACCATAGAAAAACTCACCGCAGCAAAATCTGTGCAAACGGAAAAGAAATTGATAATTTGTTGAGTGGTAAGTCACGTCAGCACATGCCAGCAAAAAATTGACTAACTTTTGTCCCTCCCTCAAGAAAGCTCAAACAAATTTCCATCTGAGCAATTGACTTCAGGTAGTGCCGGTTTTACTTGCATTGCTATATGAAATTTGCTTGTTCCAGCTCATCTTGCTGGTACTGCATTGGTTTGAAAACACAAATGTAATATTTTCATTTCAAATACACATCGCTTGTGACCTTGTTATGAAATAGTATTTTGTAGTAACTTCACTTGGAATCCAATTGTATGCGAACACCCTGTGATATTGCTACTACCTGAGGTAAGCACCTCCATTTGTTTCTTAGGAGAAGTTCAGATGCGCTGTCGACACAGGAAGACAATCCACCATCAAAACTTTTTACCTGTAGGAGAAGATGTGACTTGATTTGTTTCATTATTACAGCCATCAGTCGAACAGCATCGAACTGTGCAGTTTTGAAGATTTATTCTGCCCATCACCGATTGAAGCCTATCGCACGAGAAACTGTCGCAAAGTGCTTTTGTAGAGCACTGAGCAAAGTTGACCTCCCCAACTTCGACGCCACCTGAAATAAGTAAATTAGGTCATTTTTTAACAGAAATCTGTTCATCACATGTTTCACATTGCAAACGCTGTGCTGGAACATAAGTTACGTCAATTTTCGCGAATATTTGGGGAAAATGTTTTGTTTTTGACCTCGTTTAGCAGTGATGAAGATCTATGAAATGATCACGTGGCATTGACGTTTCGGCTTATTTCTTTACCTTGTCCAAAACACCACATGTTAACCTGCATGGTTATGAATGCATCTCACGCTTAGTTGATCAAGTGAAAGTAAAAAATTTGCTTTGGATTTTCCAGGATACGTCATATCGCGCAATGGTAAGAATCCAAAAACTGTAAGAAATTACAAACTACTTTTCAATTTTCATAATTCTCATTGTTTTCGGCTGGACGAAATCCACAAATTACCTTTTTTTCTATGCCCAATTTGCAGCTGGACGAGAGACGCAAGTTCATTGCGAAAACTAAAAAGCATTCCCGGAACAACAAACGATTTCTACAGATTCAAGTCTTTTACACCTTTGTGAGAAAACTATAACGAAGAGTTTGATACTGAAAAGTGCAAGTAAATAAACGGAGTTTGTTGAGTTCTACTGATGAGTGTCGAGAAACTAACGCAACGGGTTTTTACGTCGCGCCTAAGTATATAAGCGGATTGTTACTAAATTCAGAGCTCCATCCCAACCAGCGAAGAATTTAACTTATTTTTCTTTCCAATAAAAGTAAAAACGGCAACTGTAAATGAAAATCTTTTTTCTGCTTTAAACAAACATAGTGGCGAAGTGAACTGAAATGTAGCGGTTCGAGAAGAACAAAAAACTTAAACTTTACATTGCTTTCATTCGTAATTGCTAGTTGGAACTTTTTAATAATTCCTCAATAATCGTGGCAAAGAACTTGTAACTTCTTGTAAAGTATTAAGGCCGATTGATTCTACAGTAGAAAAGGTTGATATAACTGCCTTGATGATCCCTGTATCGGAAAAAATAGCGCTTTATTTCCCTCTGAAGCTTATTTATGTTCAAATCCAGTCCACCTGTGCTGGCCGAAGCGGTAACTTCCAAACACATGTTGTTGGATCCAGCACACTTTGTAATCACTCGATCATCGGTGTTGACCATAGTTGAAGTTAATTTTGTACCGGAGTAACAATAAAGTCTTCCCAGCTTTGATCCTACACAACAAGGTCTCTTCATTTCAAAGAAAAAGCTTCAATGACTCAACCTACACAGCCACTAAAACAGTGGTTCTCATCCTTTTCTCTACTAAGCCTCCCTTAAGTAGCTGTCCTTCGTTTCAAGTCCCCAGATTTAAAATAAGCAATTTGGACAGAACACTTTTCCGTTCAGAAACTTTCTACGTTGTAGAGTTCGTAGGGCCCGCGTTCTCCTGGAAATTTATTCACAACCCCGTCCCCCCCACCCGTTAAGAACCACTGCTTTGCTCCAAAAGGAAATGTGTCATTAACAACAAACCGTAGCAAGTTTAAATACACAAAAATGTGACGCATAATGTTGTGCGAGATATTCCAGACCAGGAATAGGCCTGGAATACGATGCACACCTTGTTATACGAACTAAACAAAAGCCACAAACGACACGGCACACGATTTAAATTCGCAAATTAGAGTACGCACCACGTCCCGAAGTAATGGGCAGATCTCCACCTACAAAATAAAATTAACCGTGAAAGTTCACATTGAGTACCTTAAATAAAAATATAATATTGTTCTATGACATATTGGCAACAGTCAATTTACAAGTCGTTTTACAAATGGCTGATTTCGTCGGTCGTCAAATTGTCAGCTTTGCAGAACACTTGCATTGATTCAACAAATCATTCGCATTTCACACTCATCAACTATCGTTGCTAAAGGAAGTTTTGAGTTACAACGTTACGTTCGGACTATTTTGTCAGTCAAATAATTGGAACGCTGAAACACTGGGCGATAACAGACGCTCAGTTTAATACATGATGCATTTTCTTGACTTAAACACTCTACATCATCTGATGATTACGTATTTATCAGAACGCTCTAAATGCATCAGAGACATGACACACCTGATGATGAAGTAGCTTCCAGAGTTAAAGGCGCCGTTGATGTGGAACTCTGGGTGGTGTGCTTGTTACAGCCATTGGTGTTGCAACAATTAATGGTACACCGACCTACCGGAACCGAACTTGGCAAGTACTGCGATAGCAGATCGCATGTCATGGCACCGCAGGCGATTGTCGATAAGCACGACCCAACAGAGGTCTGTACTTGGCCTTAAATTCAAAAGAAAATTTCTGATGACAATGTCTGCATTCAAACTAAAGAAAAAAAACTCCCAACGCACTTGCTGCACCGCCACTGCAAGTTGATTTTGCAAGACTTTCACTAAGCATATTGTGACGTATTCGATGACTTTTTGGAACGTTTTTGGTATTTCACATTTTAAATCACCAATGCAATTTTAAGGCAACAGTTTGATGCAAAGATAACTCGTTGAAGAAAACAGCTGGCAAACATGTCAAAGAAAATTAAACAACAGAACATTCAAGCAAGCCACTCACCATTATTAGCCGAAACAGACACGGCCATACATGAAAAATCAACGCTGTTTCCAGAACATTCAACCAACTTTTGTGCATCTTGGTTCACAAATGCAGATGAAATAACTGTGCCACTGTAGCATTGGAGGTTTTGGTCGGAAGTAGAAACTGCAAACAACAATAAAACTTTTACCCAGGAATTCACTATAACTACTTTATTGTGCATATATTTTGGCCTTCCAGGACCATGGAGATGTTGTTCATGGTGTTTGCTCCGCCAATTGTATGGAAACACGTACGGCTATGTACTTAACATTAATTCATGTAGCGAAATGCAAGTCCCTTTCACTTTTAACATTTCGACACAAAATATCTCTAAGTCTAATTACGCCATTTCTGGTGAAAAACCATTGCAATCAAATTTTTCATGAAAACTGAGCAGTAAAGGCAAAAAATTCGTAATTCATAACAGTGCTGTGGAGTCGGCGTCGGAGTGGGAAGGAGTCGGAGGTTTTTGTGCAGAGTTGGAGACGGATTCGTAACAACACTAGGAGTCGGAGTCGGATTTTTGTCCGATTCCTACTCCGGGAGTCCAACTGGATCATTTTTTACATCACACTCCTAAGTTGGGAATTCCTGTTGAATGGGTACAATTTCTTTTGAGGCATGTGTTGAATCAGAGAATTCTTGCTGTGTGCCACGATAAACATTGAATGCTAGTTGCTAAAGAATTGTTGACAGCCAAACTTCATTCGCTTTAGGTTAAGCAGTCTGGAGTCGGAAATTTTGGAAAGGTCGATGTCGGAAATATCGGAAACGTCGGAGTTGCAATTGCACATTTCACCTCTGATTCCGCAACCCAGATTCACAACCGTTGCTATGTTCACATTCCAACACTTTTTTGCAGGAATTTGTGCTCAAATGCACACACTGCATATGAATTAAATCTTACCAAAGATCCCTGAAAAGGAACAATCTGAATTTCACGACACAGCTTCGTGCGTTACAATAACATTGATGGAACTTAATTGCACATGTTGCTTTTTCCATGAGTCAGTTGTTAATATGATGCACATTTTGTCAAAACATTGAAAATCTTGAAAGGATAACAGTGAAGTTAAACTCGTATGAGTTGCTACAAACCTTCTGTCGCACTCGTGTATTCCAGCGTTGCCAATGACGTCAACAAAGCAAAGGGCGTGGTCATTGTCGGAGATGACTCTTCGGCTGCTGTAATGTCCAAGAGGATCAGTCAGGTAGATTGCGAAAGTGGGCAGTCAATGGCAAATGCCAGGCATATTGTAGATTGCTTACTAAACCTTAATGCTAAAACAGCCGTTCCATATTCATCAGGTTGGATAAATCCGTCTTACGTACATGACAGCCTAATATCAGGTGTTCATGTAAGTAGTGCTCAAGTAAGGCGGGATGTTTACGACGTTGTATCTTAAGATGTTGGCATAAAGCGAATACACTCCCGATATTCCCAGCATTCAAACCAAGAGTGTCACAATCTAAGGATATAGACACTGCACACTTTAATATTTTTATGTCATTATGCATTTATTGCAGAATATGAAGTTCGATATCCACTCAAAAATAGTGCAAACTAAGTAATTGGAACATTGCTCCATTGACATATTGGTAACAGTCAATTGACAATTCTTTTGCAAACGGCTGACTTCGCTTGTTGTCAAAATGTCAGCTCGATGAGTTGCTGGTTCAAGAAACTGTCACGCAGCCGTATCCCAAACTTTGCAAAATCGGTTGTTTTCAGATACACTTAAGCGGTGAAACTGATCACCCCGTTTTCAGCAAAAACTAGTGAATAAGTTCGTAAAAACCGCTTCCGTTGACACATATTTGTTACAGCAACATTTGATCAGCGTTGCAGCATGCTTGTACTGATTCAACCAATCATTCAAATCTAACACTAATCAACCATCGTTGCTAATGTAAGATTTGTATTATAACGCTGAAGTTTTGACTGAACGTTTGTGTCAGTCAAAGAATTGGAATCTTGAAGCAGCGGGCGATAACAGACACTCAGTTTCATTCATGATGCACCTTCTTGATTAACCGCCGTATATCATTTGATAGCTACATATTATCTGAACACTCTAGATGCAGTTGAGACACACCTGATGATGAGGTAGATTCCAGACCGAAAGGCGCCGTCGATGTGGAACTCTGGGTTGTGTGCTTGTTACAGCCATTGGTGTTGCAACAATTAATGTTACATCGACCAACCGTTATTGATATTGGCAGGTACTGAGATAGCTGATCGCATGTTGCAGCACCGCAGCTGATTGTTGGTATGCACGATCCAACAGAGGTCTGTACTTGGCCTAAAGTACAAAACAAACTTCTGATGACAACGACTGCTTTCAAAACGAAACTCGCAACGCACTTATTGCACTATAATTGCACGTTCACTTTTCCAGACATTCACTAAATCGGTTGAAACGTGTTGGATGAACCGTTGGAAAGGTTTTGGTATTTCAAGTTTCAAATTATCAAGGCAGTTATCCGCTTTTAGCCAAGATTTTGATCCACAGATATTGGTCGCGCATCAAATTTTATTAACTTATTGACGAAAACTGCTAGTATTCATGTGAATTTCTTTTCTTTAACAACTAAACACTCGGCGGCGGTATCTCAGTGTTGTAATGTACTCCTCTCCATTGGAAGGTTAAGTGTTCGATCCACGTGCCACTGAATGAACTGCCTCAGCGCTTCATGGGCAAGAGCGCACCAGCAAGAATAAAATTCCATGCTTCTTCCTACCGCCTATTGCTGTCATCAATCTCAAAATAAACTAAACCTTCAAGAAAGCCACTCACCATCATTAGCCGAAACAGAAATGGCCATACATGAAAAATCAACGCTGTTTCCAGAACATTCAACCAACTTCTGTGCATCTTGATTAATGAATGCAGAAGAAATCACAGTGCCACTGTAGCAATGGAGGTTTTGGTTGGAAGTAGGAACTGCAAACAATAATGAAATAGTAATTCACGTCAACTACTTTATTGTGCATATTTTTTGCCTTTCCAGGACCATGGAGATGTTGTTTGATGTTTGTTCCGTCGACTTTAGGAAAAATGCATACCACTCTTTACCTTCGAGCACTTCTCGTGCATTTTCTTATGTACTGGTTGAAAGGTCCTTGCACTTCATGCAGCATGTCGATATAAAATATTATAGTGTCGTTGTCATTTATGGTGGAAACATATTGCAATCACTACTTACATTGAATTCAATTCACAACCGTTGCTATATTCATCTTGCAACAGGTTTGCATTGGAATTCCTGCTCAAATGAATACACTATATTAGAATTCTATCCTATCAAGAAGGAACATTATTCTGATTTTCATGACACAGCTTCGTGCGTTACATTAATGTTAATGGAACCCAATTGCACATACCCTTTTTTCCCTGAGACAATTGTTTGTATTTCTGATATTATGTCAAAACATTGCAAATCTTGAAATAATAACAGTGAAGTCAATCTCCCATGAGGTGCTACAAACCTTCTGTCGCACCCGTGTATTCCAGCGTTGCCAATGAAGTCAACAAAATAAAAGGCGTGGCCATTGTCGGAGATGAATCGTCGACTTCTGCAATGTCCAAAAGTATCAGTGAGGTAGATTGCCAACGTGAGGCAATCAGTGGTTAGTTTTAGACAGATTGCAGATTGCTTACTAAACGTTAATGCCTAAACAGCCGTTCCATATTGATCAGTTTGGGTAAATCCGTCTTACGCAAATAACATCCTAATATCAGGTGTTCGTGTAAGTAGTGATGTTTGCGTCGTTTAATTTTACGATGTTGGCATAAAGCAAATACACTCCCGATATCCCCAGCATTCAAACCAAGAGTTACAATCTAAGGTTATAGACACTTGCACACATCAACATTTGATTGTCATCACGCATGTCGCAGAATATGAAGTTCGATATCCACTCAAAAAATAGTGCAAACTACACAATTGGAAAATTGTTCCACTGACATATTGGCAACAGTCAATTGACAATTCTTTTGAAATCGGCTGACTTCGCTTGCAAATTGTCACGTAGTCGTATCCCAAAATTTGCCATATCGGTTGTTTTCAGATACACTTAAAGCGGTGAAACTGATCACCCCGTTTTAGCAAAAACTAAGGAATTTGTTCGTAAAATCCGCTTCCGCCGACACATACTTGTTACAACAACATTTGATCAACGTTGAAGAACACTTGCACTAAATCAACCTATCATTCAAATCTGATCACCAACCAACTATCGTTGCTAAAGTAAGATTTGAATTATAACGCTCAAACAGCGGGCGATAACAGACGCTCAGTTTCATTTTAGAAGCACTTTGTTGACTCAACCCCCGTACATCATCTAATGAGTATGTATTTATCAGAACACTCTAGATCAGTAGTTTTCAAACTGTGAGTCAACACCCTTACAGGGGTCGTAAACCATTTCAAAGGGTCGTGATTAGATATTTCATGTGCACAGCTATATTACATTTGGTTTATTCGAGTTTTAGATGGGTGTCGTTGGGTTATACTAGGTTGCTATAAAGGGTCGTGGTAAAAAAACACTGCTGTAGATCCAAAGGAGACACACCTGAAGATGAAGTAGTGGAAGGCACCGTCAATGTGGAACTCTGGGTGGTGTGCTTGTTACAGCCATTGGTGTTGCAACAATTAATGGTGCATCGACCTACTGTTATTGATCTTGGCAGGTACTGCGATAGCTGATCGCATGTTGCAGAACCGCAGCTGTTTGTCGGTATGCACGATCCAACAGAAGTCTGTACTTGGCCTAAAATTCAAAAGAAAATTTCTGATGATAATGTCTACATCAAAACCAAAGAAAAAAAGCAAAAAACTCCGAACCATCATTCTAAATTCATATTCTGGACTTTCACAAAGTCGGTTGTAACGTATTCGATGAACTGTTGCAACATTTTTGGTATTTCACGTTTCAAGTTATGAACGCAATTATCACGTTTTAGTCAACAACTTGAAGAGATCAAAGTCTTATTAACTCCTTCAAAGTTTTGTTAAACCATTGACGGAAACAGCTGATAAACATACAGGGTGTCCATAAAGTCCTGCACACATTTGAAAATGTAGTTGCGAAGTAACTAAAGTAGATAAAATCATACAGTTTTCTGCAAAGTGAAGTTTGTTTATTATGTTTATTAAAGTTTAAAATTAAAAAATTTGGAGTAGTTTAAGTAATAGCCATATTTCAAGAATTTGCTTTTTCATGCTATTGATAGACTTCAACATGTGCTCCATTTGTTGCTCTCAATATGTCAAGGTGATACTCAATTTCGCGCCAAGTGTTCTTCCGGTTTCCATAATTTTTTTAAACCATCTCTTGATGCTGTTAGTGTGAGGAGGGTTTTCTCCAAACTCACTTCTAAATTTACGTTGTACTGCAGTTGGTGATTTCAATTCATGGTACCAAAGAACACATTGTGCTTTTTGTTGAATGGTCAACATGTTTCATACTTTGTTGCAAACTTACGCCTTTATTAAAAATGACTTATTCTTGCTTATCTGAACAATAAAATAACCTGTAAAAAATAAACAAACTTTATGGTAGTATAATTCACTATCGAAAATGTAAAGTTTCTACCTTACGTGGTTTATGCGATATAAAAATTTTTAATGTGTGCAGGACTTTATGGACACCCAGTATTACAAATTTTTCTTTAGCAACTAAACATTGGGCGACGATAGCTCAGTGGTATAGCGTCTGCCTCTCCATTGGAAGTTTAAGTGTTCAATCCACGTGCTACTGAGTGAACCGCCGCAGCGTTTCATGCAAGAGCGTTCACCTTAACCGCCTCATTAGAATCAAATTTCATGACTTGCTTCTTCCTGCCGCCAATTGCTTTCACCAAAATAAAATAAACATTCAAGCAAGCCACTCACCATCATTAGCCGAAACAGAAATGGCCATACATGAAAAATCAACGCTGTTTCCAGAACATTCAACCAACTTCTGTACATCTTGATTCATAAATGCAGAAGAAATCACTGTGCCACTGTAGCAATGCAGGTTTTGGTTGGAAGTGGAAACTGCAAAAATTATAAAACTTTTACCCAGGAATTCACTCTAAATACCTTATTGTGCATATATTTTGCCCTTCCAGATTATGGAGATGTTCATGAGGTTTTTTCCGTCAAAGTTAGGAGAGTATCTTACATTAATTCATGTAGCGAGTTGCAAGTTCCTTGCACTTCATATAGCATTTCTACACAAAATATCCTTAAGTTTAATTGCGCCATTTCTGCTGGAAAACCATTGTAATCAAATTTTTCATGAAAACTTAACAGTAAAGGCAAACATTGCGTAATTCACAACCGCTGCTATGTTCGCAGCAATTTTTCGCCTTGCAACGATTTTCTGTTCAAGTGCACACACTGCATATGAATTAAATCTTGCTAAATGTCCCTAAGAATGAGCATTCTGATTTTCATGACACAGCTTTTTGCGTTACAATAACATTGATGGAGCTCAATTGTTGTTTTTCCCGGAGACAATTGTTAATATGATGCACATTTTGTCAAAACATTGAAAATCTTGAAAGGATAACAGTGAAGTTAAACTCGTATGAGTTGATACAAACCTTCTGTCGCACTCGTGTATTCCAGCGTTGCCAATGACGTCAACAAAGCAAAGGGCGTGGTCATTGTCGGAGATGAATCGTCGACTGCTGTAATGTCCAAGAGGATCAGTCAGGTAGATTGTGAAAGTGAGGCAGTCAATGGCAAATGTCAGGCAGATTGTTTACCGAAGGTTCAAATGTTAATGTTAAATCAGTCGTTCCCTTCCATATTGATCAGGTTGGATAAATCCGTCTTACGCAAATGACAGCCTAATGTCAGGTGTTCATATAAAAATCTCTAGCAGAACGCAGGCATGTCTATGAAGCTAAATTTTACGATGTTGGCATAGCCATAAGGGAATATACTGCCGATACTTCCAGCATGCAAACCAAGAGAGTCACAGTGTAAGTATATAGACACCGCAACACTTGAATATTGATTATTTTCATGAATGTTTCGCAGAAATGAAACTTCGATTTCCACTTTTCCCTAAATAGCGCGAAAGTTCTTGTTTTATTATAGGTAATGACTGGCAGTGGCAGATTTTGCTTTTGATTGCTGTAATCGAAGTGATGTTGGACCAGACGTGAAAAAATTGTCAAACTACATTTTCAAATGGAGATTTTTGTCTTTTTTGAATACTCAAACAATTGAGTAAATTCCCTAAAGTTTTTTCTTTGGAAGATCTTTTTAAAAAAACAAAACGTCTTTTTCCGGTGATGATTTCTTCAACAGTTTCAAAACTAGCTATCATCTTCTGAGAAGTACTTATTAAGGCATCACTGCGGGTTCGCATTGGAGAACTGCACACCATATGGAGCGTATTCGTATAATGACAAATTTGATTCCTGAGGGTTGAAAATGGTCACAAGATTATGCATCGAGTAAAACTGAGAGGAAAACAAGAAAAATTTCTCACTATCAGAAACTTTTTTCTGAGGTAATGAAAAAATCAGTCCTATCTCATTCTCATGGCGTATCATGTCGGGAATGACGACAGGCACGACTGCGCTCAAAATTCTCCAATCGCGATTGTTGGGCTTTGTTTTCCTTGTGTCGACTGTGTGATTCCAATCTTTCCTGTTAGATGCACATATTTCGCACGACCTAACCGTAATTCCGAAGGCGTCTACGCCAAGGTTTGAGACATCTCTGAACTGCAGCTTTGGGCGTCCAGTCGAAGGAGCATGATGTAACTCAGTGTAGAGCAGGAGTCGGCAACCTTTTGGTAAATGCGTGCCGATCTAAGGTTCTAAATCGTTCAATGTGCCAACTACATCCGTATTTTTGTACAAGTCAAGGCAGAGTTGTGAACGGGCCTCATTTAGAAGCCCGAACCCGACCAGGGCCCGACGTTTATTTTGAAGCTCGAATTAAGCCCGAAAGTCAACTTTACCGAGCGAGTCAAGATATACGCAATTACGACGTATTAAAAAACTTGGCGTGCGGGTATAGCTGCAGGTTCACGGCTTTATCACACCCAAAATAGCAACTACCTTTGCCAAAACATTGGAATAAGCAAGCACAAACTTAACTTGTTAGTCACCGATAATACTGCTGAATGTAATGATACTCAGGAAAAAAGCAACTATCACGAAATTATCCACGATGGCTCTATAGGCATAAAAAAACTATCTAGAATAGAGCTATGGCATGAAAAGCCGGTTTGTAGGTCATCGTTTCTCACAAGCCAAGAATCGCTCAAGTGATTGATCTTTTCGAAGCAAAGTCATCGCATGCTAACTTCCACACCACTGCTGCCTTCACAAAAACTGTGTGAGGTAACCCGAGCTTTGAACAAAAGAACGAAGCACGCTGCAAAGACAGCATGTCCGCACAGGTACAAACAATGCAATAACACACCGAATGTTTTCAGAAACCCACGCGTTATCAGCGCAGCAAAAATTGCAGAACGAGTAGGAGCAAGGAAGCTCTCCTGCTTGACGCCACTTTTTATTGAGAAACGTCGGGATTTCGATCCATCGACTTATAACAGTTGTATTTTGTGAAACGTCAGGATGACGCAAAGTAGGGCTGTGCAGGCGTCGTAAAAATGACACAGCTCCGGCTCTGTAGCTCTTCTTTTTACGAACCGGCTTCTGTTCGTTTTCACGCATTAATATTTTCAATTGTCTTGGTGTGCCTCAAGTTGAATGGAAAATGAATTATAACAAGTACACAAAACTAAAAGAATATACCAAACTTCTTTGAGTAATTTAATCTGGTAGTTTTTTTACCAGCAGC
>Ga0210059_1007841_pt1 | contig 16930 bp, 11 predicted proteins | sample Ectturendosymbi2_FD_188042 | JGI IMG/M metagenome (GOLD analysis project Ga0210059, IMG submission 188042) | Ecteinascidia turbinata endosymbiont from Florida, USA - Sample 2 (SPAdes) (version 2) | ecosystem: Host-associated > Tunicates > Ascidians > Unclassified | place: Key West, Florida...
GGTGAATGGTCTTCCATAAACTGAATAATGTGTGGTTGTAATTTGAAATAAATAGCTTTTTAATCAAAGTCACAATTGAAATTTTCATGGGTACACATCTTTTTGGGTCACCCGTACAAGGTTGCACTGTAGTTTTTGTGTGATGACCTGTTGTCTCAATTTTTCTTTTGTTGATGTTTTGTTGCTAAGCTGTTACATCTTATATTTGGTAGCTGATTGTATCAAGTAGTTTTGCTAATTTCACTTAAGACATGGCCAATTGGCTTGCCGTATTCCAGGGTAGGTACCTGGCCAGAGAGGAGGTATTGAATGTAGCAACTCATGGATTTATTTGGTGTTATGGACATGTCCATCGAACGAACATGGAAAGTCTCTTCTGTAGAGGTGAAACTGAGAGGCACGCCCCCAGACACCCCAGCTTCAGCTTGGCATTAACTTTTTCGGGCTTCACTCTTTCACAAAACTCATGATTCTATGATTATGACTTGATGCCCTCCTCAAAAATGTTTGCACACGCCACTGAGTGGGGCCCCGCAAAAGTGGTTCCAATCGGGCCGCGCACTTGCTAAGGCCGGCCCTGGATACGCCACTGAAAAGGACTTCATGAAATTTCTGCGAATATGTACCCCAGGTCTCACAATAACCAAGTCTCAACATTTAAATATATAATGCCCCTTGCTTTTAAAGCATCACCAATAAAATATGCCTTGTTCTGGCACTTCTTTTTCAGAATAATTTTGTTCCGATTTAAGCCGGAAAATAGAAAGGCTGCTTTCACTGAATTTAACAAGTTTTAGAAGTTTGCTTTTAGTAAATTTCCAAGTTTCGACTTTGAATGAAAGCTATCATTTTCTCGTAAAATTGCTTGCGAAAGCGTTTGTGAAAATTCGATGCTATAAGTGCAAAACCTGTAGTATGCTTTTTTAGCCAATATTGCATCTGAGCAAGGAGTCATCGTGGTGGTCACTGTGATTGCGCCTTTTATATTTACGCGCTTCTGATGTAGCCTACACCAACACACGTTCAATCGAAGCCCAGTAGCGAATTGCTCTAAGACAGGGCTTCTCAACCTTTTTGTTCAGCGACCCATTTAAAAAAAGGTTTTTCTAGGCGACCCCATTGATGGATAGTCTAGCTAGATGTTAATGACACGGGCAGGGGCGTAACGATGGGGAGGAAAGGGGGCACAATTCTGCGGGCGCCAAATCACGATGAAGGAGCCAAAAAGCCCCCAAATTGTCTAAAATGTACTTTCTTCAATACACTACATTTAGTACAAAACGTCTCAGCAATGTACTTTCTTCAATGCAATGCATTTGTTTCCAAAAGACCTCAGGTTCGAACATGTGGGCGTCAAATTTGCTTCTTGCCCCCCGGGTGCCATCTAACCTCGTTACGCCCCTGGAGAGAGAAGCCATAACCAGCTTTGCGAATTCGACATCATCACCAGATTTGGGTAAAATGTAAAATGTTTTGAGAAAGGGACTGCTGTTGGACAAAGGACGTGGAAAAATGCGTCAATTTGTAAAATTGTTGCAAAGACCTGCTGCCCAAGGGTGTTTTTTGCGCACATGATTAAATGAACACCAGAAGGAACACTGCTGGGTAGCCCCTTAAAGTGACACCCATTTTGCTTTGAGAAGCATATTTTAGGCTATACGTATAGGAACGGTCGTTGCAAAATTACAGTGGAAAAACTTCAGCAAACATGGCAACGCTGATGATGTCTTTTGGAATATGCTGGTTCGGAAGATAGGAATGAACATTTTTTGTTGCTCTTCATTTTCCAATGAACAATTACGGGCAAAGTGTAATGCTCGACTGGCGAACACCACGCAAGTCATGAAAAATAGTTGCGTCTGGTGTTTGAATACCTAATTGCGTAATTACGGCAGGGTAAAAAATTTACAATTTGTTAATCTATTTTGGCATCCTCATTTTAGTCTGCCACTTCTAAACGTCAAGTCTGGATCCGCCACTGGTTGGTCTTACCCCGGTCTTGTCCCACTTAATCTCGTTTAATTGGGTAGTTGACACTTAGTGGTACTGTTTGTATTTTGGTTTGTGAAAATGCTCTCTCGGTACGTTTGCTAAACTATGGAATGAAAATTTTTCTAAAGTAGTCAATGCCTATTTGATCCTACAAATAATTAATTGACGCGATTGAGGCTGAAATTCTGTTGAACGTGCTCACAAGTGCTTTTTAATTTAACATACTTATTGTCCTATCCAGCTTACGCATGTCTGTTAGTGGCTCCCAAGTCCTTTTGCGAAACAACATACATTTTTAAGCAGGGTATCGGCGAGGTAAAGCACAGCTTGCAACTGAATTGAAGTCAGTAAGTAGCTTCTTACAAAAACCTGAACTCAGATGTTGCATTTGCGAAAAGTATTGCTATTTTCATATGATGTTCTCATCATCACAGCACTGATGATGCTCGAAACGCAAATGATTTTTCTTGGTATCATTATGCCATTCCGCTGTTTCTGATGCAGCAAGCAGCAAACCTTTTTGTAAAGCAAACAGCAGCATTGGCTTACCTGAACGCTCACACCTGACTTTCTATTGTTTTTTCTATAGAAAATAACCAAATGCAGTAAAAATCTGATAAGCTCTTTCTATTTGAATAAGAATGTAGGACTGACGACGCGGAGTGTTAAGTGAAATCGATTTCCTATAAAAAAAACTGCTGATTGACTCAAACTCTTCAGCTGTGTGGAGACTAGTTACTATACAGATGTGCAAGTTTGAATCATCGCAAAAAGATGAAAACAGAGCCCATTCGGCTGATTCCTCGAAAGCTTACAGCAAACTTAGAGCTTTCAAATAGAAGCTCTTACAGTTTGACTTTTCGCATAAGTTTATGCTCGTTTGTGAGTGCAAGCAGTTTTATAAAAATGTTTGTGCTATAGCAGAAAGTGCATGTAGTTGTTCTATTGAAATGCGGGCTGCAGAATATCCAACACAGCCGTAAGTGCTAGCAACTGCTCGTTGTAACGTACAAATGAGACTGACATTCCGTGAAAGATACATTAATTTTTTTTAATTAACTGATCTGCATGTAATGAAGCTATGGAAAGTGCTGGTAAAAGCATCAAAATTTGAGGTAAGTGATTGTTTCTATAGTACAATCGTTTTGGCACTTTCAAAATCGTATCATTTATTCCGTTCGGTCTAAGTGGAAATATCATCGACCAAGCGGTGCTGCTTTAAGGTCAAAATGATTTCTATCCACGCTCGCTTTCTGCATCGACAGGGGATAACTTGCTTCTATTATCCGGGTATATTTTCTTTTTATCTTTTTGCAGTTCATGCCATGGAAATGCTGACTAAACAGACCTACGGAATATATTTGTTTCTTGCAGGTTCTTACTCTTGCACATGTCCCACTGGGTTTGCGTTGTCAAGTGGTGTGTGCGCGGATGTCAACGAATGTGCTGCTGTGAATCAGTGTGAACATGACTGCGTAAATACGAATGGATCCTACGAATGCACCTGCCGGTAAGCCGTGATGGTACAAAAGGCAAGGCTTCCATGCTTTTCGTCAGTGCTCTTCACTAAACTGATTTCGTCTTTTAACGACATGCGCTGCGCACAACGGGTTTTCAGGAGGCATTCAAGCTGAACAAGAGGGCTGAAAAATCAGAACATGCTATCAACTTTGTATATTGTCTTGGAAATTGTCTGGGCTTGAACTTGTATTTGCGGGGACCAAACCAGTCAATCCCCGTAGCTATGGCTTGTATCTAACTGCCTCCCATCCTTTTCATTTTTGTGGGCAAGCTTTTACATTTCGACTCTCGATTGCAGTTTGTGAAAGTAATTTATTCGTTGTGGTTTAAAATGTCGGAAACACGTTCGTTAATTTATGAATAAATTAATGAAAATGCATTGTTACGCTATTCTCAAAGTTTTTTTGCCAACCGATTTTTGATGAAAGTTGTCTGTCATAGACGAAATTAAGTTTATTATCTAAGATTTAAACCTAGAAGCTGACTTTGATTTTTGGCTTTCTCATTTCAGAAATGGGTTTTCCATTTCTACCAACAAATTGGCTTGCGTAGATATCGACGAGTGTTCATCAAATTCTATCCCGTGTCAACATATTTGCATCAATACTGAGGTAGGTACCAACTGGTAGTGTTTGCCGTGCTTGTCTCACAGCATCCGTCAGTAGTCGGAGCATTCTTGTTCATTAAAGTTGCATGATGTTCTGCACAAGATGTCAATAGCTTTCTGCGCATAATTTTCTTTCGATGCTTCGCGATGTTGCTCACAGGGTCAACCTTTTTAGCCGATTGCTTCCAACCGGGCCCCGCGCTAAAGGGTTACCCGCGCTACTCCTACCAACTTACGCAAGCTGACACTTTCAGTCGAAGCTGCTTGTTTAGTACCGGCGCGGGGGCCACAGTTATTAAGCGTGGACCCTGTTACCAACGAAAATCAAAGTCAACTGCGCGTTTTTTTTAACATCTTCATTAATCACGTATTCGTTCTGGAATCGTAACGGTGGCAGGGGCGTAACGACGAGGGTGCAAGAGGGGCACAATTACCCGGGCACCGAATCACTATGGCAGCGCCGTATCACTGCGGAAGGTCCAAGTACTTTTTTCAATGCAGTACATTTACTTCCGAAGACCTCAGGTTCGAACATAGAGGCGCTAAACTTGTTTCTTGCCCCGGGCGCCATCTGACTTCGTTACGCCCCTGAACAGTGGTCATTGTTTTCAACATGTGGTCTAGCCTTTTCAATAGCAACTAGTTGAGGCAGAGAGGGTTTAAGTTTTGAAGCTGTGTTCTGTTTCAGTTTTAAGCGTTTCGTATTCTTACAGTAGAAGGACATTGCTGTTTCAACAGTTACTGCCACTTGTCTTCTGAAAGTTAAGTTGAGTTCGTAATTGCAAATGTGTACTGCTTAATCGGTCTTCTAAATGCATTTTCCCTCGTAGAGATCTGATGAGGCAGCCTCTTTCCCTTATTTGTTTATTGCAATCAGGATTTACGTTTGACCATCCCAGTGACCGTAGCATCCGAAGAAAGGAGTTTTTGTAAGCTAAAACTATTGTAATTAAACCTATTTGAGATCATCACCCCAGCAAGAGGGCCTAAATAGTTTGTTTGATTATTATGACCATTGAATCCGCAATTACCAGAGGCTTAAGCTTGGACAAAGTTCTGAAGGGCATTGCTAATGCTAAAGCACAAAAGATAAGTTTCTCTTAGCAAATGCAATTTTTGTATTGTAGGCTACAACAGCCTAAAGCAGGGCTGTGGAGCCGGAACTAAAATGTCAGTGCTCTAGTTCCAGCTCCAGGCATCTAAAGGTTTTTGCACGAGTTCCGGCTCCAAAATGATAACTGAAAACAATTGTATTATTATATCAGCATAGATAAGGTGTCGCAAAATGATATATTTGAAAAGCATTGTCCAGGGGCAAACAGCGGTTAAATTCTATACAAACTCGAAGCTAAGAGAAAACATTTTTCAAATTTCAAAATCCAGGGGACCAAGCCTCCATACACCCCTTTCGGACGACCATGCAAACAAGGATATTATGTACACAAAGGCAAACCACGCTCATCCCGCAATAAGTTAACTCGCTTGCCCCACAAACGTGGGCTGTGTAACCGGAACCCAAATTTCAGACCCCGCCTTTGGCTCCACCATATAAACGTTTTTGGCGTCGGCTCCAGCTGCAGTCATCCAAAGTTGCTTGGGCTCGGGCTCCGATTCCACAGCCCATGTATTTGTTTCATTCGCGTTTGTCATTATTGTGCAGCGTTATAAAACAAGGTTGTATTGTAGTTTTTGTGTGACGTCCCGTTGTCGCATTTTCCTTTGTTGATGTTTTATTGCTAAGCTCTTATATCTTCTCTTTGCTAAGTGATTATATCAAGCAGCTTCACTACTTTCACGGACATGGCAACTATAGGTGAATACATCCAGACCTGGAAGCTAAAGCACAGCACTGCAAAAACGGTGTCGGCAGCCTTCCATCTTAACAACAAGGAAGCTAAACGTGAGCTAATTTCATTAAACACATGGCCAATTGGCCTGCCGTAGCCTACACCGCAGTAGGCGCCTGGCCAGAGAGAAGGTATTGAGTGTAGCAGCTCATGGATTTATTGGATCTTACGGAGATGTCCGTGGAATGGACATGAAAAGTCTCCTCTGGAGAAGTGAAATTGAGGGGTATGACCCCCAAAACCCCAAGCTTGGCATTATCCTTTTCGGATCTCGCTCTTTTTGATTTCTATTATTATTACTTGATGTCCTCTTCGAAAATGTCTGCACAAGTCACTGAGTGGGGCCCGCAAAAGTACTTCCAATCGGGCCCCGCACTTGCTAAGGCCGGCCCTGGTTGCTCATAATAGCGTTTTTCCTCATTCATGATTCTTTCTTAGCAAGTCGGGTTCATTCACAATAACTTTCCAAGCGTGAATCGGCTTTGACTTTATTTCTAGCATCACAGCTTTTGTTATCTTCACAAGCTGCCTCACATTAGCTTTAGTGTTATTGATCCACGAGACGCTGATCGTGCATATTTTGCACAAACGTGCTCCAAAGGCAAGCGCCATGCGAGCGCTGTGTTGGCACGAGCCTGTAGATGTTTACCTGCGTTGTATTATATAGCAATACCTTTTAGTCGTCACGGAATTTACCAGCTAAGCCAGTGATTCCCAACGTTTTTTTTTGTATTCTTCCCTTGCAAACCCAGACACTTTCATTTCCTCCACACGGCAAATCGAAGAAGAGGCCAGTTGAGCATTGGCAAAAAAACAAGAAGTCAAGTTTTATTGCAAAATAACAAGTTAATCCAGCAAATCAAGCACACACGACTTTCTCTGCAACTGTGCTTTGGCATTTTGCAACTTAAATCGCTCAAGCCAAGCAGCCACGCTTTTGATAGAACGCTGGAGTCAACAAGTCCTTGACCTCCATCTTTCTGCAATCCCAACGCTATTACATATGGCAATGTTTAATTGCCTGTCATTACAACTGAAACCTTGCATGCTACAAAAATATAGAATGCACCCAGGCGTAGAATTCAGTTATTGATCTACAAACCAACAGCTTTTCAAGCTACTAGAACGCAAACTAGAAATATAAAAAAACATTACCATTGCTAGAAAAAGCAGACCTTGCGGAAGCAGAAAAATAAAAACCTACTATCCTTATTTTCTTCCCCAGTTCCTCCATTGGGCAAATTTCTTTCCAGGAATTAAAAATTCCTCCCCTTGTGGGCGAAATGGCTCCCGGTTGAAAACCGCTGTATAAGAAAAGAAGAGCAAAATTTAACACTGAGCTAGACCTGTACTGCGTTTAGAACCGACCTGTGCAAAGTCCAAACAGTTATAAAAATACAGCCCGAGTTTGCTATTATTTTGCTTCCCAGTCACAGATAAAATAGATGGACCATACAGATTCACCGTGTTGTTTTCATTTATTTGAATTCATGGTGGCAACACTTTCCCACGTACATTCTGTTGAAAACAGTTTAACTCAAACAGAAAAAACAAAAAAAACCAATTACCATCACTTTCCTCAGTCTTTCGTTGCTCTCCTGCTCGTGTTGGATCAGGAGCTACAGCTGTGCGCAGTCATAACAAAAGTTCTTGTTGCAAAAGATGCCCTTTTCTTTTTTTCATAGTCATTGGATTTTCTCAGACTGCTGATATAGGTTCACAGTCACACACGCATTCTGTAGCTATATGCAATGTCAAGTTAACGCTACCCTGTGTGATTGGCAGTTTGTGTTAGTGTGACACCTTGCGGCGTACCCAACAGCAGTAGCTATCTTCACTGTCTTTCGAGAAGTGGTTGAATTTGTTTCCTTCTAATCTACAACATTGTGTGAGCAGACTTTCACCGTTCTAAGCTTGAACAAGAACGTCTTGAAATCAGCACCAAGTAACGGCAAACTACGTGACATTTCACATATATCTCCCAACCAGATCTGGCCAGTGTAAAAACCTGAATCTCACTTCCACCGTTCACGTTAATGACAATAGTGTAACTGTTGCTCTGTTACTATTTTACACACAGCTGCTTTTGCAAAAAAACGGAATTCTTATTGCAATACCGCATGAACTGCCATTTATAAATCCAAAGGCTTTAAATTTTTGTATTTTACAATTGTTTTGCGTGAGAATGGCGATTTTTATTAACATAATATTAACGGGCATCTTTTATTGTTCAAAATTCTGTTATCAAAGGCTGTAGGTTCTTTGGCATCTTCAAGTTGTCAAATCTGGCTCATGAAAAAAAGTTGAACTGACCTGATTTAGCAGCAGGTCGTGGCATAATCCGTGAAAAAAGTTATTTGTGAAGGTGTGTCCTCACTGGTCCTCTCATTGATGCACCTAAGAACTAATTTTCCGTGTATCCTTCAACAATTTTTGGACCTGGGGTATGTATTTTAACTGCTGTTCAGGGATCGTACGAATGTCGCTGCCGCTTAGGATTCAGATTGCTGGATGATCGCAGCAGCTGCACCGATACAAGCGACTGCTCGAGCAATGGAGCTTCAATCTGCAATCGAGTGAGTACAGAAATATCATAAGTTACGAAACAATTTCTTTCAGGAAAAACATGTTTTCACAGAGAGATGTTGAATCGTGTCATTGTGTTGGTCTTCTGCTGCTGCAGCAAAAATGTTGATTGGCGTTTTCAAGTTAATAAGGTTTTTGTTTGTAAGCAGGGCTGGTAACAACAGACTTAGTCACATGAGGCTAACAATGCTTTAGTTTACATTTTCACATAAATATTTCTAGTGTTACTTAAACGTGAAATGCAACTTCAATGTTAGTAAGTATTCAAAAACTGACTAGAACACTATATGGGTCTAACATTGACAGTGTTATTAAATCACCTACGTTTTCTTTTTTTCGTGTCATTAATGTACGATTGAGGTTTGGCACTTTATTCTGTCAAGCACTGAAAACTCGCAAACCTATTGCTTGATGAGCGACTTTTAAATATTGGTCTTCGTATGTCATCTAAACAGGGATTTTGCCAGCCAGTGTTAACATAAGAGATGAATATATAAGTGAAACTTAAAAACGTGGTACAACATTAGTGATTTAACCGCAACCGGTGTGTAGAAGTGCAAAATACAGTGGGTCCAGTTGGGTGCTCTTTTCAAACAAGTATTCAACTTCCTACCAGTAGTCAGTAGTGTGCAAGATGCTTGCGAATTCCAAAACTGCTATGCAAGTTGGGCACAATTATTTGTCAAACTAGAAGTCTTCGTGAAAGAGAGGGAAAGTGAAACGAAAATACAATATGTTTGCAAACCTACGCAAGTAGATGCGTGGTCTTCAACACATAGGTAGTGTGGATTAAAGTTGGACAACGCAGACCATTTTTGGTACCGGACCGGTGCAAAGAAAGCATACTAAAACTTTTTCCTCTTTCCACCCTCACTTCTATACGGTGTCTTTTTTGCACTACGCCATTACGATTGATTACTTCTTGTATTATTAGTGGTTCTTGTAGCACTTTTCTTGCTTTCTTGTCACTGTTTTCAACAACACGATCCGAAACAGAGCCACAAAACGCAAGCAATTTTTTCTCAAAGGAATTATAAGCGGCAACGCCCAAGCAACACGCCACAAAATGTTGTACCAATACCGTGAGAAGGAATTCCGTCTGATTTTGAGCGCCTGTGATGTGATGACAACCTTTTATTGAATCATGATCTCGCGCTACTGATGAACAATGATCAATCACTTCATGGGCACTTCTGAAGTTTTGCTGCTCTGTACTTCTGCCTGACAATAAACAAATTAAAGCGACTGTAGGTGTTGCTTTGGAGAAACTGACTGTCTTAGTAACGTATTTCTTGTTTGTGCTCTTCTTGCTGGCCAAAAAAAGTAGAAAAGTGATTTTAGGACTAAGCCTGATAAATTTTAGGACTAAGTCTGATACTTTTGTCAGTTTTGAAATAGACCTACATTGTTTGGAAAAATGACCTGTTACTGCATTTCTTATCGTCTGATGTGAAACGTTGCAAACCATGATTTGGCGCAGGGCACAAGTCCGCCTACGGCCAACCTTGATGCTATTCCTATCGTCGCTACACTGGAGGGAGGATTCGTTCTGGAAACAGAAATGAGTTGTTCTGGAAACAGAAATGAGTCTCTGGTCCCGGGAAAGCACATCCTAATTGGAGCCAGAAGTGGAGACGTCATCAGCATGCGAGCAAAATCTACCTTAAAGAAAAAGTACTGCCATTTTAGTCATTTTGTTGTTGCATAGATGTTAAAAATAACAACGCGACTTGTTTGCCAAGTAAGCATTGTTTTGAAGTCTGTTAATCGCGGCTTGGATACAACTTGCGTCGTTACGCACAGACTGATCACTCAATGCGCAAATATTCACACCTGTTCTTTTGTCGTCGTGCAAAGTGGAAAATAGTTTTAAGTTCATTGGAAAACTTGTTCTTTATTCGTCTTATTTGTCATGTTTTTCTCGTAACCCAGAGCAACATCACGGCCTTGCACTACTTTATAAACATTATTGTTCTAATAGTGCCTCTACAATCCACTTACCATTAAAGTAGATAAACTAGATTTGCAGGTTTTAGTCCAGGGGTGGGGAACCTATTTACTATCACGGGCCGCATGAATTGTGCATTATCGTTGGCGGGACGCAAAATTCATTAATTTTATGCTAAAAATGTACCTTTATCTAATTATGAGCAAGAGGGACTTTTCTTGATTTACTTATGCAAGTACCTGTTTTTATCATGTTGCTTCGTTTTGACACGATTTTGTGCTCTAACTTGCGAACGAAAACTCTGCTACGGGTCATATCAAATGTTCACACGGGCCGCATTTGGCCCGCGGGCCGCAGGTTCCCCACACCTGTTTTAGTCTTTAATAAAAACAAACATACGAAAAAACTACTTCACCGGAATCAAATGAAAAAGTAGACCGGGAACATTCATTCATTCATTTTCACACTCGCTTTTACTTTGGAGAGGGTGACGGGGACAGCAGACTCAGGAATCGAAATGCCTCATGGTTTTCAGCAACCTCTGGTTGTTCTGCTGGCTCCAATCAAAAACAAGACGGGAACAAGGCATGTCGAAGATGTGATCACACCACCTGGTCCATGAACCACCTCTGGTCTGTTTACCAGTGGGTGTAGTCAGGTGGACGTGCCTTGCCAATTTTTCCTGAGGCATTCTGGTCATGTGACCGAACCATCGTAGCTGGTATCTCTCGATTCGAAGAAGTGGCTTGACATTCAGAGCTTTGCGAAATTCATAGCTGCGCATTTTGTCGCGCAGTGTCACGGAAATTTAAGCAAAAAGTTCTCCAACTCTGTGAAATATGAGATGTTTTCGACGCGTTACGAAGTTTTGTCAGAAGATCGTTATTTCGTATGGTACAACAAAGAATACAGCCTGATCCTAATGGTCAGCAATTTCCAGAATCGGTGCGATGTAACTTGCACCACTGTTTTTCCACAGGATATCTTTTACTCTACGTCTTCGAACATTTGCAACCGAAGGAGTGGTAATGGCTATCACTGATCCAACCTCTCATTGGTATTTTTACGTTACACTGGAGGGAGGATTTGTTCGTTGTGGATTTAATGTCGGTAGAGGTCCAGAACAACTAACAATGCCTGACAGTGTTCGCGTTGATGACGGAGCTTGGCATCAGGTAACCCCCATTTTTTTCCTTAATGTGACTTAAGTTTAAGTGTTCCATGTAATTCTACTATTTTTGAAAACAAAACACTGAAACGAATCACAGGAACAAAAAAGATTAACCTGCATAACACAATCTGCGCAAAATACAAATGTTAACCAGTGCCGTATTAACAATAGTAGCAAATGTGGGACTTGCTACGGGCCCGCGCTTTTGGGGACCCCGCGGTCTTCTGAAATATATCTTATTTATTACATTATATATAAGATTTTTTCAGTCTAAGAAGTCAGTATTTTTCTAAATTTTAACAAAAGGCATAAGATTGCAGTCAGCAGTGCTGCCATTTTAGCTGATTTTCTGTAAAATCTAGCAGGATTTTCTCACCATAGCTATAAAGTTTTCAATCTAGCAGTTAGCTGATATTCAGGCAGGATTTTACCAACCGTTTGGAAGGTTTAGCAGGTAATAAATTCCTAACCAAAATCCTGTTTAAACAGTTTTTCAAGATGAAAACTTTCGCAACTTCTTCATCAAGCAATATAGTTCTCTCCTTTATGACGTTTTTAATAGGGTAAAACCAGCAGGACAAAGCACAACCAGCTGCCTGCATTTATTTGGATTTTTTATTAAGATGCAAACAAGCTGCTTCAAGCAGATAATTGTATCATAATAGCAAGCAATTAGATGGCTTGGTGAAGCCTAAAGGATTTGCTTATGTCCTTAGCGAGCGCGTTAGGTTAAAAGGCAACTTTGGTAGAATACGTTTTCATACCACGGAATGATATTTGCAAGTGGTTCAGTTGCGCTAGTAAGTAGTGATGTCTGGTAAAAAACTTCCAAGGCCGCCAAAAGTTTTGACACATATGGTTGCAAAATTCAAAATTTGTCTCAGTGCCTACTGCCTATCCTGCTGACTGAAGAAAAGCCTTTTGAGAAGTTTGCAATAATGCAATCATAGCGAAACAATGGGAGCTTAAAAGGCATGACTGGTAGCAAAAGCACTCAGACAAGAAGACTAAAGAACTTTTTGCGTGCTTCCTAATGTAACACAAAGTTTTAAGTTACAAAAAACACTCAGAAAGGTGTAGGGTTGAAGATATGCTCAGATTGTTTATCGCTGAGCATTGTTCCACTGTGTAAAAACACGCAACCATTTGAAAGAGATCGTCAAGAACTGTGTGCCGTGCAAAACGAGGAAAGCTGCAGTTACGTTGCTCAAAATATTGAATGAAAGTATATTGTGAGCCGAAAAGTCTGGTCGCCAAGACTGGCATTTTCAGCCCATGCTCACTGAGAGCGAGTGCAAGACGAAAATTAATGTATTGTTTAACTGTATAGGATTCTTTTAATCATCTTAAAAATAACAGACTTTTAACCAGAATTTCACTGCTTTTAGCAGATTTTAGCTGAAAATGTGTGAAAAGACTTTTAGCAGGATCTAGCAATTTTTTGACACCATTTAGCAGATTTAGGTCACAACCATCTGGCAACACTGGCGGTCAGCAAGATACACTCAGACTGTCGTGCCACGATGCGAACTGGAGAGAGCGTGCAGAGACTAGTAAGATGGATGGCTTGTCCACACACTTTATGATCTATCAGGTGTTGAGGTATTTTTTTAACTTAGGGCCCCGCATTCTTGAAATGCTACGGACCCGCGCTACCTTAATCCGGCACTGTTGTTAACGAAACATCAAAAAGCGGCATCATGCATCATTCAGCCAAATGCATCAAAATATGTTTGTCTATTTGCGAGAAAGCATCTTGGGTGTGTTGATTGGCGCACGTTTGTTATTATTGTATTCATCGACTTGATTTCAAAAGGAAAAAGCATGACACGTCTGAAATCGTATTTGTAATTAAAGCGTTTTGGAATTTCACCAATCAAGTTACTCACATTTCCTCAACGATGTCGAATGATCACTATCTGTTTGTGTGCTTGTTTACAACATTTCACGAGGATCTCTAACGCGATACGCCGTCAACTTACTGTAATTGTTTTGACTTGAATGGGGTTGGTTTTGCCGTTTTTTGCCAAACAATTTTGTCTATCTGTTGGCGAACGTGTCTTGATTAAAACGTCAGTGCGTGAAATTTTCTTTTATAAATCAGAAGAAAATAATTTAATATTTCCGCCAACATTTACTGAGTTTGCAACGTTTTATTAACACATTTGTTGTCTCGGTTGAAGGCGTGAAAAATGCAAATTTTACGTCATACTATACGTTTGAGTGAACTGAAATGTTTGGCAGTGAAAAAGTTGCTTGGGTCAGATAATTTTCATAAAGCTCTTGGATGCTCACATGTTGATTGTGCATCATGGCGTATATCACAAGTGAACTGGATGATTTCTCTATTTTGTAGATCAGTTTTCGTAAAACGCCAAACTTTATCAAGCTGGTAATCGATGCTACCCGAAGTTTTCGTTCACAAATTTCAAGGTCGCCAAGATTCATACCCGGTTCTTTGCTTCATATCGGAGGACTTCCGGTTAATCACACTCTGATGCAAAGCCTGGTAAGTAATGCGACATAATCGAACTGCAACCGCCGGATAGCATTCCCGTTCTTACCCACTTGCACTTGCGTTCTGCAGTTATGAAACGATTTCCTAACAAATTTTCTTGATGAACAGAACATTAACGTTTTCATGATGGGATGTCTAAAAGACTTGAAGATAAGAGGCGGGAAACTGTTGTGGACGCAGCCCAAACGCAAAGTGTTCAAGGAACATTCAGGGTGCTTTGCTGACATTTCTCAAGATGGATCATACTTTTTCGGAACGGGATATCTTAAACTTGGCAAGATTTGCAGTTGCTTGTTAAAAGTGTTAACCTCGATTTTTATCAGCGCTGTTCAAGTCGCGACAAGGATAGTAAGCATTTTGCACAGAGATTTTCTTCGTCTTAAAATATGGCACAGTGCCCGGCGCGTTGTCAGTGGGAACGCAAAAAGTTTGATAGCACAGCACCTACTTTCAGTTTTGGTTGGATATTTTGAAAAACCTGATAAACATTTATGCATTTGATGCGAAAAAGGCTATTCGGCAATTACAATTTTTCGTTGTTGGTGACAAGCTTTTGTTCCTTTGACATAGTTCACTGATCAAACGCTACACGCCGAAAGTTCTGTGAAGACCTTTGATCAAACTGCATTCAGCCACTCTTTATACTTATATCGATGTTTGTGGGAATAGATGCTCTAAAAATTCTTGAACTGAAATATCTCAGGCACCTCTGTCAACTTTGTTGGTTTCACACCAAGGCAATATCAAGCAACCTCTGCGAGACAAACATGTCTCCTGATTTTGGCCGACCTTTGGACCTTCCGATGAAGTAGACAGTACTTGCCTCGCCAGCAATTTATGAAGTGTTCTCGACACATGGTTGACGAATCATGACTGAGATCTTCTGTTAGTAGGACAAATGACATGGTATCAGCTATTTATGAATTTGACTGTTCAACACTCCGTCCCGTCGCGTTGCACCGTAAACTGTATCTAAGAATTCAAACTCTACTACTTGTACTTACGTCAATGCATTTTAGGTCTTTATCCAGCATTATCGACCATAGAATAAGAATTGAAACAAAAAGAGATATGCAAACGTTGAGCTTTGTTGCGCGTCGAAAGCTGTAAATTATTGCTCACCGCAAATTGGAGTTCGCGGGTCACTGCATTTGCTTTTCGATTCCATCATTTGTACCAATTGGCCAATGTGCAGTAGAAATTCACCTTCACTGTTTCGCCGCTGAATTGTGGTGCGTCTATGGCAAGTTTTGTTGAGAGGCGCACTCTACCTCGCTTTTTGAGATTTTCTTTCCAACCTCACTGTGCACAGTTGATTATAAACTATGACGTGCATACCATAGCAACAGTCAATATGAAGCCGACACATCCTGACACGCAGTGGCGTAACTAGAGGTTTGAGTCAGGGTGGAAAAGCTTAGGTGAAGGGGGCCCACTGGTCACAGTAGGGGGCCCACTAGCCAAAACTCTGAAAATGGTAAAGAAATAATAGTGTCGTGGATATCTATGCCAGCTAAAAAACTGAAAACACCCCGAAAATGCAAAAAACAACCTCCTAAATAATACTAAGTGACAAAATGTCAACTAAAGGGGGCCCAGTTTTTACATTTAGCTTGCCAGGGGGGCGGCTCGCCCCCTTGCCCCCTGTCAGTTACGCCATTGCTGACACGTAGTTGTGAAAAAGGCTGTTTCAGTAGTCTTGCAGCAACCGCTACATCCAGGGCCGCTTTTAAGCCGTTTTGACCGATTTCTTCTCATCGGGACCCGCGCCAAAGGGGGGCCTCGCGCTACTCCTAACAAACGCAAACTTACACTTTCTATCGAAGCTGCTTGTGTATAGTGCCGGCGCGGGACCCAGTGTTTTTTAAGGTGATTTAAAAGACCAAAACGGTTATTAAATTTTTTCCAACGGTTTGTCAAAATACAGTATAAACGCGCTTTATACCACCATCAAAGTACACCAAAACATTGCTTTGTAAACCATCGAAAAATTATAAAATTTAAAAAACTTACTGAGAGATCAACAATCACTTCAAATATTTGTTTAGTGTCAATAGAGAAAATATTTTTTAGCCTTCTCCGGGATATTCAAACCCTGCTCTAATAAGCGGTTTGTACTCCTTTATTCGGTGCTATAAGTGGTTTTCCATGTGTAAAGTATTAGTGATAGTTAGGTGTTTTGTTTTTGGGTTTAAAAGTCAAATTTAGGCTTTTTATTTAAGAATATGTTTTGTCTGTAATTAAGCTAAATATTATGAGTCAAAGATCACAAGACATAGGCCGAAAATATTAAGTGGCAGCCAAAAGAGACTTAAAGCTAAGGCAAAAACAAACCGAAGCAGAAAAAAAAATTCGTCGGATGGTGCATTTGATGATGCATGCAAGCAGGGCCGGATTAAGGGGGGCAACGGGGGCAATTGCCCCGGGACCCCCGCTGCAAGGGGGTCCCCCGTGATGAAATTTATTTGTTTTAAATAAAATACTCGTTTGAAAAATTTTCGTGCTTCAGAAGCGATACAAGAACACAAATCTATTGTATTCCTATGTTTTATTAAGTATGAAGGGCACCCAACAACAACTGATTTCTCAACATCAGGGGTGGGGAACCTAATTACTATCCCGGGCCGCATGAGTTGTGCAGTATCGCTGGCGGGCCGCAAAATCAATAGATTTTATCCTAAAATTCCACCTTTATCTAACTATGAGGAAGAGTGGCTTCTTTTGAATTACTATCTAAGTA
>Ga0210059_1007843_pt1 | contig 16928 bp, 11 predicted proteins | sample Ectturendosymbi2_FD_188042 | JGI IMG/M metagenome (GOLD analysis project Ga0210059, IMG submission 188042) | Ecteinascidia turbinata endosymbiont from Florida, USA - Sample 2 (SPAdes) (version 2) | ecosystem: Host-associated > Tunicates > Ascidians > Unclassified | place: Key West, Florida...
ATGGGTTAGCAGGTTGTCGTCTGTGAATATGTTTTGCTTTGATACTAGTATCCACACGGTCATCAATTGATATTCAAACGAAGCAAGTGTGAATATTTGCTTATCGGATGAAAACCCGAGGTAGTGGGCATGCCTTTTCACAACGAGATCGGTTACAGATTGAAGCAATGGTATGTATCGTTTGTGCAACATCATCACAGGCTATGCGATGGTTGAAAAAGTTAGTTAATGAGCGAAGTAACATTACACAAAGGAATAACAAAACTTACAGAAAGCAAAAACATTTGGAAGAAAAGGAAATTTAAACTGCTAATGAGATATATGTATCTAACATTCGAAGTTTGCAATGGTTGCTACTTTCGTTAAAAGAAGTCGTAAGATATGAAATGTTAACGATGACGTAAAAAGGCAGACAAATTTTGTTAAAATGCTGCTCTGCGAAAATGATACAGTTATATTAATTTTGTTACAGAGCGGGGTGAAACTGACTAACTGTAAAGTGGTTCGTGCTTTACCTTAAAGCAACAATATTAAGTAATTCCTTGTTCTCTTTTGTTAAAACACGATAAACGTTCAAAGGCGAATGCTATGCAAAGGAGACTGATGATGTTAGCAGGTTGTCGATGAGAGTTTTGCTTTGATACTAACATCCACATGGTTATGGAATGATGCTCAAGTGAAGTGGTCTTGGTCGGATGCCTGAATATTTGCTTACAGGATTAAAACGTGGCATGCCCTGGCACACCTCGGCCTTCGACAATCAGTGACAAATATTAGAGCATGAAGTGGCCGGTTTAGACAAAACCACAAAGTAACAAGTTTACTTAAAATATGAAATTATAAATTGAAAAAATTAACATGAAAATGAAAAAAATATTACCATAACTCAAAAAATATGAAAAAACATAAAAAATATTGAAAATATGGGTCGGGGGAAGGGAGGTTGGGAAAACCCCCTCACTACCCGATCTACCCGATCCCCGATCCGACTCCAAACTCCGTACAATTCCAGACCCTGACCACCTTCCTTTACTACTTTTACCAGTTCTAAGTGTTGAGTTAGACTTGGCTCCTCAACATGAAACGTCTTGTGATTCTGAAATAACAACGAAAGAAGATTTCGATCACTGAAGAAAATAATCGAAGAAGAGCAAATTAGAAGTTTACCGATGAATTCACGACAAGCGAAACGAAGCTGAAGACTAAGCAACGACTACAGACATTAACTCTTTAGAACATTGTAATGTGGACGTATTTGATGTATTCTTAATTTGTACTTTGCACATTTATTGTGAGTCACCTTTGGGAGAGAGTAACTTAAGACGGTATAGAAAACTATTACACTAAAAAGTAACCTCAAGTGGTAAACAGAATTACTGATTAAAACAGATAAAAATGTTGTTGCGAAACATCGATCCAGAAATCGTGATTAGAACGCCAACTATATATGACCACTAGATGTCGCTATTGCACTGCACGCTAGTCGAGAATTGTCACGTGACCCCGGCGTCGAACGTTGTGCGTATATAAAGAGTGGAATCTCGCCATTCTAAGTCAGTCTGACTTCGACCACTGTCCAAGAAGCAGCTCAAACAATAGCTAGTGACTTCGGTCCAATACTAGTTATTGAGACTAGTTGGTGACTTTGGTCCATTGCCAACTCTTTACAAATTGACGGCTTATGCCCAAGCTCAAATTAAACCAAGAACTATGAAATGGTAGACTGTTTTGTCCCTGATGTTCAAGCATAATTCGGGTCACTCTCTCCATAAAAAGAAAATTCGCATTAACCCCTGTCTCCTGTAATAATTATGCATCTATGTCAATGTACCTTATTATTATAAACCCCTGTTGTGATGAATATCGCAGTGCTCAAAGTTATATTATTAAGACCATGAGTGAATACAATTTAGTTGTGATGAACCGAGCAGGTTGAGCGAAACCGGCAGGTTTAAGTTTCTCAATTGTTAACTTGGGCGTGCCATGGACGCTCCGGCTAAATTCACCAGTGCTCTTGCGGAGTTGTCCTAAATGTGTTGTGGTCTTCTTTAAAAGAGTACTGCCACATAAAAAAATGGTGCCACCATTGAGGTAGTGCCTAAATGTAAAGGGTACTACCTCAGCTCGACTTCTCTCAGCGGTTTTGCATTAAAATTAATGATTGACGATTGCGCTTACAAATAATTACGACCATTGTTTGACTTTTTCTCTTGAAAGGAGAGAGAGTGCAGGCACTCCAAAATTTTCCGTGCCTTTACCCAACAACCTACCCTACCCTGGAAAAAGTGTGTTAGTACAGAAGTTAGGAAATTCAGACAGAACAGAGTTTTGTATGCTGAAATCAGAGAGAGTATAAGCGTGGCTTACATCGGAGTATAAAACCACTAGAATAGACATCTATTAGTATGGATTGTGAATATTGGAAAAGTGGTAAGTTTGTGTTCGTTTTTCAGAATATGAGAATTAGTAACCATAGGCAATGTTAACAATGAAGGCTGTGCATAACAGATGTTCAAAGGCTTTACGTTTTTTGCGCTTTGATTGGATTCAAGACCCTGAGGAAGTGTTGAATGAAAAACTAAAAACTGTTGGTCTGGAATCGGAGTATCTAGAGACGGATTTGAACCTATTTGAGGTTTTTCGTAAAAAGCTATACTGGGGCTTGGACAGAAAATATTATCCGTTGTTAGATCTTGTGGTCCCGGCTCACTTTAGATGGCAGATAACGGTTATGTGGCTCCTAATAAAATGTAGACCGACCAATGACTCCACTTTCGAGTGTGCTCGTAGAGCGATATTACCTCCTTCAAACGCCGAAGGGGCTGAAAAGAAATTGGTAAATGAGAAAACACGGAAAAGCAAATAGCTCCTGTTTTGATTTAAGTTTGAGGAATACATCTGAAAACGTTATGTGTAAATAATCTGATTATTAAAGATTTTATTATTTCTATATGAGCTATATTTGTCGTTTTGTGTACTGTTTACGTACAAAGTTTAGAAGTAGACCGTGCTGGCTAAGAACGATTGTTCGATAAAATTCCGCAAGAGTCTTATTTCCCTTAAAATACTTTTAATCGCAGTGATTACGTCTAGAACTTATAGAAAGTATCTATTATTGCGGACCAGTCACTTGCGTTGGAAAACACTTTATATGTTTGTGTGAGATTTTATGGTCAACTGTATATTGAACAATTTGTGTATGCTAAACTAGATCATCAGTTTGCACCTTCTGTATTATGCTCAAGGATCACAGAAAAAAGTTTATAAATATGCCTTTTTAATGTAATGGGTAAATGCGAAGAATTTGGATTGGCAAATTGATGTAATATGGGATATATTAACAAATACTAAACTTCAAGAAGGTACCGCTGATTTATTGGTGGACTTGATTACACTTTAGACAAAAAGTTGAAAGTAGCAAATGCTGCTGGTGGGTGCCATTGTAAAAGACATTGAGGAGTGGTTTGTTATATACAACTTAATTGATTGTGGCTTCGTCTGTATTATCGGCGTATGTGTATATTCGACTTCTGAAGATAGGAAGGTGAAATTTAACATGGTATTTGTTTTAGGGATTTATCTAACTGAAAAAGTGTTACAAAAATTGTCAGTTTTGACTCCAATCTGTAACAGCGTAACCCAATATGAACTTAAGAGGCTTAGAGCAAGCTGCTGAAGAACAGCTAGATACGATACCACCACTTTTTATTGACATTGAGCAGGTTAGAAAAAGAGACGTTCGAGTATATCAGGCACTCTTTATTATTAAATCTACCCTCTTCAATTGGTCTCGAAGTCCAGTAAAAATCTTACAAGACAAGTTACAAGCTTTGGGGTTAACCTTGATTGTCTTCGAAGAAGACCCTATATTGTTTTTCACCCTTAAACGGAGACTATTTGGGAAATTTCGAAAGCATTTCCGAAAATATAAACCGTTATTGTTTTCAATAAATCGGACACACTGGCAGTGGCAAGTAGAAATGATCTGGCAAATACTTTTCAATAGACCACTCCAAAAAGACAGTTATGTGTTGATAGAAATTTTAATTGATTTGCAAACAATTTCGAGGTAAACAGGGATTGGCTAAAACAGATTATGAATGGAAAACCTACTAACCTAGAATAGAAATGTAATAGTATAAGAATATTATTTTGAGCAGCTAAGTATCTTCAGGACAGATGTGTGTTGGTGCGCCTGCTTAAGGTTGAAGTAATTGCTCAGGTACATGGACATTTGTTTGTCAAAGCGAAGTACAAAAGGTTATATCAAAATTAAGTAAGGCGCCTTCGCCCCATAAAAACAGAAATAGTAGATATTCCTGGAAAAAACAAGTTAGCAAGGTGACATTAGTTTTGCAAAAGAATTTAAAAGAATTAGCAGTGAAACTATAGAACTTAATAAGATGCTGTGGAATCTGTGAATAAGAGATTAACAGAAATGAAATTGCTGCTTGTGTAAATATGTATTGTATTGAAAGAGGAATAAGATGTTCCTCGAATACTAAATGTTTCCTACACTACTTGAAGGGAGATTCTCATTCTTTCTGTTCGTGTTACATTGTTTCGTTCAATTGTCTGATGGAAAAGTAATCTTTAGAAGTCGCCAGATAAAATTGGCAATTGTTGCATGTTGATTTGAGTGGGCTATACGCTTTTTGTTGATCTTGGTGACGTAGAGAAAATAGTGTGGACGAAAATTAATTGTGAAATCGTTTTTCGTTTTAAGGAAAAAACATAGTAACTTATTTATAAGTGATAGATGGTAGTGTTAGTACTTTTGGTAGAAAGTGGATGACTAAGAAAGCCCAAAGGAAGAACTGAAGTAATGAATTCGTGGAGATAATACACCTACTGTCCTCACAGGTGGACAACCAATTTCATGATATAACTTGGGAAAGAATTAAATTTCGAATTATTCACATACCTAAAGTTCATTTCGTTCAGAAGTCCAAAACGTTACCTTTAAATTGCCTCGCAATAAAAACAGACTTCTGTGAGAAAACTTCTTAAAAGAGAGCATTAGTGAAACGTTGTTGACGTCATGGCAGTATTACCTATATCCCAGTTTTCTGTGTTCCACAACCGGAAAGCTACCTTGATTTGGGGAATCAGCAAAGTGCGTTTAAGTGTTGTAGAAGCCAAAAATCAATTCCTAGATATTTTTGAAGAATTTGATATTCCGTGTATGGAGATTAACACTGCTTGTACTGTGATCTGGTTTAACTCCGAGATAGACACTTATTTTAAAACTTATATAGCATATTATATAGAAATACCATCTTACCTCCACATAATTGCTTCCTTGGAGCGACAATTCTTTTTTCAAGATTTAAAATACTGTAATGGCCAACTAGAATGGAGAGATCAATTTAACTAATCATAAAGGTATAATTAAGTTGGTATTTCAGGAAGGATCAAACGACTTTGAACGTACCTAAGATCATTTGTAATTCAAAGTATGGAAAGATTGTGTTTCACTGTTTAACTCGGTGTTTTATTTTACAGCGATCAATTCCATGTGTGGTACTTACAACTTGATTCGGATACAGTGGATAGTGCTATTTGTTTTCAGCGATTTATGTAGATAACATAATAAGGAAAAGGTTACAGAGAAGAACTACCTTAGGTGTAGGAAAGATATACAGAAAATATAGCTTTATTATTAATCTTAAGAGTAGATAAATGAATTATGGTTGAAAGAAGTAACTAGAAAATAATTCTTACAAGTTGAACCATGAGCATCTCCGACCATACTAGATTTCATGCCGAGCTGTCACCATGCCACCCTATGATGAAAAATGTTATTATAAGACGTGTCTGACTTAGATAGCGTTTTGCCAGTAAAAAGACTTAAGGAAAATTTCTCGAACATCAAAATTAGACACTAAGATTTTTGTACAACTTAACCTTTCACTTTTCTTTTCAGGAAGACACGACATAGGAAATACAACTGTGCCTTAGTAAAATTAAACTAACTTTAAAAATATTGGATACTTGAATGCCAAAGAAGGAACTACAGAGGCGAGACTGGGAAGCTACCTTCCACTATCAAAATATTCAGTTCATGTGGTACTTTAAGTTGGTTACCAGCAAAGTGGAATGGTCCTCATAGCGGCGAATTGCCTTGCTCACATAGCCCCTGCGCTCTAGATGAACATCATCCTCTCTATGGGAAGAGCGCACCTTTTTCGTATAGAAGCACAGGAATCAATAAAGAATAACACCTCTCGTGGCAATGAGGTTGTCGAACTCAGCCCTCTTTATATACCCTTACACACGAAGTGTCCTTATTAATCGCAAATCGCCGAAGTGCAATCTAAATCTTTATTCTTTGCACACATGAGACAACTTTAGATGGCGACTAATTTGACCAACACTATTTCTATAAAACAACCAATGACTGAAGGCAGTCGCCATACATGACACAGGAAAACGTCTCCATTTGTGTATCATGGTAAGAAGTATTGGAAATCGTACGTCATTTTGGCAAACATGCATGTGATTTTGAAATCGAATGCATAGATACATGTCATGTCGATAGATGATGCAACACTGATCATTGTGAGTTTTCGATTCTTTTGCGTTTTCGTGATGTAATTATGCATTTGTTGATGCAATGTGGCTTGAAATTATACTCGTGTACCAAAAAAAACTACGAAACCTTGTGGTTTTGACTCTGTCTATTTAGACAGCCAGCTGTAAGCTGAATAGCAATAAGATGATGAAAGGGTACACATAAGGCACTAATAGTTGAACCCTTACTAATAAGATTATCGAAGAAGATTTACTTTTATTTTGAAACCTTAAAGCCGTAGACATATCGGTTAGACTAAGGTAGCTAACCAAGTTTGGTAAGAGACCAGAAGTTCGGCAATGTTGCTGACTGAACGTTACATCTTAAGTAGGTCAACAAATCGCCTTTGAACATAAGTACTAGCTCAAATCGACTTGCATTAAGGTTTCCTACCGCTAGGTTTGCTGTTTGACATTGAGATAAAGCATATAGGATAACAAGGCGATCTGGCTTGCACCAAAAAACAGCCAGTCTTGCACCGCGAAATTGATTTTGAAATTGGATCCTTTTTGAAGCTATTTTTAATTGTGGGAAATTTGGGAGAACATAAGCCTCTATTTGCCCCAAGCCACCCTTAGTCCCTTTTCAGGTTGAATTTTAGTTCACTACGTCATCATCGATGCGGGAGTATGGCCACCTGTCAGTTCTGAATATTAGTAAAATCTCTAAACGCAAGACCACAATACTATCACTACAAGTTTCAAAACGACATGAATTTCAGAAAAAGAATAGTTTAATAAAAGCAAAGTTAGAAGAACCAATACAAAGAACTAAAGGCAGAGAAAATTAAGTAAATGAACATAATCGACAGAGGACTTCATCTGCTCCGAAGTCTGATTGCAGTAGGCTCTGCTTCAATAAACTGCCTCCCCAAAGTCTCAAGGTCCTTTATAAACCGAGGTAGATCCCAAGAGCTATGGGTACGGAGTTGTTCAGGAACTGGAAAACCGAAGCGAATGTAGGTCCAATTGTGGTATTGGCATCTTCTTCCCGTGAACCACACTAAACGAAACAAAGCGAGGTCTGATGGAGGTATTGCCCCGCTGTAGTTGAAAATATCTTTAGCCTGTTTCAAGGCAGAAATGGGATCCAGATAGCGACCCTGAAGGGCTAGGATCGTTTCACCTTTAAAGATTTCTTCGTCAATTATGGTCGATAGCAGTAGTACGTTTCACCATTAATTGCCGCATTCAATGACAAAAATTATAATGCTAATGTAGGCTCAAAACGCCTTGCTTATATAGTCGATACAAAGTGGAATTCCTCGGATGATGCAATCCTGACACAAGAATCTTGTAAAAGAATTTAGAATACAAAAATGGGTGTAGATCATTTCAGATTTTCGAAATCTAGAATTCCAATAGGCACAAACGGATTAAGATAAGAGCTAAGAAAACACTGTTTTGCTTGCCATATGTATCTGTTTTGGAAGCAAAAATTAATTAGAATAAATAGTCTAATGCCACGGAATAACAGACCTTTGAAACGCGCAATGGGCCAGAAACCGTGGGACACGACTCTCGTTACAAAGCATTTCCGAAAATACAGACACCACGGCTATCTGTGCAACAACTATATCAAGAACTGATCAATCAGAATTCCATATCGAGATTTATGAGCGCAAAAGTAGCCCCACCGAATGCTAAATATTTTCATCACAATAACAAAAGTTCGAACATTTATATTAAAATATCTAGCCTGGAAACCAAGAAGAGTACGTTGCTCTTTCAAGCTAACATCCAAAATAACTATACCATGTTTATGACAGATAATTTGACCCTTATGATGGGAAGCATCGAGTTTTCGTTCTACCAACGGGGAAAAAATGAATAAATGGCCAGATAGGTGACCGTGTCACTATCATTACCCTTGCATCAAATAAAGGCCCTATTCAGCAAAGAAGGACCAGGACCACTAGCTTAGGAAAGTTCATAATGGCCACAAACCAATTATACCAAGATGCCCGGTTGCTATGACAAGATCTGTAAGATCTTTACTATGCCTATCAAGCCAACCACAAATGGATTAAACTCACGATGCCGCACGCAAATGACAAATTTAGATTGCCTCACGCTTGAATTTTGCGAACACTACCACTTACTCGTTTAGTGTTTAGATTTGACCCAAAACACCGACATTATAAGACTCAGTTTCACCTAAAACTTAAATTCAGTCGGTCGTGTCGTAGAAAAATGAGGACGGCAATGATAGAGAATACAAGGATGATTTGCAGGATTTGTGCTGTAAATCACTGATCAGGTAAGGGGTGAAACTACACATTGTCAAATTGTAACACAAATTATTAATCGAACTAAATATCCCTATACATGTTGATAATATCTCTTTATTCAAACTTATGGTTTCGGAATTATAAAAACTGGAATAGTATCTTTTCGATTAGCAACATCAGTTTCATATCTTTTCAAGACATCAACGTCATTCACCTGGAAATTTCATTACATTAGAAGATTAGAATAACCCTATATTTGACTAGCGGAAACCTTCACTGAACTTATATTATGAATTTACTTTGGCAAAACCTATAGAGCTATTGGATTAAATCCCATAGCAAATCTGAAGCAGCCACTGAAATGGTCACTAGGCGTTTTCATTTTCAGATTAAGGATATTGTTTTTGTTACCCTAACTTCCAAATTCAGATATTCAGTTAAATCAAAAACTTTTAGAAGTATAAGAAGTAAAATGAAGTTTGTATGTTGTATTTTCAGTGATACTAGTGTAAACATTTATGTTAGATCCATTTAGACATGAACAAATTGTTATGTGTATATTTCCTCTTACACATACAACTAGTAAAATCTGACAGCTTACATCAACAAAGAGATTGTAGTAATGAATTGGAACCTTTGCTTAATTTGGTTTCTGATCAAGGGAAGAAAGCTGTGTTAATACCTGAAGGAGATCAGATATCTTTGGAGCATATAACCCCTCACTTTGATGTGGAACCGTGTGATTTACATAAATATAGATAAAATTTAGACGAACAAAACCACCGTCATGGAAGAGTATCTGCAAAATATTTGCAAGTAACACCCTTCCATATTGATCCAGCATGTGGCTGTAACTTTGTAAAAAAAACAAGAATGGCGGCCAGATAATTGGTCGACATTAATTGAACAAAAGCAACAACAACGTATTCAGGGTTATGAAATGATATATTTATTTTGGCCACGTAACCAATCAGTTCGAATTTCACACATAGATTCAGCTAGACAAGAAACTCAAGTCATACATCCTTACTACATTACAGACATACTTATGTTATTCCCCTATAATTTAACATCCTTCTATGAGAAATGTCAATGGTTTTCATGGAAAATTTTCTTTGATAATCGATCCTATCCTAGACAAGAGACTGATCCCTATATACTACTACTAAAGGATATGCCAACCATTCGATCCATAGAAGTAAATCATAATATTGGTAGTGATGTAAATGCGTCTACTTTAGAAGAGTGCAACTTCCGAAAGAAAGTACAAATCATCACTTTATCAGATTCGGAAGTTCAAATTCGGATCCCAGCGGGACGACTTCGAGATATTAGACCCGACATACAAAACGAAAACCACTATCATGATCATTTATATTTTCAATGGTATTGGAGTTCACCACACAGACCACATAATTGGATAGTGATACACCTCAAACATGGTCAGTTAAGACGACGAGAGACTACTGTTTGGTGGATACTCGACCAAGAAAAGACCTTTATAACTTATCATAAATACTATTTTATGCCCCCATCCTTACGACTGCAAATTTCTGTATTTACTTATTGGCAGTCACACGCACATTGTGAAAACAATCAATGGACTTTGAGAGCATCCAACGGACGCGACTTAGAAAGCACCGTTACTTTAGAACCAAGGACTTCTACTCAATGCTGGCCATGTCATACCAGTCCAGCACACTGTTCAGATCATGAAAACCATACATACTACACACCCAGTTTGGGCAGATTGGAAAATGCGTTATTACAATCATCTACGGACATTACGAACTGGGAAGATAGGTTACAATATGAGCCATTTTGCAAAGCATATTTTCAAGAGTTAGAACCCCTACATGATATATTTCGATATTATAAGAAACTTATTCAGGCATGTCAAATTTCTGAATTTTTCAATATGAAATGGTTCTCTTTGCATTCCATGCATTCAACTAATGGGAATACTACCCACGTGCCGACCCAGTTTAACTTCTCTAATTTGGAAAATCAAACCCAGCAGATATTGATACAGTTTGACCGACAGTATAATTTCACTATGGAAATGGTGAAGAATTATGAATATTATCAAATGCAAGCATGATATATCGATTCATTACTTTTACGTTTAGTGGACCAATTGGAATTAATTACAGACACTAATGATCGCCTACGTTTGTCTCAAACGATGACAGCACTGAGCAAGAAAGCTAGTACAGCTGAAAGAAGTCAGTTATGGATAAGAACTATCATAAAATGCCATGTTCAGACATTGAGGAGTAACTTGGAACGTTACTATGTTCTAAGAACTATTCAACAATCCCTATCGGCTTTGGATAAAATTACCGATTTGCACCGAGGTATCATTTATCAACATCAGTTTCGCAATGGAAAAATCATTAGTTTTCCTAAATATCGAATTGCCGATCCCATCACGACTACAGAAGGGCTATTGACTACAATGCCTTCAAGTGCGTTTGTGCAGACAACCACCAGCACTACTTCAGCAGTGACTTTCACTCAAACCACCACACCAGCCACTTTACCTGCTGTGAAGGAACAAGGTGTGACTACTAGCTCTGCAGAAACAACAGAAGAAATGACAACTATGGTTTCTACCACCACTCAACCTGACATTGATTGGGAAAAAGTAAATGAATTAGATGAACAGGAAGCTGAAAAGCATACAGAAATTTCTACACTTATACTCTCAAGTATCGTGGATACTTTAATGGCCATTGGCTCAACTATAGTTTATGGAATTTATCAGCTATGTACATCTTCTACAAATACTATGACTAGTAATATCATTTCTGCAATTTCCTAAATACCGTATTTTGTGTTTACGCTTATTTAATAGGCACACTCTCACTTATTTTTGTGCTGTTACAATTTACGTTTGAACTAAAAATTATGATCGAAGTACGAAGACTCCACCTTAAGCTAACATGTAACCCCTATTCCGCAATGAGTAAAAGCTTTTGTTTGAAGTTAGCTAACCTAAAACTATCATGATTTCGATGCAAAATTTCCTCTCCACTTAACACTTTATTACAGCATGTAAGAACTTTTGTTCTTTTGTAATACAGGGAGAGTGAGAAATGCATTCACATTTCACAATTACTATCACCCGTTATTGGTGAAAGAAACGCTGCAATGTTAAGCACTTTTAAATGAAAGAAAAATGTTTGTTATTTTCTTATATTTACTATAGTTTAGAGTTTGTGACGTTAAAAGCCAAGTTGAAAATATTCATTGTTGATTTAGAGTTATATCGTTTATATGAAAATTTAAGCTTTATCATCATATAAGATGCTTATATTCTTTACAGATATTCATATAGGCTTTGTAGAGTAACACTAAAATAACAATGAACAAACGTAAACGAAGTAAACTTTCACCCATGACTAAAATATGGAGACGCAAAGTAAATAGAGCTCCATCCAGTTACACGAAGATACAAGAACGAACTCCGTGTGAAATAACTAACAAACAAATGACTAAATTGTCAATCAATTCCCCACACCAAGTAGAGACTTCAAGCAAATATTTAGAAGAAATAATGAAAATAGAAGAGGTACCAGATACCTCTAGACAACCTGCATTGTGTGTACCTTCAAAACCAGTCTCAACAATTGGTAAAAATGATGAGACGGCAACAAATGATGTTGAGTTTCATGAGTTGCGTTCCATGCAACAGGCATTCAAATCAATCAAAAACTGGAACTTTCTGCAACCAGGAAATGAGATAGGGTGGTTAACCATCACTCAAGACTTTTTCAAAGGATTTCCTAATGTGCATTCTAAACAGAAATTGCAGCTGATAATTGCACTTATGAAATTCCATGTAGAAGCTAAAAAAGTGGCTTTATTAAAACTTCATGGAGCCATTGAAGAAGAAAATGGCGACCCACTTGTACAATTCTTTCAGTGGATCACAGTAAATTATGAAATGTCAAAAAGACAGAAAATGGTATTGCTACAAAATCAATAGAAAATAAAAAATTTGATTGGAAAAGCAACCCAGCTGATAAAACAGAATTGGCAATTCGAGAAGCCCAATTAACAGTTGGTGAAACAACTGAAAACCAATTCTTATCAAATCTGATGAAAGAAATTTTAAGAAACGATATGCCTAGTGCATATTACTTGAAAATTGCTGGAATGAACATCGTTGAAATGTTGCAAAAGATACCAGAAATTTGGAAAGAATGCGGTTCTCACGACATCACATTCCAGTACAGAAAACACAGAGACATGAGAAATAATAAACATCAGGGTTATCATGCCCAAGATACCAAAAAGAAAACCCGATATCAAGTAAGATTGTGTTATTGTTGTCGACAAAAAGGATATCTGGCAAAAGATTGTACATGGAATAAGACCATGAAATCAAGCAACTTGGACTGAGTGTCAACGTGGATGATCTATGTGACAACCATGAGTGAATTAGTAAAAGTGTCTATAATTTGTGCTGACGACACATAAAGAGATGAAAGAAGCTAAGTGCGATCTCTAAAGGATGAGAACTCAGTGTCCACCTTTTAAGGGAATAGAACTAAAGTGTCTTCCTTGTAAATATTAAGAGTTGCAAATAGAATAACGATTGTGAAATGGAATAGTAAGTATTCGCCCAGATTTGATCGATCAAACCCACATCAGAAGATGTTCCTAATTGTAGACAGTGATTATAATCTTATCTTGTGAAGTGATTTTCTTGATGTATATTTCTAATATTTGAATGGAAATATCGCTTGAGTTGATAAGCTTTTGATAGGATTTAGTGATTTTCCTATAACAATCTTTAAATCGAATTCATTTCAGTAGTAAATGCATTTAGATTACGAGAAATGTATTCGGTATCTATATTTGGTATCATGAAGTGTTTCATATTAAGTGAAAAGTTAATCACTACAACAATTGTTAAAATAATTACTAGTATCTTATGAAAATTGTTTGTCGTTACAGGAAAACAATAACCATGAATAGTGTATATGAATTGGAGAACTTGATCTCCATGTGTTCAGATTCTGACTCTAAGTTATCATCCTCATACGAGGAAAAAAACACGTTTATAATGCAAGAAGCTTGTTCTGACGAACCCATCACGGAAACTATTGGAAAGCAAATTGAGAATCAAAATGCTCATAATGAAGAAGAACAAAGCTGTTTAAACAACTTTGAGTGTTGCAGCAAGAACGAACCATATGATGATCCCTGGTTAAATAAAAAAACATATACTGAAAGCCCAATTTCAGAAACAAAAGATCTATTAGATGAGCAACCGCATAATCCAGCAAAAGAGCTAAATGAACTGCTAATCGAAAATCAAGACAATACCCAGAATGATCAGGATTCCTTATTAGCTGATCTAAATGTTGAGAATCTGAAAAAATCCCTACCAAGTTCTGCTACAGAAAAGGTCTAAAAAATTCAAGGTAAGATATTACCGAAGGTAAGTAATGATAACGCAGAAGTGAAAATGAAAGTTTTAAATAATGAGTTACAAAAATCCAGGCAGAGAGACTTGAAGGAAGTCCAAAAAAACATACAAAGATTGTGCCAAAAATTCAATTGTTTCTGCTCTCTTATTAGTGATCTCTTAAATATCTTACACCCCCAGATCAGCTCTAAATCTGCTGAAACAACCAGGAATCCAGAAGACTTCCACCTAACCCCATTACTATTAATTGCAGTGACCAATGCCTTGGCTGAACGTGTATCCGGGAATCCTGCTTTTAAAAGGATTCTCATGACCAAAGAACATTCTCAAATTCGATGCTACAATTGCAACAAAATCGGTCACATTGCTAAATATTGCCACAATAGGAAGAAATCTAATTTCACCACAAGTAAGTTTGGATATAACTTTTACAGACACCCCAAAACCACTCTCAAATGATTCTAACCTCTAGTATTATAGGTAACGAGTTAATCTCATTCATCATGAACTTATAAAATCCTTTCATGTTGCCTTTTAAGCTAAGGATTAGATTTTTGCCTTGTTGTTGTATATAAGTAAATACTTGATACTACGATTGGTTTTCTATGCCACTCAATTCTTTGACAATAGTAGAAGATTAATGATCACATTCTGTAGAATGATTGTTGTAATCAAGATTGGAAGCAATCGTGAAAATGTTCCTACTTGGTGACGGGATTTTCCAAATTAAATGCTTTAGATATCCTAATTTTTACGCAAACTGGCTTAAAATCAGAAAGGCGATCTGAATATTTTGTCAATACTTGTCAAGAACTATGTATCTGAATCGAAAATAATGACAAGCATATTAAAAATTGAATGTTCCAACAACGAGAAACAAAGAGGGCTGCCACATAAATCCACCTCCAAACGTAAGTAATTTTGCGTTTATAAAATACGGTTGCTTAACTGCTGCAAGAATTTAATCCATTTCTTCATCTTATGTTTTTGTCATTGTAGTTGGAACTTGATAATGAATGCCAAGTCTCAGCATCCAGCAAAACTTCAGACAATGATGTGTAACATGCTTAAGCAATTAGTTCAAAATCTCATTTTCCATCTCAAAAGGAATTGGATGATTAAATACGCAACCTCGGGCTATGAAATCTGCAGCAGAATTATTAACATGAAGATTAAATGAGTGGAATTTGCTGGGTGATGGTTGCAAAATAACTACTGTACGTACAGGAAGAGGCACTTGGACTTCTCTGTTTACTTTGAGGTAGCTCAGGACCTTTGCTATTGCAATGATGTGAATGCAGTGGCGATTCTAAGGGGGGGGCCTGGGTGGGCCATGGCCCCCCAGATTTTTGCTTGGCCCCCGCTTTGGCCCCCCCCGTTTTTTTCTTAATTTCCCGTTTAAGTTCGTTTGGTTGACATATGCACGGTTGCCAAATGCGTTTTGTAAAAATACCGACCATTTTGTCAACAGCGACAGATCTGAGCTGTGTCGTAATTCGTAAGCAGCACTGGGAAAACAGAGACAATCAGTATTGTTAAGCCACAATTAATAATTTGCCCTATTTTGGATGATTCGTTGCATTTCGGTGTGTGTGTCGTGACAATCGAACCAAGGATTGTGACAACAGCAGAAAATAAACTTCGCTGAAGAAACCGTCCTGACAAGATTCACTACAAGAGTCATTATGATTTGAGAAATTCTGCGCTAGTTCCTTTTGAAGTTACGGCAAATTATTTTATTTTCACAATACCGGCTTCAGACACTGATTTTCAAAATACCGGCCTTTGCTAAATTAGCAGTAAAATAACGGCAAGGCCAGTGAAATACCGGCCATCTGACAACCCTAGACATGTGCAGTAGATAACTTTCGGCCAGCAGTAACAATAATTTAGAAACCCTCTAGCCTGCATTCAATATTTCCCAAATGCATGATAAGCTGTGTTGTTGTTTTTGACTGTCGGGTAACTAGAGTTGTTAATGACGACACACCAGGGGTTGCTCGGATCCTGTATGAAATTTTGTCAGACAGTGGTCGTAGTGCTGAAAAATCCATTTCGAAACTAAGAAACAGTCACAGAAGTGGGAAGTTTGATCTTTCGTGCATTTCAGTATGAGATGGAGCTGGATTATATTACTGTCAGCAGATTGTTGCTCAACAGATCCACGGGCGGTTCTGTAGCCACTGCCTAAATTTTTATCAAAGGCCACATGCAGCCATACATTGTTAACCCATAAACTGGAAAATAGCATGCAACACCAACAGCAGTGATAACAAGCAAAATTGATTCAAATGATTAGTGCCTATACAAAAGGAGAGGTGGCTACCTTAGTGCGACATGCACACGGATAAGAAATTGTATACATCATACGTAAATTGTAAATAATCAGCTGATTTATCAGTATTTAGTTTGATTGAAAAATTCACTTATTGTTGCATCCCCATAGCTAATGCCACAAGAACTCCATGATACTGTAACTTACTGAGCAAGACATCATTTGAGCTGAATGTTGTGTAAATGCCATTCAATGAAGAGTATACAGCAAATGGCATCACGTTATGCATTTTACCTAATCTGCATAAAATATAATTTAACTTAATTACTGGTTTGCTAAAGTATATGTATGCCATATGTACTTCCTATCTTTTCTTTTCAGTCAATGACTGAATTTTTTTGAAATGATT
>Ga0210059_1007844_pt1 | contig 16928 bp, 8 predicted proteins | sample Ectturendosymbi2_FD_188042 | JGI IMG/M metagenome (GOLD analysis project Ga0210059, IMG submission 188042) | Ecteinascidia turbinata endosymbiont from Florida, USA - Sample 2 (SPAdes) (version 2) | ecosystem: Host-associated > Tunicates > Ascidians > Unclassified | place: Key West, Florida...
TACATAGATGAGTGGATCGAATTTAAGTAAAGGACTTTGGTGTGGGTAGAGTATTTTTAGCAATACAAAGAAATTAAAATAATGGTAATATAAAAAGTAAAAAAGTTACAAAAACTTATTAGTGAGATACGAAAGAAAACAAGGCAAAACAGAAAAAAAAACAAAAGGTGTACTTCATGCCGAAAAGCATAGAATGTGCACACAGAAAATACAAAAAAGGGAAATTTCATTATAGAAATCAAACAAATATCCTGATCCTGTCCTGATCCAATTTTTTTCAAAAATCAATGTCCAAATCCAATATCCGAAAAAATCGCAAGTATCCTACAGGATATCCAATCCTGATCATGTCCATGCTCACCTCTGGCTGATGCTTGCTGAAAAATGCGTCATAAAGCTTGTGAACCGTGGATGACATTTCAGCCAATCAGCTTTTGCAGTATTAATGCGCTTGGTGGCGCTGGCTGTCACAGTGAGATAAAAAAAAGTGGGGTAAGAGGTAGGCTACTGTGAAAGAAAGCGAGGTTATGATCACGATTGCTAACAAAATCAAAAAATTTGACCTTTTTATAAGTGGTTTGGCATGTGAAAATGCGGTATACTTGTACGTCATAGTTTGGCATGTTTTTGACCTTTTATTAGTGGTGTTGCTCTTGGCAGAAAAGAAACGTTGTTTGGCATTGTCTTTGAAACTTTGAGTTAGTTTGTGAATAAATGATATTCATATTGATAAGGCAGTGTCTATTTTGCCGCCAGGATGGCAGCAGCAAAAGGCTTGTTAGAAAGGAAGTAAAATAACTAAAAGATAAACCTACAACCTAACCTTAACCGTAGCCCTAAGCTAACCCTAATCTTAACCTAACCTGTTCCTAAGGCTAAGCTAACCTAACCTACAGTATCCCTAACCTAACGCTAAGCTAACCTAATGCTAAGCTAACACTAACCCTAACCTAACACTAAGCTAACCTAACCCTAATTCTAACCTAACCCTAATCCTAACGCAACAACAACACTAACCCCTAAACGTAACACATAAGCAGAGCCTAGAAAAAAGCAAAGAAAAAAACAAAACGAAAGTCGGCAAGGCAAGAGTCGAACTGGCAACCATTTGCATAACAGCCGTAACACCTAACCATTGCACCACTAGAAGGACAGCGTTTTCCTGAGAAAGTGACCTTTTTCTTTGTATTGCGTCATGCCAAGAGACCGAATCATGAACTGCCGGCACAAATATAGCTCCAGCTGATCTGTTGCCGCCAGAATATCGCCTGTTAATGTAGACACTACCTAATAATAAAGCTGAACGATGGGATGCCGGTGTCAATGACATGACACCAGTTATATCTGTGGTGTAAAATAGCCTTTAAGTCGCATAGTAGTTCACATACGTCGTGACATTTTGTGAAACTCTGCTTGCCTTAGAACTTCTCGCACTTACTTACTAAACACATTTTGTTTTTCATGGACCAAACACTTAAAGGCCTACACATAGACATATGATATAAACTTGGAAGAAATAGAAATTTACCCACAGACCATAATAATGGGATGAGTTCCATGATGATGATGGATGAGTTATTTCTAGCCAGTTGCATGGTTGCAGTATCACTAAATGATGTTGAAGAGACAAGGGTATAGACAGATTACAGTAATTAGCAGCAAACATTAGGTACCCTGTAAAAGGCGGAGCTCCGTAAATAGTGGAGCTTGGTTGTGGAGGTTTGATGACATAGCCGGAGTTGCTAAAAAATAAATTTATTGCGAAAGGTGATATTACACTATGGTAAGAGAAGTCTCTTCTAAAGTTTAATAATTTTTCCTAACCTGAGTTTCACAATGGTTTGGGGACAAAAAATAGGTTTCAGCAGTTGTGAAAGTATAAATTTTAAACATCGCAAACTTCCATACATTTCATGTTTGCGTGAAGCACCAATTCAGTTGCAATGAGAAAACATTTTTCCTTTACATTTGTTCCTGCCTTTTTCTTTTGCAAATCAACTTTTTTCTACTTCGGTTACGTCGTCAAAGATCCGTTAACAAGATCCGCCCCGACGGAGCTCCGTCTTTTACAGGCAACCCAAACATTAGACTAATGTTTAGGCTTGGTGCAGTAGAAACATGAAAGCAAAAGGTAAACCTAACCTTAACCGTAGCCCTGATCTAATGCTAAGCTAACACTAATCCCTGAAGCAAAAGTTCGGAAAGTTTAAAAAAGGCAGTGGCTATAGATACGCCTGTGGATCTTGAAATAAGAAAACTTATTAATATGCCACCTGTGACGTAACAGTTATGCACGACGAGAGTGCAGTAGACTTGGTAGAAATGAAGTAAATGTAAAAGATAAACCTAACCTTAACCGTAGCCCTAACCTAATCCTAACATAATGCTAACCTAACACTAACCCAACCCTTACCCTAAGCTAAGCTTATCCTAACCTAATCCTAAGCTAACTTACCCTAAGCTAAGCTAACCTAATGCTAACCCAACCCTAACCTAACTCTAAGCTAACCTAACGATATTCTATCCCTTACTTAATGCTAACCCGTAAACGTAAAACGTAAGCCTGAAACAAAGTAAAGAAAAAAAACAAAGCGAAAGTCGTCAAGGTGAGATTTGAACCTAAAACCTTAGCCGTAGAAGGCGTAGTGCCTAACCATTACATTATACGATCCACGCAGTTTGATTGACAAACTGACCCTTTTATTTGAATTAGGTCAGGACAGGCGTATTCTTAGTCACTTCCTTTAGAAAAAGGTGGTGTCTATTTTACCGGCGATATTCTGGCGGTAGCAGATCGGCTAGAGCTATTGTGCTGCCAGTTGAAGATTCGGTCTCATGGCATGACGCAATACCTAAAAAAGGTCACTTTGTCAGGAAAACGCCGTCCTGCTCGTGGTGTAACGGTTAGGTGTTACGGCTGCTATGCCTATGGTTTTCAGTTCAACTCTCACCTTGCCGACTTTCATTTTGTTTTTTTTTTCTTTGCTTTTTTTCAAGCTGAGAAGCTCTGCTTAGGTGTTACGTTTAGGGGTTTGTGTTGTTTGTTAGATTAGGGTTAGATTAGGTCAGGTTAGGGATAGCTTAGCATTAGGTTAGGGTGAGGGTTAGGTTAGGTTGCCTGTAAAAGGCGGAGCTTGGTTGCGGAGGTTTGATGATGTAACTGGAGTCGTTAAAACTGATATTTTGCATTGAGCAATGAGAACAAAACGGAAGTAAAAATAATTGCACTACAAAAGGTTATGTTACACTACGGTAAAAAAGTCTATTTTGAAGTTTGATAATTTTTGGTTATCTGAGTTTCACAACGGTTCGGAGAAAAAAAATAGGTTTCAATAGTTGTGAATTTATAAAATTTTTAAACATCGCAAACTTTCATGCCTTGCCTGTTTGGGGGAAACGTATATTAAGTTGCAATGATACAACATTTATCCTTTACCTTTTTTCTTTTTTTTGCTTTTGCAACGCAACTTTTTCTACTCCGGTTACGTCATTAAACCTCTGCAACCAAGCTCCGCCATTTACGGAGCTCCGTCTTTTAAAGGCAACCTTAGGTTAGCTTATCTTTAGCTTAGGGTTACGGTTAGGGTTAGGTTATAGGTTTATCTTTGAGTTACATTTACTTTGTTTCTACCAAGCCTTTTGCTGCTGCCATCTTGGTGGCAAAATAGACATTGCCTTTGGAAAAAGTAAAGAAAAACAGGTTCCACGAATTGAAACGTGCAAGTAATCACTTTTATGAAAACGCAAGGTGCCAAGATCAGCGGTGAACCCACAACCATTGGCATGGCAGACTTGAAACATATCTGTTACACTACTAGGATGACACCACTTGAGTAACAACCTGACTGCTTTATTTGAACCGCGTCATGTGAGGTAGTACAGTGGAATAAGTTTTAAAATAAGAAGATCTGTAGGTGGTTCTGTACAGTGGGGTCACCGATTCGCAGGCAAGCCAAAATCTTGCACCTATAGAAGCCACCTAAAATATTTCCAAAACTGTTCAGAATGTTGTTTTCAAACTTGCACAGTCTTTTCACAGTATGTATATGACCCTCCACAAAAAATTTCATTGCTTTCCAACTTGTTTTTTGAAGATATGCATACTGACACCTTCAAAAAGGGCAGTTTTTCCATACGAACCTTCACCAACATGCTGTCACTGAATCTCCTGATTCTCTTTTAACTGTATGGCGTCGAAATTTCACTCACTAATGCTCCTTTTCTTCATCTGCCAGCCAACCAAATTTCAGCATTTATCTTGCTTCAGAACCTGCTTGTTTCTTTTATTTTCTTAAGGCACTTCCCAAACCGTGCCTGCACCACTTCGCAGCATGCTGTTTGCTTGGCAAAATGACGTACGTCATTTTCCCATGCATGTGGCATCATGGAGCAGCATTTGCCTGCATAGCAGTATTCGCTGTCTTGGTGGGCACATTATTTCCTAGGCTTGTTCAGCAAATGGCGGTTAAATTTGAATGTTTGTGCATCGAAATTTAAAACGTCAGGTCAAGTTAAACCAAAATGAAAGAAATGCTATAAAAATTGTTTTTTGAGGCTCTGAACCTGATAGAAAACAATTGTGGGCAAAGCAGCTATGAAGTATGGACTTTGGATTGCAAGCCTGTTTCTGTTCCATGTGGCAGCTATACTACTTGGTATGACATGAATTGTGCGGATACAGCTCATTATGCCCCTAATAACCTAATTAGTTGGATTAGTTAAGTTTTAACTATCAATGCTAAATGTTCCTGGTGAACATGCAATGTTTTTACGTAATTGCAAAAGACAAGCCAGTGTGGTTTTCCCCACAAAAATTAACAGTCTGGTCTATATTATGCCAGTTGTCCAGCTGAATGGCATAGGCGTTAAGTTTACTGAGCAAGTCAAATACTTGAATTATTATTTCATGCCTTATCAAAAGATAGCAATGACAGATCGTTTGTCTAGCAGTACAAAAACTCCACTAAATGCTTTGGCATGCATTGGAGCAGATGATGCTGCATTGCCGCTCTTCGTGTTATTCCCTGGAAAATCTGTTAACAACACGCATGGTGTTGATAACACGCCACTGACAGCAGGTGGATGACACAAGACGTGTTCTACTATTGGATTGAAAATGGATTTATTCCAAAAATTAGCACCCGCAGCTGACCGAGGTTATGTTGTGCTTCTGCTTATACGATAATGATCATGTACACCTGATTAGTTAACACGTGCATCGACTGTTCATCGAGCAACAATTGCTTAAACTGCCGTTGCGTGTTCTCTGATCAGACAAAAAACACTTGCTCGGCCTTTTTCCTTTGTCGCTGTGACGTCATCCGTGCGTAAAAAAGTGCGGCCCCGCTGACTAGTGAGCTATGGGTATTTTTTGGTGGGCACATGCAATTTCTTTAGCATTGAATATCTCGCAGATATTTTGAGGTAAACTAAAATAAAAAAGACAACTGTATAGAGCATCAAAATACGAATCATACCATATAAATTTTTCGATTGGAATTTGTGTGGAAAATGAGATAACAGCATTTATGTGAAAATTGGCTGCTGACTGGTGCACTCCCTGCAGCCACTTCCAATTAAAAACTACAGGTGCCCTGTAACTGACAGATATCCGTCAGTAGCAGATCTTGGTTGCAGATATAAAATGACGTAACTAGAGTCATGAAAACTGATATTTTTTTGCAATGAGTAGTGAGACCACAACATTAGTAAAATATGAAATATTTTGAAGCATGTGGATTGCTACTCGCTCCCATCTTTTACTGCCATTGAAGAAACTTATAGTGTATAAGACGAGACACTTTTGCAGTTAGTGTTTTTCCAGCTTTTCTTCTTGGGATTTGCATATAGTTTTTTTTCCATCCTACAATTTTTTGATATGCCTAACTGAGACTTGTTCTGATTTGCTTTATCTTTCATCTTACCCCATGCTAAGACGTTTGTTTTTGGGTGGATTCCCTTATCTTGATCTTGGCAACTATGGCAGAACCATTTCAGTGTGTTGTCTCTGTGGTAGTCTTCATATTCCTGATATTGCTTACGGGGCATGTGTGATGGTACCTTTTGTGCACCCTCCATCACACGCTATACCCTTAGCAGTGACAATTTTCTCACAAATTCCACATTCGCTCATCCTGGATGACCCATCGGCCTTTCAGAGTTACAAACAAGTAGCTTTACTTCGCCTACATTACATATTTACTCCTAGAATATCTTTAAATTATTCAAATAGAAGATTATTTGTTGCTAGCCTAAGCTTACTTTCAACCACCATCCCTCTCACAACAAGATTATTCCATTCTTGATAACAAGCTCCAGTGGGACTGAAATTTAGGTCTCAACAGTTGTGAAAATATAAAAAATTAAAGTGGCTATAAGGAATGGGCATTTCACAATGGTTTACTATTCCAGAATAGTTAAACCGAATCCAGAATCTGCTGCCTAACGCTTTTTGGTGTTTGGACGTTTTTTAATGACTATCAACAAGAAACTGCACAGTTGCACAAATTGCAATATGATTCATTGTTGGGACTTTGCATAAATTCTTTAAGTATGGACTGAATTTTATATGCAATGGCAGCTTAACTTTTGGCATCACTTAAAAATCTAAATCATAATCTAAACCCAAATTTAAATAATTTATTATGTTACTTCACTGTTTTGACAATTGAATTCACAGGAAATTATCTGTTTGGCTACATTTACACAAAACCTGAAGAGGGTCAGTTACCCTCTCCCTAAGAAATCAAAAATTTTAAAAATGCTTTGTTCATTTAGTTCTGTTGATAAAGTATTAAGTAGACTATACTAATTTGGGATAACGGTGCCTCCTGCATTTTACGTTGTGGAAGCCAATGCCAACAAAGATTGACAGTCCCAGCATTGACACACAGTCTGAGATTTTTTTGGATCAACCAAAACCTCATGTAAATGTAGCCTTAGTAAGCTTGCACACTGCACCTGCATGAATAAACTATTCACTCTTTATTCTTTACCGTAAAACTATTCACTCTTTATTCTTTACCTTAATAAATAATAAAAAGGTACATTAAACTAACAATGTAGATGCTTCTCCGTCTATGCTATACTGCATACGATTTTACTTAAGAAATGTGCACTTAAACAATGTTGCTCCTCCTAATAGTCACCAGACTCACAACTGTTCGATTGCAACACACAAAACTTTGACTATTGCACCGCAATCATTTAATTGCTCCAGGAAAGGTAATCAGTACTACCGTGCAAAAATTGGCAGACATTGCAAAACAAATTTAATTATGTGTAAGCTTTATCAGGCACATAAAAATTATCACTTTTTCTCACCAATTCTAAAAAGAAATTGACTAATATCTGATAATTATAAAAAATTAACTTTATTGCCCTATGAAAAGAATATTGACCTATTGCCCTATGAAAAGAATATTGACCTAACGGTACAAAATTGACTTTTTATTGACCTATCAAATTAAGAATATGAAACTTACTCTTTTTATCCAGAGTTCTTGCTAAAAATCACATCATTCAAGCATACTACCAAAAAATTTACTTTTTAAACTTGCCTTAGTTATTAGGAGTGAAATGACTAAAGTTTGCGTAGACACTTATTGTGTGCAAAATGATGTCACGATCTGTCAATTTCACGATATCATAAACAGACCAACAACGAACCTATGTTTGTCAGCAAGCAAAACCCACACTGTGCACCTTATAATTACACAGTAGAACTCGTCTAATTTGTCACTTTTTCGTCGGTTCCGGCAGAATGATTTGTCACTTTTTTGTCGGTCCCGGCAGAATCCCTATCTTTTGTGTACATTTCTGTTCGCTTAATTCGCCATCGTCTAATTTGTCAATTCATCACCTCTTTTTATCCCTGAGAAGCGTTTTGTTCATCTAATTCGTCATTTGCAGTTTCGCTTTAGATGTCTAAGCAGCTAGTACGTGTGGGAATTCAAACAAATTTAAGGATCTTTATCTGAGAATTGCTATGCCTTGAAATTTGTTTATCGACTTTATACACGAGGTGCAAAGCGTGACCCGACTCTCCATTGAGAGAACGCGGAAAAGTTTATTAAAGATTTGAAAGGTGCTTGATTAAATGGAGGAGTCCAGATAGAGCAGAGGAATTAATTGTTGTATTCAACCATAACGTCATAAACTTGTATTTTACTGCAAATAAGAACACTATATATGTATACGTGTTACTATGATAAAGTATACGAGCTTCTATGATAGAGTTTTCACCTGTTTGCATAATTCGTCACTTCGCCTAATTTGTCACTTTTACTAATCCCCTTGAGGTGACGAATTAGGCGAATTCTACTGTAGTCACAGGTTGAAATGTGCTAATTTGGCCTTCACACGCATCACTCTACAACTTCAGTATTATCAGACTTACTGATATGTGAATACAACAGCAATTCCAGGTTTTTAAAAATATCCGGGTTGATTGAAAAAATACAGGTTTGGAATAGTAGAACAGCGAAAAAAAGCATGTTTCGGGTTCAGGAAAACTTTTTCTTTTGGTCTTAGACTGAAATGTTTTTGTAATGTCCAAAAGAAAATTAAGTCATTTTAGTCAGAATGTCTGAAAATATAGGCTAATGAACACTGTTATGGTGAGTTTTAATGCAACTGTGAGACAAATGACAGAAATGTTTCAGTGACCTAAATTTTTCAGCAGAAAATGACCGAAAGGTCTCAGTGAAAAAAAACAGGGGAACCCTGGGTTGTAAACACTACTTTTGACAAGCTCTCAATGCAAATTTGAATTCTTTTAAAAAAATTTTTTAAATGTCAGATGGAGGTCCACTTTTGGGTTTATGGTTATCCATCCAGTATAAGTGGGCATGTCAGGCAGCTTTGATTTTCACCCACATCCTTTTTCCACCCAAGGATGTTATATTTTGTTGTGGACCATTAGATAAGGCTTCACTTGCTGCTTTTATGAGTGTCATGACTATGTTAGTTTAATATTGTTCTGACAGGGCGATGTGTTTTTTGGTTTTTGCATGTAGGATTGTCACATCAGGTGAGTTCTTCAAATAAGGGTGTTTGCGAAAGCCAGATCTTGCTGGCCTGTTGAAATTTCAGTTTTTATTTCTGTGTGGCTTTGTTCCAGTTCAGATTTTTCTCAAGTCTTGGCATGTCATCATGAACAAGCTTTTTGAAGCAGTTGTGTGGTTTTGATGGTTACAGATACCAACCTGTGATCAGAAAGAATGAAAAAATGAATGAATTGGTATAAAATTTCAATGTTTTGGATAGAATCATAGCAGATTTTAGAGAGACGTAAAGGCCCAACCAGCTGCACGATCCATGAGCATAACTAACATAAGTGAAAGAATCAGCTGGGAGCACAACTTCATATGATAGTTTCATGTCATGTTCTGAGCAGAATGGAGATAGCAATTGACAAAAAATTTTTTAGGCAAGTGGTAAAGTTGCCCACCATGTGCACATTGGGGCTATCATCAGTTTCATCATAGAGTGTTGAAATTTAACTCAGATATTTGAAAATTTCTGACTCTTAGTGGTTTTAGGAATCTGACTCACCCAGAAACCTCTAGAAGAATGGATGTCTGTCAGTCTGATATCTCTAACACTTTCAATCCTGGGTGGTTTCCCTGCGGCAATATCCACGGGTACCGAGCAGTTTTGACGGGGAATCCAAATGCTGTCTGCCACTGCAGGAAGCAGATACTGCTAGGCGTTTTCCAGGTTTAGGCTAAAATGGTAGACTTAGCCAGGCCAGGAAAAAGTGGGGAATATGGGAATGTCATTCCCAGGAAATATGACATGCTTGCGGAAAATTTTTCATAGCAACACTACAAATTTTGTAATTTTTTAAGTAGCTAATAACAAATTTGTGCTCGCACGAATCGACTTTGAGCGCAGCATGTCACATGACTCAGCATTCAGAAGTCGATCCGTTTTATTCAAAGCGCACTCCTTCCATTGTGATAGGTTACTAAAGGTTGAGGCATTCTATTCAGAAGAGCACTCCTTGCACGAATCACAGTAGTGGTAAGCACTGTCGCTGCATTGTTGCATGCGGTCATGCCAAATAGCCTATCTGTCAGTTGGGTGAAAGACATGTTGGTTTTGATAGAATTAAAATTCAGTGCCAATTTAGTCGTAATGTGTTGGAAGGGGCTACACAAGCTCAGGTTCATAAGTTCACTACTGACCTGTCCGCTATGTTCATTCCAGCATTTATGATATAAGTGGTGTTTAACTCTATGCCCGTGCCACACCAATCAAAGTAATGTGTGTTGGATTTTATTAACCCCATCGCAAGAGTGCTGACTGGTGTGGACTGACAGTCATACTGTATATCAGGGGTCTCTAAACTTTTTTGTCCAAGGGCCACATAAACTAATAAAAACTGTTGAGGGCTGGACATTTTACGTAATGTGATTGCTTCGGGATATATTGTATTCCACCAAATCAACAAAGTTTTTGTAAACACATTTTGCAGTTTTTTTTCAACATTACTTTTTTCATCATTGACAAAATGGCTTCGCGGGCTGCATTTGGCCTGCGGGTCGTAGTTTGCAGACCCCTGCTGTATATCATTAGACCTGCGCTATTATGTCAATTGCCCGAACATAGCAAAAGGGTCAGAAATTTGTGTGTCGGCATCTATAGGCACGATTCTCTTAGTAATGGTAAACCTGACAAAGACGTGCATCATAGTGTGTTCACGAGATCTGATCTTTATTTGGGAGCAGAGCATTTTCTGGAACATGTAGCCCACATACTTCACAGCTATCCACCGGAGTCCATAGTTGAGAGTATGGGAAGTGTTATAGAAAAATTTGTATTAAGTCCGCCCTGGATCTAAAACTTCTACTAACAAGGAAGATTTAAAAGATATGAGAGATAAACTAATCATATGCTGGAATGAACCAAACATCAGCAAATTTGTCATGCAGACATCGAACTTTTACTTTAAAAGTGGACTTTGGCACTTGATCCCTGGCAATGTGCGATTGCAAATGCACGAAGTTTCTATAGTAGTGGACAGGATAAATTGCATGAAACCTGCTTTGACCTTCATACCATAGATGCGAGTTTGTAAACAATTGATGGTAAAGCTATTGTGTGTCATCTGTCCAAATTTTTCACTTGGCATAAAGAAAATTGCATTTTTTGTGGCACTGAACCTAGCAAAGTTGTGTTGTCTTTACACTAATCAATTGCCAACATAGCAAATCAATTTCAAAACATTTTAAACTAGATGCCACTGCAACAAGCCTGGGCCTACTGGAAGAACTTCTTTTACAAAAGTTTCACTTTTTTTGTGACAATAAAAGCAGTTATACACAGGCATCAAGCAATCAAACTTTATCAACATGCCTAAATATGCTCATGGAAACCAGGGCTGTGGAGCCCCGGAGCCGGCCATTTTCGGTGGAGCCGGAGACGGAGCTGCTTTCAAAATTTAGCTGGAGCCAGAGCTGGTGGTTTTAGCAGCTCCGGCTCCGGACCTTTTCTGCGCACTGACAGTTGCCATGGTTAGCTCATGCTGTGCGACTAATTGATTTGATGGAAATAGGTTGCAGCGGCGGAACCCGAGGGTCTGTTCTACCACGGATTAAATTCACAATGTGTTTTTGTTTCAAGTTGGGACTTGTTCTAGTCACACCAGACTGTGGAATTACTGCCGAGTGTGGTGTGGCCAAGTCAGTCAACACCAGCGCAGTGCATGTTTGCGCATTTTGCGAGACTAAGTCCATGTGCAAAAACGCAAAGTGTGACGCTTACACACTTTTTTGTGGCACAAACAGTCACAAGCAGTGTTGCCACTGCTGGGGATTTTTCACTAGATCCGGGGTTTTCCTGTTTCATCGTTTTTGGGGTTCTGGAGTTTTTATTAAAAATCTGGGGTTTGTTTGATTCTGGTCAAATTTTAGAAATGTATGTTGTATTACTGTATTTTCCATCCAAGAATGCAGTAGTTTCATCGGTGTAATGTGCAGAGTCTGTACAGCAGCCAGCACAGTTAAGTAGGGCTAAGCTTAACCAAATCGTTTAAAATCTATGTTTTACAGATCAAGCACTGACTAGGCATAGGCCAGCACTCCAATCTATTGCTAATATGTTAGGGGCTGCTTATTGTGCATGATTTTGGAGTGCTTTGTTTGGTTTTGAAGATGCTGTGGTTGATAATCTGTTCATTGTTTTACAGGCGCGTTGGCATAGGTATGAATGAATGTAAAATTTGCAATGTTAAATTAGTAGTCAAGTATTGCAATGATTAGGGTAAAAAAACTGTAAAACCTTGAATGTATCATGTACATGTTTCAATTTGTGCATTTACGTCAGCAGTCTTCAACCTTTTTTGTTCAATCGCCCCCCTACAGGAACTTTGCTTAAAAATCGTCCTCCCACCTATGATTTCAGCGTTGGCTGAAAGATTATTTTAATTTAAAAACATTTCAATGCTAATGAAGGGCAATCTACTTGACACAAATAAACGAACAAACAAAGCAAATGCAATTGCATTTGTAGAAAATATGTTATTGATTTCCAAAACAGTTTGTTCCAAGTACTGCGAACCTTGCCCTTGGCTTTTTATCTGTTTTTTAAAGGTAGGCAGGTTGCAAGTTTGTTAGCTTTAGTGGTATATGGCGTTTCCACCGGTCTTGTTGATGCCAAGACAATAGCGATATTTATTATGCATGTGCACTATGCACAGGGGTGTAACGAGGTTAGATGGCGCCCGGGGCAAGAAGAAAGATGCGCCCCCATGTTAGAACCTGAGGTCTTTCGGGAAGCAAAAATGTGCTGTATTGAAGAAAGTACTGGTGACATTGTTGGGATTTTTCAGCGCCCCATAGTGATTCGGCGCCCAGGAAATTGTGTGCCCCCCTCGTTACACCCTTGACTATGCAGTACTTGGTTGAAACCTTGCTCAGCAACTTACATTGTGTGTAACACCAGTAGTAATAAAGCAAACTTCCGAAAAACGCTTACTGCTCTTGATCCAAGTCTGGCTAGTCTCGTGTTAATAAAATATGGCATAGGTTTGACCATTGCTTCGGAAGTCCCTGGATGTGGAATCGCACTCGCTTATGTCAGTTAACAGGCAAAAAGGCACTTCACCCAGTCACTTTCTATGCAATCCAACTTTCAGCGTTATCTCCACGACAGAAAGACTTCTTAGCGTGACTCAAATTAAAGGTGGCGAAAGAGACTTTGAAATTCTTAGTGCAGCCAACATGTGGGTGGTTGGACTTACTTGCTAGTCTAAGTTTTCCCTTTCCAAGTCTACTGTAGTGGTATACTCTGGCATGAGTCAGGATGAACACAAAGCAGCTATATCCGCAAGCACAGTAAAACACTTGAACTGACTGAAAAACATGATAAGCACGTTTTACAACTTATGAATAACCGTAATTAATTTTGCAAGCCATTAACTGCTACGTAAATTGTGTCGCAACAGTCATTTTACCTGTACTTTTTCAATAGAAGACACATGGTTCCACTGTTTTACTGAAGTTGCGATTACGAACCAAAGTTTGTAAAACACATGATAACGGATAATGACGTGTTTTGCCTACGAAACAATATTTAGCAATGCTCTACCGAAGACTATATGAAGTCCTGTTTCAAGGCAGTTTTGCTAATAACACATAAGGTTGAAAGGAATTGTGACAATTCCCAGCAAAAAATATCTAAGCTGAAGTTAATTACAAGTTTTGATTAATTTTCTTAATCGCTGCGTAAGTTGATGTGATGATACGGCGGTAGCAGTCTTATGGTTGTTGGACCATTTTTAGTATATTAAAAAAACGGAAGTTTTTCCTCTTTAAAGGATGTGTGATAATGTAACTAGAGTGAAAAAAATTCACAACAAATAATAGTAAACATACAATGGAAAAAGATTGTGTCATTGCAATTTAATATAACTTGCCCTTAAACACGTAATGCCAAAAAGTTGTGATGTTTTGAATTTTTCTGTTTTCACAATTACTGAAACCTATTTTTGGATCCCACTGAAGATTTTTTACCAAGAATGGAATAACCTCGGTGCATGGTGGATGAAATTTCGACTAGGCTAGACAGACATGTTATTTTGACAACCAGTGGTGTCATTGCTCTTAACACTTTCGTGGCTGGTCTAAATCAAGCGGTTCATGCCAAAACAGCTGGATCGCACGTGGCTTTGCGAGAGCATAACTCTGGCGCCGAAAGCTGTAGAGAGCTGTTCAAAGGCTCAAAAGACTTGGCAAGTCACTCGGCAAAGACAAGACTCAGCAAGTCTTCTAGTCTGCACTCAAAAAAATTTTTGGTTGGGAGGTGCAGATTTTTTGTGAGGCATGAATGGGAGTTCTGCAGCCTAAATGACCCTTGATCCTTCACAGACTCCAACTCCCTCATGCATTCTATACATCGATGTACTTGGAAGTCATTGCAGTTCTTCATTATAATAATTATAATGGTGACATTCATGCGTGTGTCTTAAAAGCTTGTATTTTTCAAAGTGCAGTAAATGCATTAGCGTCATCAAGCATATACTCTCTACTGCCGCAATGTATATATCCTCGCCTTCTTTCATGTATTTGTGTATTTCTCATTACTGCGATGCATGTTTAGTCTAGCGCTTTGTGTGTGGGAGTGAAGATGTCACACACAAAATACACCATAGTTGACTCAGCAAATCTTCATATTTGCAATGAAAAAATTTTTTTTGGGTTTTGGGTTTTTTGTGAGTGACACTGTAAGTGGAGTAGTATTAGGCCTTATTGGCCCACTTGATCTGCCATGGGCGAAAACTGTTAGAGGGTAGGTACTCACTCAAAAGATTATGATTCTATCTTATTTTCCAATGAAAATTTGAGCAAAATATTTTGGTCTAGTAGTTGGGCCCTAGGCCAGGTAACATGAGCCAAAATGGCCAAAAACCTACCTCACTTATGACGTCATTCACAAAAAACCTGAAACCCAAAACCAAAAATTTTTTTCATTGCAGAAGAGTTATGCCATCACTAAGACACATGAAAACTGTTTTATTTTACACTGATTTCAAAGTACAATATTCGTATGTGTCAGCAAACGTGTTAAGTACAAATCCAACACTTGGACTGTAAAGCTGAACAATCAGATTGGAGGCATGCAATGAAACATGTATTCTGTTCTTCCATTCTTTTGCCAACCACAGCTTTGTTATGGCACAGTTCATGAGTTCTTGCTTTTAGTTCTATGAGGTTTTATTGCTTTTGCGTTGCACTTAAAAATGGTGACTCCTACATTGGTTATCAAGTTTAATTATAGTTTTGCAAAATTAAATTCAAGACATGAAAACTCTTTTTGTCAGGGTTATCACTTTGTTATACATTCAGTGCAATTAGTCTTTTGCATGGTATAATATTCACATAAGCCCTGTGAGGATGTCTTTCCCTCCTGGTGTTCCTCTTCCAATGGCAACTTCTGTATATGCTGCAACTTCTATGCCATCAGGTATGCAATTTACATTATTTTGTAGTTGGTAGTGACACTTGCTTGTTTTAGTCAGGGATATAAACTGTATTTAGTACAAGATAAGAATTAATGGGAACCAAAGTTAACAAAACCCATTTGCTTTTATTGTGCAAAAATAATTGAGTAACACGTACTGGTTTTGGTTAATTTCCAGTGAAAGTAGGCTGTGCTTTTGTTTAACCTGCTAAAGTTAAAAACTTTGCTAATTTGATTTTATGTATTTAACAATTAAAGTTGTTTCAAGTTATACCTCAGGTGTTAAACAAATTGATCAGTCTGTAATGTTATGTGCTATAGAAATGCTTGACAGCTTTTGTTGTGGGATGTGTTATGCTCACTGAAAACTACAATGGACAATTTCCACTTCTGTTGCAAAAACATGATGCTAGACCAGTGTTTAGCAAATTTTTTCTGACTAAAGCGGACAATTAGTGATTGAGAGTGTTTGGACATATTTTCATATTCCCAGGTAGAAAAGTAAGTATGATCCCTGCCTTTTTTTTTTTGGTCATAGACGGAAATGTTTTTGAAATCACCGAAAAAAATTAAGTTATTTTGGTCAATGTCTGCAAATATAGGCTAATGAACACCGTAACGGCAAGTTTCAATACAGCTGTGAGACAAATGACCGAAATGTCTCAGCTAAAAAAGAACAAATCCCTACTATTGTTGTAACTCTTCGTAATAGTAATTTTTGTGAAGTTTTAAATATAATTTCGATGACAGGGAAAAGTAAATGTATGTAATCACTCAGATAAGCGAGACAAGAGCGTTCATGATGGCTCAGACTATTCTCAAAGTGCATGACTAAAGTGTTCTTCAGTTTTCAAGACTTGTGCCAGGATTGTTCAGTTGGTTTAATCTTTTAAAATATTTAGCTATCCTCTCCTACATTTTCTGTAATTATGATATCATGAGACAAAGAACATTGCTAGTTAAAACAGATTTTATATGGCATAAACTGCTGATTATAACATTCAGCGTAAAACTATATTTAAAATTATTTGTCTGTTTGTGGAAGCGTTGAGGAGGGCCTCTGCCTGTGGAAAGTTTTTGCTTTTAGCCTTTGTTTTCTGCACTGGCAGTTGATTCCAGTTTAATTGGCTTGGCAAATTTCGCATTGGTTTAATTCTACTTCATTTATTCTAGGGTGCTTAAAAGCTTTGTTTTGTGGTTGAAAGCAAGTATGAGAAGCTGTATTTCATGTTTTCAAATTAAGTAAATTGTAAGTAGAAAATTGAGTGTCTGTGAATATTGTAATTGGTTTAGGTCTTAATATTGTAGCTATGAACAACAGCTATGACTCTTGTAAATTACCGTATATACTCGTGTATAAGTCGAGTTTCTGGGACCTGATTTTAACGTAAAATTTCTGGGGTCGACTTATACACGAGTAATGTTTTTGGACATGTTGCTGCTGAGTCGAGTTAAATGTGGTA
>Ga0210059_1007846_pt1 | contig 16927 bp, 7 predicted proteins | sample Ectturendosymbi2_FD_188042 | JGI IMG/M metagenome (GOLD analysis project Ga0210059, IMG submission 188042) | Ecteinascidia turbinata endosymbiont from Florida, USA - Sample 2 (SPAdes) (version 2) | ecosystem: Host-associated > Tunicates > Ascidians > Unclassified | place: Key West, Florida...
TTACATTATTTAACGATCTGAACTCAAGAAGAACGAAGACGGACACGGGATTTACAAACACTGGGATTGCAATGACGTTGTGTTGTGTATTTATTCGAATTATTGTGTACTCATACTCCACACGTATTCGCAAGTCACACCTGGGAGGAGAGTAAGCCAAAATAGTGTAGCAACCACTTACACCAATACCCGACTTAAAGTAAAAAGTAACATTTTCGATTTGAACGGATAAAAGCTAATACACAATATTCCCACGGGTAAAACACTGCTATTACGAGCCGCGGGAAAAACGCCCTCGAATTCCGGCGAACAGCTAGACGCGAATACCGAGGTCCCTATTACGTACGCCGAGGAAACGTAACTTCGTATGACGTCCGATTTTCGGCCAATGAAAATGCGCGAGAAAATTCATATATACCTGTGTCCTTGCTAGGTTTAATCAGTTGAGCAGTGGGCATACCAAGCTTAACACCTAAACCAGTAGTGGGCATACCAAACTGACTTAGGCAGAACATCCAGCAGTGGGCATACCAAGCTGGCTCAGTCCAAGTGGACATACCAATGGACTAGATTACCTAAAAGAGATTCACAATTTAATGGCTATGATGCCGCTGACAATTTGGCCTTCTCTCTCCTCCATGAAAGAATAAAACCTGCGCTAACCCCTGTTACTTGTAATAAATCTCTATGTGTATATCAATACACCTTGTTGTAAGCAAACCCTTGTTGTTTGTATTAAAAGATAAATGTCGCAGTGCTTAATGTTGGATTAATAAAGCCATGAGTGAATACACTTTCGTCTGATAACAAAACTGAGCATGAAGTCGAACGAAAACGGGCTGGTCTAAGTTTCTTAGTTGTTAACTTTGGCGTGCCTTGAACACTCCGACCAAAATTTGCCAGTGCTCTCGCGGAGTTGTCCTAAACTTGTGCTGTTCTTCTTATGTTGAAAGGAACTGCCACACCTCATTTTTTTACAGATAGTTCAGGTATTTTAGGTGGTTTGAATTTAGCCTATGCTTGAAGTCGCAGGTTATTTGAAGATTGACTAGTAAATGCTTGGTTTAAGGTGGACTTGGTATGTGATGTTAAAGTTTTTTGTCAGCTCTTGGGCAACATTACTTGAACCGTTTTTTTCTTAGCACAGATTTAATCAATTGTGTAGGCTACTTACTGCAGTAGAAATTTTGCGACAAGGTATATGATGAATTATTTCCTACTTTTGCACATTTTTCGAACAACTAATGTCAATGCAAGATGAGGGCAGCCTTGACTCATCCAGTCTCAAAGCTTTCCAAAACAAGTCTCAGGTTGGATGCTTTTTTATGCTATGTTCTTGTAGTTAAAACGGTGGTGTAGGAGGCGGGGTGCAAGCGCACTCCCCAAAAGTTTTGATCTGTTGAAAATCCGGGTAAAATACCCAAAAATTTGGGCAAAATCCTTGAAAATCTGAACAAAATCCTTAAATATCTAGGCAAAATCCCAAATTTAGCCACAATTATTGCGTTCCATGTAAACAGGCTAATTAAGTGATATTGCCAATGCTTGATATTACAAGTAAGTTGCTTTCAGAAAAGTGACTATTTTGGAAGCGAAGTTTGTTGCTGTCAACGTGACATGCATTATCACACAAAATAAGCCATTGAGACGAATAGATTTGTTGCAGAGTGCTTTGTGAGTCCGAATTGTTGCTTGTCATCATGGTTGCGAGTTGGAGACAGAAGCTCACTGCATTACAATGAATCTAGGCCAACAGGCGCGAATTTTGTCTGAACCATCCACTACGAGATTTAAAAAATGCAGTGATTTTGATGTGCTTATGGGCGTCCGCGAGGGGTAATGGGCATATTCCCCCAGGAAATTTTGACTAGGAATTTTAAAGCGTTTTGTGAACTTCCATCAGCAAAACGATAAGCAAAATTTTGATGTTGCCCCTCCTGGAAAAAGCTCTGTGGATATCCATGGACGTGCTTGCTTGTACTTTTTTAGTTTAAGTTTCGATTTTCCTGATTTGCTTGAATTACTAAGTGAATGAATTTCGATGACGAGTGGCGGTTTGTGAATTTAAGAAAAAATCTGGTGAAGCCGACAATTTCAGTCTGAAGTCTTTAACAATTAGGTCTTGACTCGCAGTTTGTGGTGTTGACTTAACGCAAGGACAGCACGCTTGGCATAGCTTTTTTTTATTTTGGTGACGGCAATTGGCGGCAGGCCGAAGCCTGAATCGTGCTTCTTGCCGGGGCGGTTGAGGTGAACGCTCTTGCCCAGGGAGCGCTACGGCAATTCACTCTGTGGCCGTGGATCGAACACCCAACCTTTCAATTGAGAGGCGGCCACTTTACCACTGAGCTATTGCCGCCCAATACAGGTTGTGGTGTATTGGTAGCGTGCATCTGAACGTTGCAAATAAATGCAGCCACTGACGGTGCAGAAATCATTCTAAAGGCTAGCTGGAACGATGAGCAAGATACCAAATATCAATCTTCGAGGCCAGTCTGATACAAACCCAGTTTGTTACAAGTGACAGATAAATATTTGTTTCATTTTTCGCTACAGTAGATACAGTGCTTCTTTGTGCGCAAGTACCTAAGCTACATGTTCGTTCGTTGAAATAGTCTCTGGCCATTACCAACATGCACAGTAGCAGCTTTTCTCGTTTATTGCAATCACAAAATGTAATTGAACCACAAAACGGCGGTACGTACAAGTCAAAGGCAATCGAAAATACAGAGCTAGCATAAACACCAAACAAAGAACTGCACATAACCAAACTCGTGTCATAAAAATTTCTCACTCCCAGCACGTCGCCACTAGATTTCCTAAAGGCGTAGCAACGATTGCTACGTTTCTAAAAATGCAATACGAAACGAACTAGACTTCACGTTCGAAATCATAATTCATCTCTGACATACAACGGCTTAAGTTCCTCGATTCGACTGATGAAATCTTGCTTCTCAACACAACCTTTGCACTCTTCGCCCCAGTCGAGCAGAATTTTCTTTAACTGTTTCACTCGCATTTTATTCAACTTGACAGTTTTCCAATCAATTTGCTTTTCTGAAAGAAAAAAAAGGTTGCACGATACAATACAGACGAACTGTGGATACCAGCTTAGTTAAAATGAGTTAAGTTTGCTCACACAAAATACAAAATAATTTTAACAGCGATGCAACGTTCTTAATGCACTGAAATTAATTTAACTGTGGCCACAAGCGCTTACATTCGTACATAGAGAACTCTGGGTATCACTATCCCTGGAAGCTTAATATTCACCAATTCGCCATCGACAATAAATTTCAATATCCACATAACAACTACGGGCTGAGAAATTAATTTCTAGCTCCGACCTATTTCGTTGACTGTGTGAAGTCACCAGCGATCATTCAAACTTGGATTGCATATTTTGCACTACCTGTTTGAGTGAAATGCGAAAATGCACCCACATGTGCTATGATTTAACGCAGATTCTTTCGTACTACGTTAATAGCTAGCTCCAAACAATACATGTTTCCCCATGAAGCAAAACTACGATAAAAAAATCTCTATTTCTGTAAACAAGATTGATACTCATTTTCTTAGAACAGCTTGTAGATTTTACGATTTTAACTTGTGAAACACCTTCAATGTTCACGACTTTTATTTCATTTTTATGTACACTGAAAATACAGTAAGACATGAAATGCTTACACGATTATTTTGAACACTGCAAATAGACGATTCATTAATTTGTCTGAGTTGTTTTATGTCAGGCCAGCAGTGAAAGACGGAGCGGTGCGTGTGCCGTTTAACGATACAACATGATTAAGATAAAAAAGTTTCCTTAATCGGAAAAGTCAAGCGTTCAGCAAATTTTTGTTGGTGTTCTTTACAACGATAAAGTAAATACGCAGTGAAATAGAAGGGTCCCTTAAAATACAAGAGATGCCTGCGTCCCTTAAACCTTATTTCACCGCCCATGGTAACAACTAAAGAAAGCTAACCAATAATGCATGTAGCTTTTGTTATTCTTACCGTATTTCAATTCACAAATCTGGGAGTCTTTTTTGTTCAGCTTCTTGCAAATTGTCTCCGGAGGCATAAAATAACCACATGGTTTTGTCACATCCTGAATTGTTCCAGTGGCAGCATCATCCGTCCCTCCGATATAGTAACACTGCGCATAGATATATTTCAATAGTTTTTCATCTATTCAAACACACATTTTATGCCAAACGAGCAAAGCACGGAATTGTCCAAACACCGGAGTTGCAAGTAACTGAAGGCATGTCGAGATGGGTTGCTAAAAATATTTTGTTTTTAGAAACCCCAACGCCTTTGGTGGCAGCTAGATGTGCCGAGGTGTTACGAGAGGGAAGACAGGCACACAAGCCCCGGGCCCAGCGTCTCCAGTACCATAAAACCCTCATGACGCTAAAGTAGTTGTCCTGCAGTCTTGGGTTTGCAATCAGGTGAAGACGCTATGCTTCACAGGCTGAAACTGCGGTGTGTGGCGCAGTGTGTGGACGCGACTTCACTCGATGCAATGGTGCACGACCACAGCAAGAACTACTAACACTTCGTATATTTTGGTGGACACATAAAATTTTGATTGGCAATTGGCACAAATTTCAAATGAAACACAATCATCTGTACAAGGGACAGCAGTTGTATATTCAAATGCAATTTTCGAAAACGTCAAAATGTCCCCAGATGACAGCCGACAGGAATGAGGTACATTTGTCCAGCGAACACTCCTAAATAATTGGGTTATAAGAAATGCATTCTTACCAGAGTGACAAACAAATTTACCAACTTACAAATCTGTTGTCTTTTCCTTTGGATTTACGGCACTCTTCTCGCAATCTGTCCCGAATATTATTTTCACCCTCTACTTTTTCTTCTTTTAAGATAGCTTGAAAGCGTGTGAGGAACTTGATACAAACTAAAAAATAATTCATTAAATACTAAATTATGCTTTAACTGTTGGTTCATTAAAAAAGCAGTGATTTTCAGCGGATTGTCTATTCAACAGGGCTATTACATAGACCAGGGGTTCATAACTGGTCTCAGTCCAGAAACCACACTTTTCCATGGTTATAAGTTGCAACTCACTTTTATTTTCATAAAAACTTCATAAACTCAAGCTAATTATTTGAGACTGTTTTGATGTAGTAAATGCTGTAATTCACTGCTTTGGAGGTTTTCTAATGATAGCATTGTTTAATTAAATTCGCATTCCATGTGAACAAGTGCAAGTAACAAAAATCAACCTTTCTAAAAATTAGTATATATTTTCTAAGCGCAAATACATTGGTATTTTTAGAAAGCCTGCACGTTCCTCTCAAAAGCACAATATTGTAGGTAAGCCATTGCAGCAACCCAAATGGTCAAATATAGACTGGATGCAATTCTTGTTATTTTCAGCAACAGCTAAATGATTTCTTACTCACTCTAAGTGCAAGAACAAATTATTTGTTACAAAATTTGATATGGGTATCAGTTGATATCACACAAGACAACTGTATAATTTATGCACATGTGATTTAAGTCAACACAAACTGCATTTTGGATGGATAGGGAATCAACAATGAAGACAGCAAACTTCTTCAAAATTAAAAATTGTCATTTGATCACGTCTAACAAAACTGACAATTATAGAAATCTTATAATAGTTTTAGCAATGAATCACGACATAATACAAAGAAATACTTAGTATTTACTACACTACGTTTTTAGGTGTGGAGAACCACTGCAGCTGATTTTATTCAATATCAATTCACACACAAGGCTGACATGCGCATTGTAGTTATTGCAACTATGACAACAAGTAACATGATTGCACACAACCATGTTCAGAGAAATATTATTTGAAACATTCCAAAGTTTGGAAAATGGGAAACATCACTCAACATGGATTTAGACTACACATCTGGCTAGTGCATAGTAAAAACTGCAAAAACTTTGCAAGCCCTTCACAGCATCCTTTGATTAAGTGAAAACTTTGGTAAACTGTCTAAAACCTAGTATAATTTGACTATAAACAAGCACCAAATATGAATCTGTAGGAAAGACATACTACATTTTAAGAGCAAAAACAGATGATTTGGAAAAAAGAAACAACTGTTAAAAAAAAACAAAAAATAAATATACCTACCTTCACAATCATCATTAGCAAAACCTAATCCAGACAAAGATGTTAAAAGTACTATCATACCCAAAACAGTCACAGAGAGCTTCATCTTGCCCAAATGAATTTATGAAACAATGTATTTTAAGTTATTTCAAATTCAAATACCTGCATTGAAAGAAATAGTAAATAATAGTCTAATCATAAAACAAAAGCTATAAATAGTATGCATGTAATAGCAATATGCAATGTAATAGCAGTTATATGATTAGCACTTTTGATGTACCGGTCATTTTGTTGAGAAAGAATGCACATGGTGCCATGTAAGTTTGATTTTTCCCTATTGCTGATGGTCACCTATACCATGTTGCAATTGAAGTGCTAACAAGCACTCATAACAACAAGAAAATTTTTATTTACACACTTTCACAATTTTTTATCTTCCACCCAAGAGACATCTCCAGAGTCTTCAAACTCGCCCAGGCTGGAATCACCATTCATTATTTTGTTGATGTCTTGTGAAACATCCATTGTTGGAAATAAATCATCTAACTGACCACTTCAAAACACCTAAAACCAGTACAAAATAGCATTAGACATTGATTTTTCCATTATGCAGGCAATCATTCACAATACATGTTATAAACAAACTTTCCTGCCCTTCAACATGCCTGCAACATTCCAAAACCTTTCTACAGCAATCAACTTCCCTGCAACAAGCTCCTGAGCCTAGAACAGCCATGTTGGAAAATACTGCTTTCCAGTAATCTATCATCAACAGCAACATCTCTCCACTGATATTTTTTTCTTTGCCATCTTATGTATGCTGATCGACACACTTATAAGAGGAAACGGATATGGCTGGTAATCAAAAAGTTTTTCAGCCAGAAATGCTTGATTTATGTCACTCTGTTCCAGGTGTTACCTAACTCAGTCTCGCTGATGGATCGTAACTGGTATCAGTTATCAAATGTGTTAAATAGAAAAAAAGCAAATGCCAGAAATTTCCAGCCATCATGTTGTATCAGCATTGTTGGTCATCATTTCCTGATAAAATGTTGCCAACAGTTATGTTCAACAAACACATCAATGTCCACATACATCGTAAGCAAAACATAACTCTTCATGAAGATAAGGTAAAAACTGAAGAAAAGCAAGTCGTCAGAAGCCAACCTTACATTTTTTGTCAGGTAAAAGGTGGCACATATAATAATTAGTGCAAGATTCTGAAGGAAGAGAACGTTACAGAGTGGAAATTCAAAGATGTTACACACTGAGAAATAAATCAAACTGAAAATATAACACTGTCATATGATTAGTGGTCAGTGCATTCTAAAAACTAACACTGAAGAACATGATATGTAGTGCAACTAATTTGGGACTACATCCTTGAAATACTGTACAAAACAGAAATCTGGCAAGGTGATGATATAAATGAAGCACTTGATTTGAAAACTTCAAGTCCTAGTCATCCTGCAATGTTTGTTTTGATATTTAATATCGCAAATCTGAATTTTGTTCTGATGTAGTTCATGATAGATGCATAAGGCTCCTTGTGCGTTTCAGCTATCTTTTCTAGTAAAATTTTGTATTGCACACCTGAAACGATCAGGGTATTAGACTACACACAGTATGGGAGCAGAAACACATATCTAAGTACCACTCTTATTAGCAGTTCACATTTTTACTAATTGGTAACCATTTTCTAAATCAGGTTTAACTTAAATTTGGTCAGACTTTTTGTTAATACCCAATAATGGCCACTACCAAAACTACATAACATATCCATCTGCATGTCCTAACATAAAAATACAGCTGAATGCAGCCTGATGTAGGATCTACTTGCGTTTATAAAGTCAGTTGTACTTGAACTGCTGAAAACATTGGCAGTGTTGTTCTTTAGGCCCACAGGAAAATAATTAAACACAAAACCTGGATTACATCACTTTGTGTAAGCAGAAAAGAACAATGTATGTAGCAAAAACCCTTTTACAAAATTCTACAGTTGTAATGTTAGGCAGCGTGAAAATTGCTTTTCAGCTTATCACAAATAGAAACATTTATTCATTCCCTTGTGCTTGTTCTCATTGCATGAACTTACTTTTATAAACTTGCTGACTATGATTTTAGTAAAGAATTTAAATTGCAAAGGATTCTCATAAAGATATTGATTCTGACACCAATTTGGACCACTGTTCCAAAAATGGAACAAAAACTTTCACCTAAATAATTTCTTTGCAGATCACACCAAAGACTTGCAAAATACAGCATTTACCATGAAGCTGTTTTTGCTGAGTAAGCATTACTGAGCAAATGGAGGTCACTCAAATGTGAAAAAATTGACGTCTTTAGGCTGCCGGTAAAAAAAAAAAAGAAAAAATTTTTTGAAAGGCATGCTTGCATTAACGTGAAATACATACAAATCAAAACTGAGATGATACAATGAAGTGGAAATGAGTGTTGACCATGTCCAAGTCATGTTCCAAAAATGGAACAATGGTCATTAATGGGTTAACCCTTGGCTTTAACAACAGTGCTGGCCTACATATAGGCCGGCACTTTTTTGGCCATAAATCGCCAGTTGCTAGAGCTAATGAGCTGTTCAAACCCTCTATAGATTCAAGTCTTTTAGTTTAGGTTGAAAATTTTGTTTTTCAGTTTTGGGTTCTCTGTGGGGGACATCAGAAGTGGGGGAATTTTTTGCCAACTTCATCTGGCCCTGGGTGCCAACCCAACAATCCATTTTTTTCGCTCAAGTTTTTCTTGGAATCTAGGCTAAAATATGCATCTTTTGAGCCCTTGATTTGCTTTCTAACATATCTGTAGCCAAAATTATGGCTCAAAAATGCAATTTTGGACAAAAATAAAAAAGTTATACAAAAGGTAACATCAGCCATTTCAGATAGAAAATTGGCCAGCCATAATTCGGCAGCAGATTGAGCTAGAGCAATGTTCAAACCATCTAAAGACTTGTAAAGTTTTGTAGTTTAGAATAAAAAAAAATTAAGATTTGGGTTTGGTGATTTGGGTCCATAGGATCATGATCAGGGTATGTTTTGCAGATATTTTGATGACATCATCATCCGATCCAATTAGCCAGTATTGTGGCTCAGTCATTTTGGATTCTAGGCTAGAATACGAGTCTTTAGAGTCCTTGATCGAGTTTAGTGTTTCTGGTTCAAAAGTTATGCCAAAAAAAATCCAAATATTTCAAGAATTCCCTAGGGCATTTAGAGGATTTCCCTAATTAATATTATATCATGTTTGCTATAACTTTTCAACCAGAAATGCTAGAATGCCAATCAAACCCTCTAGAGGCTCATACTATAGCCTAGAATTCATTTAAATCCAGTGAAGTTCCACGCCACGAAATCAGCTCAATTTTTGCACTCCCACGGGATGTTGACATCATCCAATGTTTTGACAGACCTGTCAAAACATCCTGTGGTTATGTAAACATGGCCAGAAAGGCTGAAAACGCACACTGAAATTTTTTGTAAATTCCAAACTACAAGACTTTCCCCATTTAGAGCGGGTTTGAACAGCTCTCTAGCTCAACCTGCTGGCGAGTGATGGCCATTTAGAAACGGAGTGTAATCCACCCCAGGTTGGGGTTTGTGGGTGGAGAAATTTTTACCAATTTTTGCTTTTCATCCATAATTTTGGCTCCAGATATGCTAGAAAGCCATTCAAGGGCTCTAAAGATGCAGATATTGGCCTAGTTTCCAAAAAAACTTAGCCAAAAAAATGGCTCAATGGATTGGCGCCCAGGGCTGGGTAAAGGGGCAAAAAAATGTAAAAACACCCCCACTTATGTCAACTCCAGAAAACCCCAAATCCACAGCAAAAACATTTTTTTTAAATCTCAACTGGAAGACTTGCTGAATCCGTAGAGGGTTTGAACAGCTGTCCAGCTCTAGTGGCTGGCGATTTATGGTCAAAAAGTGCTGGTCTGTATTTGGGCCAGCACGCTCATTAAAGGTTTAACCACACTGTTTTTCATGAGTCCTTCATCTTTTTACTAAATTTTATTGTAAAACGTTTTGTAATCAGTTTGTATATCTGAAATCAGATTGAATGATGATCTCCATTACCTCTTCAACCCCATTTGGGTATGATATGTGCCTTGTAGGACATATATTTTCAACTGTGGTACTCCAGGATGGTCCATTGGTAACTACCTATATGCATGACACATGTTCACCTGTGTATCTCTAAACTCTTTACACATTGTTTGCCTACAATCATCTGTGTTATGTAAATGAATATTGCATATGATTTGACATGGGTGTGTCTGTTTTGTTTTGCCATTTTCATATTTTCTTGTTTTGATTCATTTTTTATCTTCATGATGAAACAATCACTGTCCAATTCGTACTAAAATAAGTGTATGTTCTTTTCTTTTTAGGTTGGCCTAACGATTTTTGGGTTTACATTGTTTCTTGTCTGACTTCATTTAAATTTACTCTGCTGGTTTTTATTTATTGTTTCAGAGCAACTGTTTCCCATGGAAAACTGTTTTTCAAACAATACCTCCCAAAAACCTTTCCCTCAACAATTGCTAACCAGCTAATTGCCTCATGGACAGCTGTGTGCTAGAAACTTCTATCTAAATGTTCTCTCAATAGTGTTAAAAGCCACTTAGCATCAAGTTTCTAGCGGTTTATCATCATGCAGCCAAACTGAATTGTTTCAGAACATTTTTACACTTGCATTTGTCATGCTTTAGTAGTGTATACTCGTTTAGTCAAAAATAGTCAACATGGCAAAATTTGACATGAGGAAGACAAAACATACAAGGCAAAATCATTTTACATTTTGCAGTTTTCATTACCCAACTAAAGGTCAATGTGTCAATACATTGCCAGCATTCTAAATTGTCTTCTTAAAGCTGCAAGTCTAAAAGCTTTTAGAAATCACTAGAAAGCAATCATGCTTTTACACATCATGGTTGGTCAATGGCCACCTTACCATGTCTAGGGTTTCTTATGCTACTCATGATATCTTGAAAAAACTGCCACAGATTCAATGCCAGTTTATGAAAATAGCCAATATGACATGATTGCCCATGGTCAATAATAAACAGTTAGCAACATAACACAAATATAGCAATTTGATGTCCTTCAATACTAATTTAATGTATCTTGTGGTTGCACTGATTGGATTGATGGATTACATTAAGTTCAATTTCCATAAATTGTTGTTGCAAAGGATTTACCAAATTTGTTAACAACATTGCATGAGAACATTGCAGGCATCAGTTTGCTGGCAAGGCAGTGGGTGCAGTTGTCCACAAGTACTTTATTTAAGAAAGTCTGATAAGCTAGTGCTCAATGACAGCTTAGAAATACTCGTTTCAGCAAAATTGCTTGGACACCAATGCAAGAATAGCTGTTGCAGGAGCAGATGTTCAAATGCTGGTCAATATCTTGCAGAACACCAAATCAGAAAACGGTGTTAACAAAAATGTTGGTGGACTTGTTAAGATGCACTGACAATGAATATATGCACAAAAGCTGTCGTAGGTAAGTATTAGGAAGTTACCCACAATCAAAATTTCAATTTGCATAAGGTAGCCTACCTTTACCACTTGAGCTGCCAAGGTGGCAACATGTTGGCAGCAACGCTGCGTAAGATCTCCTGAGCCATTGCGTCTACAGACACAAGGTTTTAGCATAGGGTTTTAAGGGCTGGGCAGTGCTTCCCAACCTTTTTAGGCTTCTGGCACCATATAAAAGAGAAATATAATTTGCAGCATCCAGTGGAAAGTCCATAGCAATTTGCTTTAACGTTTGATGACATTTTGAAAATGCATGTTTAATGATACATCTAAAAATGCATTAGCGCGTGGTACCCCTGAATATCACAAATCGTACCCTAGGGTACGGCAACACCCTGGTTAAGAATCACTGGGTTAGGGTTTTAGGTTTAACCCTTGAACGGCCGCAATTGGCCGGCCCTTTTTTGGCCATAAATCGCCAGCCGCTAGAGAGCTGTTCAAACCCTTTACGGATTCAGCAAGTCTTCTAGTTGACATCGAAAAAAAAAATTTTTTGTTTTCGGTGGGGGTTTTCTGGAGGTGACGTCACAATGAGGGCATGTTTTGGAAATTTTGGTCACATTTGGCCAGCCCTGGGCCCCAACCCATTGACCCATTCTATTGGTTCAACGTTTTGTTGAAAACTAGGTCAAAATCCGCATCTACAGAGCCCTTGATTGATTTGCTTACATATCGGTAACCAAAATTATGTTTGCTTACATATCGGTAACCAAAATTATGGGTCAAAAACCCAGTTTTTGACCTAATTCAAAACTTTTCAGAAAAGGCATAATTTGTCCTGTCAGGGCAAGCTTTGGCCTGCCATAACTCGGCAGCAGATTGAGCTAGAGAGCTGTTCAAACCCTGTATTGCCTAGTGGCGTCGTGTAGTTTAGATTTAAAATTTTTTTTTTAAATTTGGTTGGGGGTTTTGGGCCAATGGGATCATGACAGGCGCATGTTTTTTGGCGAATTATATGACGTCATCATCAGATCCCACGTGCCAGTATTTTGGCTCGCAGTATTTTTGGATTCTAGGCGAGAATACACGTTTTTAGAGCCCTTGATTGAGTTTCTAGCATTTCTGGTTCAAAAGTTAGGCCAAAAAACAGCTAATTGGTAAGGGGCTTTTCTCAATACTTTTGGGGGATTTCCCTAATTTATTTTAATGTTTTTTGGCCCTAATCGTGGAACCAGGAACGCTAAAAACCTATTCGGACCCTACAAAGTCCCGAAATGTAACCAAAAAACAGCAAAACTCAAAAAAAATTTATGTCCTTTAAATGGCTCCTGCGGGTCTCAAAGGGAGGTCAGGCAAAAATGCTGACGTCAGCAAAAACTAACATAAACATCCTATCATTATATAAGCATTTAAAAAAATCAGACATCGTAAACTGAAACATTTTTTTTATTGCAAACTAAATACCTTTACCAGTCATTAGACGGTTTGGACAGCTCTCTAGCTCAATCTGATGGCAAGTTATTGCCTGGGGAAAAATGCCCCTTAGAGTGGCTTTTGAGGGAGCAAAATTTGTCAATTTTTGGTTTATGAGCCATAATTTTCACTCCCGATATGCTAGGAAGTCAATCAAGGGCTCCATAGACGCGGGTTTTGACCTAGTTTTCAACTAAACTTTAAGTCCAAAAAATGGCCCATTGGGACAGCGCCCAGGGCCAGGCAAAGATGGCCAAAATAATGCAAAAACACCCCTACTTGTGACATTCCCCCCAGAAAACCAAACCCAAAACGAAAAAAATGTTTTTTTGATTTTGAATCCAAGACTTGCTGAATCCGTAGAGGGTTTGAACAGCTCTCTAGCTCTAGCGGCTAGCGATTTATGGCCAAAAAAAGGGGCGCCAATATGTTGGCTTGCGCGATCGTTAAACAGTTAAGGGTTCTAAGAGCTAGGGTTCAAGGGTTAGGGTTTCAGGGTAAGGGTTTGGATATTGGCTAGGGTTAGGTTAGTGTTGCCACTGACATGTTGTGGCTGCGCATGATATTGATAGGTGAAGTTACCTCGCATAAAGGTAGGTTTGTGATCATGCGTATCTTTGCAAATTGTTACCGCAGATGGCTTTTAGTGCATATATATATTCCTTGTCAGTGCATGCTTACAAGTAGCCCAAAAGTTTTTAACACCATTTTCTGATTTTGGTGTTCAGCAAGAAATTGGCTGTCAATTATCTGACTGCTGTATAAACTTAAAAAATATACTAACACAGAAATTTTTTCAAAACAAAATAAATTGCCTATACTCATGACTAGTTCAAGGCACAATGTACCTAAGATTACAGTACATGGCTTCACTGTTGAGCCATAACAAAATATAAGGATACAGAATATTGCATCTTTCTGAAAATGACAAATTGCTCAAATTAAAATTAGTGTACTCTCTTGTCACGTTAACCATTAGTGTACAAATTTATGAAAATGCCTGAGTAAGCCAAAAATGATGAGCTGCTTAAAAATTATTTGACTTAAATCCCTTATACTACTGGATCACATGGCAAATGCATGCACAACATGTTGGACAGAACTTTTGTGTTACACCATAAGACTAACCTGCGGATGATGTTGTCATGCATGAGGAAAAATTGACATTCACACAACTTTCTCTTTTGAAATGGAAAAGTGCACTAGATGCACATTCTGCACTGACTTAAATTTTTCTGCAAACAAGAAGGTAGTGTCTAGAGAAGGTCTTCATTTTTTATGCCATGTGCCAGACTACACAGTAACCTGTTTTCATCTCCACCTTGCTTGTTTGAGAAATTCAGAATTTTAAACACTAGTCTAACCCATGGCTTGCTGTTTTGTCACAGATGTGCCATGCCTGAAAATGCGTGTCACACATAACAAAACATGTTAACAATTGTCATAATTTCCAGATTGATTCGGAAGTTAGTAGGCTTACTGCTGAACCAGACATGACTTGTTTGTCAGGCTTGCATATTGTTGCAATCGGAAAGCCCGAGCGGCATGTGCGCAAAGCTCTGCACTGTGGCAGCAAGCAACAATAAAGATCACGCTCAACGATCACTCTTCGCGTACGCTAATCATAATGTTCAATCGTTCACAAGTTCGTATCAGCAGAGATTACGTCACGATCACTCTATTATTCCTTGTTCGCGCCACATATATATGGTGTTGTTCTTCTCACACATTCTGTTCATGGTGAACCACGCATTCAGCGAAATTCCAGCAGAGAGGTTGCAACAACGTCATGAACCAGAAATTCTGCCATGTAGTAGGCCTACTGTTACTTTACATTATTCTGCTTAGCACTACATTTGTACTGTGACACTCTTAATGCACAAATCACGACCTAAAAAACATGAAAAATTAGTTAGGCTTTAGGCTATGCTTGCTAATAGTTACTATAAGGCAACTTAAAGCATCCTTAATTTATTAATTTGATTCAAATTGTCTTCTTAAAACACTCAAGGTAGAGAGTGCGAAAAGGCTTAGACGAAAAAAGATCACTGTATTAACTCTATAGTGCTACGATTGTGTAGGCCTCAGCACTCAATTTCCAGCTAAACTTTACTCATTTAATTTAGTCTAGGCCTAGTCATTTACTGCACTTGACCATACAGTACAGCACAGGCAATAGCTCACACATACTTATTATACCAAGAACCAATGCACGGAGAAAGAAAACAGAAATGCAGCAAATATAAAATAAAAACACGATAGACATCAACATAACACAGATAATCTAATGGTCTGGTGGGCAAGCAATGGGTGAATAGTTATAATAATAATACATGTATGCTCACGCATGCTTCAGTAATGAGTAAGTGACACATTCTCAAGCAATCTCAACGAAAATCAGTAACCACGAGATCGAACGGCAGCCACATCGCTTCCGTGAATAAGAGCACTCTGCAACTGATGCATTGATTGTCTTCAACTAAAACCAATTACTGCACTTGACCTGTACATTCAATACAGAACTGTTACGCTGTTGTTGCATTTACGTGTTGGCTGCGCGTAGGCAACCGGTAAGAGTAGATTTGGCCTTCTCCCATTGGCGCACCATAGATACGCATCAAAGATCAAAGGTTCAGCAAAAATTGAATCAAAGGTAAAGCAAGAGCATTGATTGCCACAAAACAGATGCGAGCCAGTGGTGTACAGTACAGAGATGATCGGATAGTGGTTTTTTACTATCGGATTCTATCCTGTTTTTGAAAAATGATATCCGTATCCGATCCGAATCCTGTTTTGGTTGAAATCATACTATCCGCGTCTGAAAACTATCCGAAAGTGTTTTGTGTTGCACAACATATATTTTTGTGCTTTGTCTGTTCTACCTCATGGGGCAAAACAACGTTTGGAGTTACTTTGCCTTCAGCTGAACACGATTAGTTGAAGTAGTCACACGACAAGTTTGGAACGCATGTCCTGCTTAGTTGAACATGACATCTGTAACAGCTCAGTCCCATGCATGAATGATGGTTGTCATGGTTTCAGGGCTGGCAAACAGTTAGCAGCTTCTTGTTTGCATTAAGTGAAGTGTAGGCTAAACCCTTACTCTAAACACTGAACCTCTCAACTTAAAAATTGACCCTACACCTTGACCATCAGCCCTGATCGTAAACCCTAACCATAAACTCTTAAATCTATAGGCCTGGAACTATAGGCCTGTTTCCCTAGCAACTATCATCTCCAAGTTGTTTGAACATAGGGTCACCATATTTGATGAGGCACAATTCCTGACGGATATATGTTAGTCATTTTGACCAATTTTTGCAACGAAAACACTCTTATTATGGTATGAATTCCCATTCACTTCTACCTTTCCGGAAGCATGGATGTTTTGCCTTCATCTTGTCAGTAAATTTACATTTTCGCTTAACCATTATGACAGTAAAAATTACAAGTTTGATCTTTAGCAATAAATAATTCTTACTGTGAAAACATTGCGGTTAGATTTCATAAAATGCATTATTCCAAAATCCCGGACATTTAAGAACTTTTTAGCACTTCTCCCTGACGCATATTTGGCCACTAAAATCCCGGACATGTCCGGGAAAAACCTGAGGGATGGCAAACCTATTTGAACACTACATCTTGTCATGCATTTCCCCACTTTTGGCCACAACAGACAACCAGTTTGGCTTCAAGCCAAAACATGGCACTTACATGTGTATTTTTCTACAAACAGACTGTGTCTTTATATGTACAGGGTGTTTCACAATTGTTGAAACAAAGCGGCAGCTTCTAAAACCTTTATCGATGACCTTATTCATTTTTCTCTTTCCAGATTGTCATAGGGA
>Ga0210059_1007847_pt1 | contig 16926 bp, 9 predicted proteins | sample Ectturendosymbi2_FD_188042 | JGI IMG/M metagenome (GOLD analysis project Ga0210059, IMG submission 188042) | Ecteinascidia turbinata endosymbiont from Florida, USA - Sample 2 (SPAdes) (version 2) | ecosystem: Host-associated > Tunicates > Ascidians > Unclassified | place: Key West, Florida...
CAAGTTTCACCTTTGACACGAAAAGAATGTCCAACAAAGCTAGGTGTGTTGTACTTGTAAAGCAAATGTTTCGCACTTGGATGAAAACGTTGCTGCATTGTGGTTTTGGTTAAACTCAAATAACCGATGCATTCAACATAAACACAAAGTGTAAGAGTCAAGGAAAAAAATATTTTTTATTTGTTGGTCACCATTGTCGCAACATTACAAGAAGTCAGGATAAATGTATATTTTATCCTTATTTCCAAGTCAAGTCCCTACGTTTTGAACTATAGGTCAATATACAGCTAGGTGAATACTGTAGGCTACTTCAACGTTTTGATTGAAACCCTGTTCACTAATAAGTTGAAGACAGTCTTTTGCAAAACTGCTCATCCCAAAACTAAGTCTCCACAATAGTGCTGCTTTTTGTCTTCGGAAAAAGCTTCGCAGAGATTTGCCTGAAAATCTAACCTTCTACAGTAATATATATACATTAGCATCATTAAATTATACGCTGTCCGTTTCTGAATACGTGACAACCAACGTTACAGCAGAGCCATTTACATTTCTGCGCAAAACAAATAATGGCTGTACTGTGGTCTCTCACACGTGCAGCTGTAATACTCTGCCTGTTACAAGAGAATAACTTTTCTAACAGTATACCACACAGGGTAAAATGTCGGACAAAAGCAGTTAACTATCTTTCACGGTCACTAGAAACTGGAAAAATGCTAAAAATTATTTTATCGAAGCTAAAATTGATAAATTAACAGAATCATTGATAACACACCAAACTCTGTTTCAACATGAACTTGGCTATGTATATCCTACCATCTAACTTGAAAAGCTCTTCACACAAAACGTGACAAACATTACTTTTATTTTTGAAACCTCTCCAAATACAAACCCTAAAGAGAAAAAAGTGGGGGACATGGGATATTATATCCCCCACCTGAAAAAGTGGAGAGACACGTCTCCTGTATTCCCCACCAAATTGCGTCCATGTAACTAATCATGACTTTGGTCCAGATTACAAACTACACCAGCGCAAATGACACGGATCGCCCCCAAGTGAATATACAATGTATTGAACATTTTTTCACCGTTCACGATTTTTGAGCAACTTGCGCTTGCCCTGAAAAAACAGAGTTGCCCTGAAAATTTTCACTGTATTGAATATACGTTTCGCATTCAGGATTTTAACAACTTGCGCTTTCCCTGAAAACCGAGTTTCCCCTGAAAATTTTCACTGTATTGAATATATTTTTTACCATTCAGGATTTTTGAGCAACTTTGTGCTTGCCCTGAAAAACAGAGTTGCCGTGGAATTTTTCACTGTATTGAATATACTTTTACATTCAGGAGTTTTGCGCAAATTGCATGCGCTTGCCCTGAAAAACAGAGTTGCCCTGAATTCACAGTACTGATTATATATTTTTTATCATTCAGGGTTTTTGAGCAACTTGCGCTTTCCCTGAAAAACGGAGTTGCCCTGGAATTTTTCACTGTATGGAAATATTTGTTATCATTCAGTATTTTTGAGCAACTTGCGCTTGGCCTGAAAAACAGAGTTGCCCTGATATTTTCACTGTATTAAACATGTATTTTTTATTTTTCAGGAGTTTTGAGTAACCCGCGCTTGCCCTGAAAAAAACAGAGTTGCCCCCAAAATTTTTTGCTGTATTGAAGATACTTTTTACATTCTGAATTTTTGAGCAACTTACGCTTGCCCTGAAAAACAAGGGGTTCCCTGCATTTACTGTACCGAATATATATTTTTTATTATTCAGGAGTTTTGCGCAACCTGCGCTTTACCTAAAAAACAGAGTTGCCCTGGAATTTTTCACTGTATTGAATATACGTTATACATTCAGGAATTTTGAGCAACTCGCGCTTGCCCTAAAAAACAGAGTTGCCCAGAAATTTTTCGATGTATGGAATATACTTTTTATATGCAGGATTTTTGAGCAACTTGCGCTTGGCCTGAAAAACAGAGTTGTCCTAATATTTTTCACAGTATTAGACATGTATTTTTTATTATTCAGGAGTTTTGAGTAACCTGCGCTTGCCCTGGAAAAACAGAGTTGCCTTGCAATTTTTCGCTGTATGGAATATACTGTACTTTTTACATTCAGAATTTTTGAGCAGCTTGCGCTTGCCCTGAAAAACAGAGTTGCCCTGATATTTTTCACTGTATTGAGCAGGTATTTTTTATTATTCAGAAGTTTTGAGTAGCCTGCGCTTGCCCTGAAAAACAGAGGGTGCCCTGCAATTTTTTACTGTATTGTGTATTGTATTGTGTAACGTCTTCACTCCCACACGCAAAGCGCTAGGTTTTTAACATGCATCGCAGTAAAGAGAAAAGAAAACGTAAGTACACGAAAGAAGACCAGGATGTATACATGGCGGTAGTATAGAGTATACGCTTGATGGCGCTAATGCAGTTACTGTACTTTGATGAAATACAAGCTTTTTCAGACACAGTACATTTACTCCCAAAAGACCTTAGTCTCGGACATGGGGGCGCCAAACTTGTTTCTTGCCCCGGGCGCCATCTAACCTCTGTACGCCCCTGAATCAACATTCTTGCAATTGCACCCTGTAGCAAAAGGTGTAACAAAAGCAACAAGTTCTTCAGAGCATTTCTTCTGGGGTTGATAATGCTGACGTGTCATACGAACATGGGCGTATAGGAGCAATCAAGCAAAGGCAAAGCAATTTTTCTATGATCATTGCGCTAACGTAACGTACTTACGTAACGTACTTCTAGTGCTTTTCACTGCAATTTGGAAACACAGTACAATGAAGTAATTGCCGGTTCACGCAAAGCTTTTCAGGAAATTACAGCATATGTAAATTCAACGTAATGCAAATGACTTTACAGTTCTGCATTTGTTTACGCATTAAAACGCAACAAAAATGCATCACTTCTGCTTGTTTCTTTGAGTGTTAAACGTTGAAAACTTAAAACAATATGTTACATTCAGTACGCAATAAAATATTGTTATGAATAAACTGAAACTGGACCATCACTGTCTGACTTGAATGAACGCTGAAGTCAGAAATGACTTTTTCCACGATCGGCAAGTTCGTTCACATCATAATGTTTTTTCATCATTACTTCCAACATATTGGCTTGAGTGTGTTTGTTTTGTTTCCAACCTTCCGAATCCCGAATATTTTGGGAAAACCAAAGTCGCGTATTGTCGAAAAGATGTTCTTTTACACCCACTGGTGGCGTGTAGCCGCTAGCAGATTGAACAGACACCTTTTAGTCCATTGAAAAAGGCAAAGAGATTTATGATGTTGCATTGGCGTTAGCACTTTCCATCCTGGCTTCGATATACTCCAGTTTTCTTTCCAAAGTGGTTAGCTTCTCGTTTAGTTTTGCAAGTCTGTATCTGCAAGAGGAATCGAACTCATTCAGAAAGCTGGTAATCTTCCTCATGCACCCCGTTATCACTTCGATGTATTGACGGTCCAACCAATCATCTTGTATGCGCTCGTGTCGGCCTGTGTCACCAAGGCTCATGGAATTCGACATTTTACGGGAAAGTGTGCTGGTTTGGTTTACAAAAAATTTTCCTGATCTATAAAAGCAGAAAGGTAGAACCGGTAGAGCTGGAAAGCAATAGAAACAAAAACAGTTTTCGCGACACGTCGTGCTTTCGCCTCTTTCGGTTTTAGTCACCTCGAGTTCAACTTTCGGTATCATTAACTGAAAAGTTTATAACATTATCAGTGAATCAGTGAATGACAATGCCTGTTTACAAAAATTTCCTTCATATTCTAAACAAAGTTGAAACACTAACAATATTCAAACCAAAGTTGAAACATTGCTTCCCCAGTGCCGGATTTTGATGTGTGGAGGCCCGTGTGCGCAAAGCCATTCTGTGGAGGCCCCTCGTTCCATTTGTATCTTTTTAGACTTTGAACTGACAAGATAACTGAAAATTACGCACACGCATCGAAACGGAATCACGTAATGTTCAAAGGAGACCTGGAAATTCACGAGCTTAGGCGTTGGAGAAGTCATTGGTGACACCGTCGAAGTTAATTTGTCGCAAGATGTCATGTACCATGCTCATTAGTGTCAGATCATTCAGGCGTTCTTGCATTGTAATGAATTAGGGTATTCGCTTTACAGACTTAGCAGTTTGCAAAATTCCAACACAAATTAGAAGTTAAACAAACTAAAGTCTAAACTGCGCATTTGTGTGAAGGCCCCTTGTGGAGGCCGCACACAACGCACATGCCTAAATCCGGCATTGTGGTTCCCCTTATTTCACTATATCTTGTTTTTCCATCTCTCAAGTAAATATGTTCAAAACATATTTCAAGAAAAACATTTCCAGCAAAAGAACTCCGATTTCTTTCTAAAATCTAAATCAGGGGTGTCAAACATACGGCCCGCGGGCCAAAACCGGCCCGTTGCGATGTTGAACCCGCCCGCGGGATGATTTTGTAAAGTAAAAACTTCTTTGTTTGCTTGAGAAGTTTATCCAGTCATACTTCGATAACTGGTGACTAGATTTCAATTACTTGAAACCTTAACGCAATTACATATATTTTATTGTTTTCCACTGATTTCTCACTTGAAATTTTCCCGTTTTCTGCATATTTCCTTTTGCATGTTCACACCGGTTTCAACTTTCAAACAGGTATATATGAACATGCAAAAGTATAACTACTCTTGATGAAGTTTAACACTAGAATTTCAGGAGAAAATATACCTTGAGCTCCAGTGATGTCGATTTCGAAACCTTCGGAGTTCTAAGTGCAACTCTAACTAAAATTTGCTACGTAAAGCTTCTATTCGAATTATTGACCGAAAATAAACTGCACAGAAATCTGTTCGACAGGGTAAAATTTAAGAATCGGTAAAAAGCAGTAAATGCAGAAAATTGCGCATTGAATTACGAAAAATGTCGAAATCGACATCGCCGGATTTCTAGTGTCAAAACATACGCGGAAGTGTTAACTAAAACCACTTGCTCAAGCAACTTCCTGTTTCAAATATGTCAACCTGGAGTGAAAACTGGGAGGACATCTTTGTAGTTTTTCGTGAAAATAAGAGACAAGGAAACTGTATTGTGGCGTAATAACGACATATTGTTAGATGTAGAACTATTCCATGCTCGACCTTAGGCTTCTACTTTTCCTTAAATTGCTCAGTTTAGCCTTTATTCTCTATTCCGTGGCAGCCTCGTTTCCCAAAATGTCTTTATCGAAACAGAGAAAAGTTGACAAAGAATGCAGACTTTTCCAACACAGTTGGTCCGTTTCTTTTTTTTACGGAGGTTAATGTGATACCTGCATGTTTGGTGTGTTCACAGCAGGTTTCAGTGGTGAACAAATATAGCATTCGACGCCGCTATGAGACTCATCATGCCGATAGATACCTTGGCTTGCAAGGGCAACCGAGGAGAGAGAAGGTAAAGGAAGTGATAGCAGGCTTGAAAATACAGAAGTCTGTTTTTACCAGTAGCCGAGATATAAGTGCAACAGCTCTGATGGCTGGCTACCTTATTGCTAATGACATGGCGTTAGCATCAAAGCCATGCTGTGAGGGTGAGTTCGTGAAGACGTGCAGCCTAAAGACTGCAGAAATCGTGTGTTCTGAGAAGCTGAAGTTTTTGCTAATATTAGCCTGACCAGAAACATTGTGACAGGGAGGATTTCGGACATTTCCGCGAATTTAGACAGCCAACTGCAGAACAAAGTCAAGTCGTTTGTTATGTTTTCGGTTGCGCTCGATGAAAGCACGGACACTGCGGACATTGCACAACAAGCCATATTTATTCGTGGCGTTGATGAGACTTTGTCTGTCACTGAGGAGTTCCTGGGATTGGTGTCTATGATGGATACCACAGCAGCCAATGATATTTTCAACTCTCTCCTTGGAGTACTGAAAAGGGTCGGAGTAGACTGGTCCCATGCTGTCAGTATTGCTACAAATAGCGCGCCATCAATGATCGGGGAAAAAGCAGGTGTTGCGACAAAATGTAGAGAACAGTACAGGTTGTAAGTGGAGGACGTGAATTGTGGACATTTCACTGTATTTCGCACCAGGAGGCATTGTGTTGCAAGTCGTTGAAAATGGATCACGTCATGCAAGTGGTTGTCCGGACAGTTAATTTCGTCCGAACCAGAGGTCTTAATCACCGTCAGTTGACAGTCTTCTCAGTGATTAGGCGTTTTTTGATTTACGTGGGGAAATTGAAAACTTTATGTGCTAATAATCATTTTCAAATAAGCTTGAACTTTTTGCATTAAAATTATGAAAACAGTTGGAAGTTGTCAATACTTATAACAAGGGTGTTATACAGTGATTTCATTGGTCCGGCCCGCTTGAGATTAAATTTGCCTGAAGTGGCCTCTGAACTAAAATGAGTTTGACACCACTGATCTAAATCATGGAACTTTATTGGAGCAAAGTTAACTGGAACGTTACAGATGCCTCTTCAGTCTTTCTTCGGAGAAGATTTATTAGCACTCTGTTTTCCAAGTTTGTTGTGTTTTGGATCATAATAACATCAGCTATGATGTAAATATGTTGTGCTGATCTCACAGTTAACATGTATAGCTTTTTGCCATTTCTTTCATGGAACACAGCGCCGATTCAAATTTCGATGTTTGCTGTGAGCCTGTAAAGATTGGAAAAGATATTTTTTGTCTTGAACTGTACGTCAGACGCATTTAAAATGCATTTTTGGATTTCCATCGTTAAAGGAGAAGAGACAGTTAAAAGGTTGAAGGAATGTTTGCCAGTTGCTCTTACGATTACGGTCATGGATCAGCGGCGTTTTACTTTTAATAGCCTATAATATACAGATATTACTTTGTCGCCTGTAACCTATGGGGCGCCGTTCGTAAAAATATTATATCTGACAGATTTAGCACAAAAACTGCTATCTCTGCGCGCATTTAGCTATCTCTGCGCGCATTTAGCTATCCCTGCACATGTATAGCTAAATCTGCATGCATATATAGCGCTGAAGCGTGTCGGAGAAAAACATGGTATCCTGTCTGAAGAAAAACTTGGTGTTCTGTTTCAGTAATCCAGACAATAGCTAGGCTACTGCAAGGCAAGAATTCCCTGGGGTCATACAAAGCTAGGTGGTTTCAGGTCTAAATTATTCTGGTTTGATAATAACATTGGTTTGTGCAGACGATGGGCTACAGTAAACTTGTGGTGGTGGTCTCAGTGTTAGTGCCATTTTTTGCTTAATATTTCAAAGAGGATCTCGTCAAGTCTGACCGTTCCAACTGTTCTCACCAGGCGCAGTTCACCGCCTCTCAGCGCCTTCAGGTGCGAAAAGAGAATGCTCTCACAGAAAGAGCGCATTGAAAGCGAAGTGCTCGCTTGGAGACGAGCACCGTTTTGTAAAGAGAATAACGCTGTCATAGAAAAAGCGCATCGATAGGAACTGCTCGGTTATGCATTCTTACCCGAAAAAAAGTTGGCAACACACATCACTTTAGTATCATTATCACAGTAAGCCCTACTGCTTCAAGAATCAAAGAAACGAAGGATGCACACGTTCGTATATGTGATAAGCTGCAATACCTAGCCTACTTATTATTTAACATAACCAGCATTCCTGCACTGAAATGAGAAGTTCAGGTGCGAGATTTAAAGCAACTCAAGCTGCAAACATAAGGTGCAATGCGTCCTGTTTCAAGAAAAATTTAGTCTTCTCCTTCAGTGATCCTGGCAAAAGCTAGGTATCCTTCGTTTCTTTGATTCTTCAAGCAATAGGGTTTACTGTGATAATGATACTAAAGTGACGTGTGTTGCCAACGTTATTTTCCGTATTTTCTCGCGTATTTTTCTCGTATCTGCCAGACACGGCGATGGTGCGCACTCACATTGGTGTAGGCTACTCCTAAATTCGTTGAATACATACAGAACGTTTTAAACAATGGCTATTGTAGCATATCAACATCAGCACCAAAATTCCCAGAAAGATTTTTTCTAAGAGTACAGAATGAGATCATTCGAGGGTATGGTCCTACATTTTAATGGGTGTATGTTGGAAAAAACTGATTTTCCTCACGTTCCACCTTAATAGTAAAGAACTATGAAACAAATAACTCAAAGAATAATGTTTCAGTAAAAAAAGTTATGGCATTGGCAATGCAAAGCCTGTATCTCAAAAAATTGTAATGGGAGCGTGCAACATTTGAGTTGGTTGGAGGCACGTCAAACTTTGGTCTGTGTTGTCCTATAACACTTGTCTCGAAACGTGAATCCGAGGAGCTGTGGTGTTCCGCGAAGATCCGCAAGCAAGTCGTCCGCAAGTTATGACTTCATTTTGCATGATCGCTGGTCAACAAGTTTTCGGTGTTGGTCAAAGTAAACGTTATCATTCATAAATAATTTCAGTTCACTGATTCAGAATCTGAAATCAGAATTTCCACATCATGCCAGGTTTTAAAGATATTGTTTCTTCATAAACTAAACAATGTGGTGTCCGGGGGTCCACGAAGAAAACATTTTTGTACTCAGGGGTCCGCAAGTATGAAAGGGCTGAGAGCTGCCACCCGACACCAAGACTTTGTCAAGGCAGCGTCCCACTTAACTACCAATAAACCAATAACTGACATATAGGAGCAGTGATTGCAAGGGTAAATTTACCTTGATCTACAAGAAATTTAAATATACTATCACTAAAAAAAAAAAAAATTGATTCCTTAGTAAATTGTCTGTAAATTACGAAAAACTAAGTAAAATTGATGTAGACTATAGCTACTGTATCTAGGAAAGGGCATATCAGAAGATCGAATCATTCGAATCTGAACCCTGAAAGATTCGAATTAAAATGTCGCTTTATTTCTAATAGTTGCAGCCGCAATGATAATAAATCGCCAACAAACGTTGATGGAAATAAAACAAAAACGGAGGATACCCTTTACGATTTTTTCAGCATGTTGTTGTGTAGACGCGCTGACTACCGCTGCGCAACATTAGGTTTCTATATACGCGCAAGCAGTGGGCTAGGAAGATCACGCGCATCGTCTTTGATACCTCCTTACCGGAACTCGCAAGCACTGTGAAGTATTCATCCGCATCTGCAGAGCGCAGTTTTTCCAGTGCAAAATTAAATGCGTCTGATTTGCGGTGAAAACTTGGGCAACACTGAACATTCCGCATCCCAGTAAGCGTAAATTATGCACTTGACATTTCACTGATCACATGATAAAGCCGTGCGGCCTATTTTCGTTAAATAAATGCAAAAAAGCACCTTGGATCTCGATGTTTTGAAAATCTGGAAACTTGTTCAGGAATGGATTGGAAATTCTGGATCCCATTTGAATTCTTCTAAAACTATTCTACAATATCCAACTATTCTGGAATACCTATCCCTACCTGAACTTTTATGGAATACAAATATTTTGTACGCGTTGTTTGTTCAGAAACGTTTTAAGTTGAAATTAAATTTTCTTTATTTTTCAGCCTAAGGGTTCTTCGTGGGTTGGACACTTATGAAGTATAAGTTGCCCGTTTTCATGGCTCCCATTTCTTTTTTTTGTCCTCATAATCCTACCTTGGTTTTACAGCTACAATAACTAACAACGATGTACTTCAGTCTGCTTGCGTTAATTGCTACTAAAAACTTACAACTTGTTGCAAACTTTCAGCCAAAAATACGTTTGTTTCAAAACGTTTTTAACGCTTTTATTGCAATGCTTGCTTCTCAAATTAAGTAGTACATGGTTTCTAAGAAGACAGGTAGACCTACAACTTTTAGACTGCAGACTTTACCCAAAGTACTTCAGCGAAATGTGCTATCTCATGGCGCAAAGAACAGCACGCTTCGAATTCCGTTGGGATTCGTCGTATTATTATTAACAAGATCATGTTACGAAGAAAGGCCAAAACACAGCATCTTGCGTAATCGTTTTCAAAGTCATCTGCATAGCAGGCGGTTTATGTGACTGAACAGTGACTAACTTTTGACAAAGCTTGTAATAACGATGCTGTTGTAAAATTATCAGCTATCCTACTCATTGGAAAGGAGAAACTTTAGGGGAGTTGTAATTTCACCCACAAAAAATCTTTTTATTTTTATTCTAAATCACATCTGATCCGTTCATGTAAAATCAGGGTCACTTGGAACAAGAATGAAGATGCTACAAGTAGGTCTATTTACGTTTAGGGTACACGTAGAAAGCCTTTATACCAGTGTTTGCCATACTTCTGACAGATGTGCTCCATTTTTTACCATATTTCCTTGTTTCGAAGCTTGAAGATTTTTTACCCTAGGTAAATGATGAATTGAGCTGAAATTGAATCGCCATGGTCAATGGTTGAACTTGACTCGCAGATTGTCCATGAAAAGTAAATCTCTGCTTCAGTACTGGTGCATGTCTTGCATCTACATCTATTGATTTAATTAACAATAACTTTTGAGCATCATTTATGTTGTAAATTTGTAATTCAGCACGCAAAATTCCTTCCACGTAGCTGATGACACCAAATCAACTGTTTCGTTCAGAAAATTATAAAAAAGACTGTACGTAGCCTACTCTTTGAGAAAGGCCAGTTATTCATGAAATCCTGAAATCAGAAACTCCCTGTTTGAAACACGATTGAGAAAGATCAGTGCGGAAAACTAAAGATTTACATCCGGGTGCGGTAATTTTACCAAGATCTGCTACACAGCTAAACATGCTGTGGGCAGCACTGCATTTTCTGCTCAATATCTGACCGCACAGCGAAAAACTATATAAAGAAGTGTTTACGACCGCACGCTTTCTCGCTACTATAGCATTTTAGATTTTTGCTGATCCTGGTCATGAGGCGATGTTCATTGCGGACCAACAAAGGAAAGTTCAATTCGTTAATTGTTTGTCAATTGGTTGCCGTTTTATAATCCAAAAATCTTGGGAATGAGATTTGCAAAAAAACTTGACCCGACGATAAGACAAAAGCAAGCCGGGCCTTACAGCATCATGAAGCAATCAGATACGTATTAGGTGTTAGGCTTGCAACATACAAAATGCGCACAAGAGGCAACCTTGATTTACTTGAGCTCCGCCAGAGCGTTGTTGACAGCGAAATCTAATGCGTATGCCAATGTCAAACATGCTATTCATATCGTAATGCATTGCGTACGCACTTGATGTGATCATCGCGTATACACTTGTCATCATCACTAGACGTACAAGCATAAGCTGTGTAAAACACCACTTGCTTTTTAATGCAATCGTTTGGCAATGCCAACCACGGTAAGTTGAAACAATTATAGTTACTCAGCAAGTTAGCCAGCAACACATCATTGTCTGCGCAGAGCTAGGGGCAATGTAAAAGGTGTTAGTTGTTTGTACTTGCAATAGAGTTTTGAGTTATTTTAAAGTGGATTTCCTCGGACTTCATGCGCGTGAAATTCAAAAGAGCAGCGTAACACGCAATTTATGAGTGTAAGAGCTAAGAAGTTCTTTATCTTTTCGGAAATAAAGCAACGGATTCAAAAAAAATTGTCTAGGCTTGTGTCCTGCATTGATTTCTTTTGTAGTAAGTAATACAAATCGCTGGGTAAAAGTAAAATGATAAATACAAAGACCGCCTTAATATTTTAGCTCACATTCTAAACAGAAAAATCGCAGGTTTTACGCAAATCTTAGCAGTATTTGTTTCATGTCTGAAGTAGCGTAGAAGGTTATATCAACGGTTAAGCTTTTGTACTCTCGTTCTCTCAAGATAAAACTCATGTTTCTTATTGATAGCCTACCTGCTGTCCTGACAACAGAAAAGAGTTATAAATCGTATACTGTACCGTTAAAACTCATACTGGAGACGCGCACGTTTGTGCTTACAGCTCGCGTAAGCTGCATATTAGCATCTGGCTACCACGCACTTTGCCTATCAGCCATGAGAAGGAAGTGAATGCACACTGCGCAAAGCTGTATCATACACAAAGCTGAGCGGAAATTGTTGATGCTGGCTAACTGCTGCTGCAGCATGATGAACTGAAACGCTTTCATGAAACGAAAGCGCCCCGAAGACGTTTCTCTCGACCACCAGGCAGTGGCGTAACTGACAGGGGACAGGGATGAGAACCGCCCCTCCTGGCAAGCTAAATGTAAAAACTGGGTCCAACTTAGCTTATATTTTGGTATTCAGTAATCTTTTGGTCTTCAGTAACTTGCTGTTTTTCTGCGTTTTTCGGAAATTATTCGGAGTGTTTTCTGGTGATTTTGGATTTAGTATAAACATCCACAGTTTCACTATAATTTTTCAACTTTTTTCTGAGTGTGGGCTAGTGCGTACCCTACGGTGGTCAGCGGGCCCCTTTCAGGTAAGTTTTTCCCCCTGGTTCCAACCTGCAGTTACGTCACTGCCCCCAGGCGATTGCTGACAGCCTTTTCCGGATCAGCTTGGCTTTGATCTGTGTTGCCAGTTTGGCTTTTTTGAGGCCAAATTTGGAATTTTTGGCCTTTTTTAGGCTGTTTGTTTTTATGATTTTTGAAAAAAAAGCCAAAGCAAATCTGGCTTTTTTGGCCTATTTTGACCAGTTTAATTTTTATGTCGGTTTGGCAGATTTCAAGATGATTATTTCAGATTTCTGGACGCTGTTTCTGGACACAGAATGATAGATTTTTTTGGAAACTCTTCATTCGAACTTTATAATTTTTAGTTTTGCTGTTTCATGCTTTTAGTTTTGCTATTTGAGGTTACTCCTTAGCAAGACCAAAATTTTCGAAAGGTTTATTAACTGAATGAGCTTTATTCTGTTTAAGTATACATCGTCTTTCAAATGTGCTGTGAAACCTATGTTAATGTTTAAACGTGTCATTGTGAATTTATCTTGTATGTGGCTTTTGTTGATGCTTTCTGGATTTTTGTAACGACTGGTGTGGCTCTTTTACTCATGACCGCAACATGGCCACCCTGATTTTGATTGTTAGGGACTGCAGACGTTTCGGAACACTGATGCTTACAATTTCCGCAGGCCAGCCAGGCCAGTTAGATGGATAGAATGCTATTTGTTCACACAAACACTTATCAAGTTGTGTTAATTCATACGCAGTACAGACTTTTGATTTGTGGACAACGCGTGAATTGAAGGGAACTGGTTTAGTGCTGTACCATAACGATACGTAGTGTTGCAACCTCTCCGGTGGTGTTTCGTTGATTGTGTGATTCACCACGAACGGGATGTGCGTGAAGAACAACACCATAAATATATGTGGCGCGAACAAGCAATAACAGAGTGATCATGGCATGTGAACTCTATTGTTGCTTGCTGCCACAGTGCGAAGCTTTGCGCATATGCCGCTCGGGATTTCCGATCGCAACAGTAGGATACCGACACTACTTCAACAAAACAGCGGCGTGCCTGAGAGGCTGCAATGAGAAGTGCCTCAGCAACCTCAACTGCAGTTTGGGCAATTTTAGGCAAATATTCCGTGAACTGGGTTGAAAACCTAAAAGGGTTGTACAGAGCCCGCGGGCGGTAGTTCCAACAAGATTGCGTTATTTATATGGCAATAAAGGCACACATGGAAATAAGTATTTTGATACATATTGCATGCATCCACATACAGGACATTTCACTGGTGACGCAAAATATATCATAAAAATGTCGCAGTGAATCTTAAGCCTACGAACGGCTCGCGCATAATTAGTCTTTGGAGCAACCAGAGCCGGCAGAAGGACTCCACGTACCCCAGCCGAGGGGGACTGCTAAAAAGGGTCCCGAAATCTGACTGAGAACCCTTTGTTACGGCATATAGACACACCAGAACTGAACTCACCAAGCACTGATTTCATACATTTCCCCTTTCAACATTCATATTTATGTAATACGTCAAAGAAATTGATCTACCCACAAACCATACGTTTTTGTTATCTAGGCCAACCATTGCGAAATGCATTGTGGATAGCTTCGTTGTCAGCATTTGGTAAGCTGGCAGTTGTGTTGGTAACGTTGCTGAATTCACGTTGATTGTAAGCATTTTTAGTACAGTTTAATAAAAAATTATTCAGGAAAACTGTGTTGCAGATCTGTACAGTATTTTTTCACTGTACAAGAAAAGAACGGCCGGTTTCTGCAGTATGCAATCAGTCGTATTCATAGCCCGCACCTGCAATGCCCAGTGTATCTTGCATCAGAGCTGTCCAATGAAAACGCAACACCCTGTTTTTCAACGATGTTCCGTATAGAGGTAAGACTTTTTACTTACATTCGAGTTAGTAATATAGAAAAATATTTCATACTTTGCGTTGTATTGTTACTATCATCTTGTTTGTCTATGCTATGTGGTCTTGTGATGGAAGTTTCACTGCTATTATGCCAGCCAAGAAAATTGTAGCTTACCTATTCGTTAGATTAAAAAAATTATTTGCTCTTCTGGTGTGAATTTAGGAAAACAGCCCAACGTTAAATGATAAAGTTGTCCTTAAATGACACAATAAAGCAGTATTTTTAAACAACAAATTTAACGATCTCTTCCCACGCTTTCATTGCACATTTCAATCACGTTTAAGCTCCGGTGGTTTCTATCTCTTTCAACTGTTTGATTTTAAAAGACTACCTCTAAAATTTTATTGACAATACTGCTATAAATTGCTTTTATTTGAATAAGAAGATTCTATTTGAACAAGAACTGAAGATGTGTTAAACACACGAAACTAGTTTTCTTGTGCAAATAAATTGCGACAGGATTCGCATGTGTACGTCACTGCTGTGATCATTACTGCTGAATGATACGTCAAGCTCGAATCGTCGCAAAAAGATGAAAGCAATTCCAGGCAGGAGATTTACTCAAAAAGCTTGCTGCAAAGCTCACCTCGTACTGCTATTAATGTTGAACTCTTTGGTCGCGTCACTGTTTTTCAAAAGAACCTTTTTCATTTATGCGTATCTTTTGCTATTACTGCTTCTTCTTCGTCGTTAGAGCGAGTTGCAACTATTCCACTGCTTGGCCACACTATGACCTCGTGGCAGATGTTGCGCAGCCAGTCAATTGTTTCGTCATCCTGAACCGTCAGGCCGTGCAGTCCATGGGGTGTTCGATGATTTGGATCATGTAGGACGACATGGTCGACGGTTTGGTCTTCGGCGCCACACTCACAGGCCAGAGAAGAGGCCATAAACCATTTGTGTAGGCTGGAGCGGAATCGTCCGACATCTGTGCGGAGGCGGACCGGCCCCACGCTGTACTTGGCAGGGCCATTCCAGGAGTGTGGGTGCCCATGTCGTGGATGAAAATATGGAGTTTCGTAGTGTTGTCCAACCACTCCGTATTCCATCAGTGAACCACCCTGAGCGCGGTACTTCTGCGGAATAACCACTGCTATTATTGCTGTTTATTGCTAATACCCCCCAATGTTTGTTTTTCCTTTGAAAATGACCTGTTGTGTGATAGGTCTGAACGGTAGGATGTTTTCCTAATAAATTCACACAAAAAATTGATTAAAGAATGCCTGGTGGCAAACATGCAATACGGTCATTAAACTTCCGATTTATTACTTTGGATAATAGGCAGCCATTCTTGTGTTATCGGTATGCATATCCATTGAAACATGCTTTTATAAACATTTGTTAAAATACATCGATGTTTCTGTTTGTACAATTTTTGTGTTAAATGGCAAATGCAACATATTGCATATAGTGGGGCCCAAACCACCATGTACCGGTCCTGCATCTGAATGTTCTGATCACCACGAGCCCTCAACATCACAAATTCCACTGACTTTTCTAAAGATAACAAAGGTACGACGAAATAGAAAAATAAGAATAGTGTCAATAGCTATCATAACTGACACTCCAGCAAAAAACAAAATTGGTAACTAAGAAACAGAGAAAGGCTCTTGAGCAGTGATGTAGGATGCTGGGGTGCGGGAGTGCAAACGCATCCCCAAAAGTTTTGATTTGTCAAAAATACTCGAAAAAATGGCGCCCAACATTTGATGTCTTTTCTGCAAAACCATAAAAGCATGTGAAGATTTTTTTCAGTTTTTTTGTATTTTGGAGGTGGCACCAAATTTTTTGTGTGATCTCAAAAAAAAGATCTTCATGAGAAAGCTTGTACGGAATGTCGTACAAAAACTTTTCGAACAAGTTTGGAGAAATCCTTCTCACCCCCAAAATTTGCCTGCTCCTACATCTATGTTCCAAAAAATGTGGTTTCCAAACGCATTCGGAGGAATACAGTTCTTGAAAGTAGCTGTGTGATGGTGAATCACTATCACTATCATCGGAAAACGATGAAAGTTTAGCTCTGTCTTTACATGAGTGCATTTAAAATTCTGATCAGACCGATCATTTTGCAGAAGACTATGTTGTTTTGTTTGCAACGTGTATAGTGAGGCGGATACCTCTCATCACTTTATTATTGAAAAAATTATTTCTGGTCTTGACGAAGAAGGTTACTGTGATGTTAAGTTCTTGCGAAGATCTCGTAAAATGTAAAATGGATTCATTTTTTCCAGGAACTGAGGATATTGCGTCAGTTTCCAGAAGTGCTATCAGGGTTGCGGAGTCGGAGGAAAAATGTCCGACTCCGATTCCCGACTACGACTCCTTAGCATAATGTAAATGAAGTTCGGCTGCTAACAATTTTGTAGCAACTACCAATAAATAAAAATTGTGGTATACAGCAATAATTCTCTGTTTCCATAAAATTTTCAAAAAAAATTATAACATTTCAACAGGGAATCCTAACTTAGGAGTGCGATATAAAAATTATTTAGACCTAATTGGACTTCCGAAGTCGGATAAAAAAATCCGGTTCCTAATATTCTTAGGAATCCGACGCCAACTCCGACTCCACCCAAAACCTCCGACTCCGCAATCCTAAGTGCTACGTTTCAGCGATTGCCAGCACCTCAGCCCAGGGGCGGAGCCAGACATTTTCATTTGGGGGGGCCACTGGAGGGGCCAGTTTTGCAACAAGGGGAGCTGTCAATGGTCTGTGTAGGACTTCAATGCA
>Ga0210059_1007849_pt1 | contig 16923 bp, 10 predicted proteins | sample Ectturendosymbi2_FD_188042 | JGI IMG/M metagenome (GOLD analysis project Ga0210059, IMG submission 188042) | Ecteinascidia turbinata endosymbiont from Florida, USA - Sample 2 (SPAdes) (version 2) | ecosystem: Host-associated > Tunicates > Ascidians > Unclassified | place: Key West, Florida...
AGCGCGAACACAAAATCACAAGCCCGACATTTACTTTTGAAGCCCGATTTAGGCCCGAAAGCCAAATTTACCTAGTGAGTCAAGACACCGTGTTTATTCGATTGTAAGCCGCGGCTTACATTTTTTTCGTGCGGCATATAATCAAGGGCGGCTCACATTTTTTATTTCTTTACCTTATCGAAAGGTATAGTTGACGGCCAGTCTTTCCTTGGCTGTGTTTTGTCGACCAAACCTCTTTTACCTTTCTACCCTCTTCACTATCACGTGCACATCCGTCACAGGTGGGATTACGATGGACAGAAGGCAGTTGTAGTGGTATAAGCATCATTACCAGGCAGTGACGTAGCCAGCCTAAAAATTTTTGGTGGTGCCCAAATGTTTGATTTTTGGCGAGCAACACTATTTTTGTTTGGGACGCCGTTCTCAAAGCACAAAATGACTAGATATACTAAAAATCTGGGGGGTTGCATGGCCCCTTGCTCCCCCTGACCACGCCTATGTTACCAGGGTTGCCAAAAACGCGAAACGTGCTAGTACGCGAAAGTATCTCAGACGCTTAGGTAAGCTATGTTTAAACGCAGCTTAGAATAACGGGCGGCTAACAATGGATAAATACGGTAGCGCTTCCACGGGGAATTGGTGGCATAGCAAAGTAACGTGACTAAATAATTCACAATTAAATCATTTTTTATTGAAGATTTAATCAACTCGACTGCTTCAACAGTAAATGGCGGCAAAAGTGTCCCTCAATGCGAAAAATTTTGTGTGTAGGCCCGAAGCATTTTGACCAACTTACTGTCCGAACCCGGCCCGACTTACAACTATGCGCTGCGGTTACCACGCTGAAGATGGCCGGTAATGCGATTGTGACGTTTATGTTTATGGCGCAATTATGGCGACGTTGTTGTTTGATGCTACAATACTCGAAAGTTTCTGATGTTCAACCATGCAAAGTTATCAAAAATTGAGTACAGAAGTCCTGTCTACTCTAGTGCTCTTTGTAACAATATATTTGTTCGAATCTGGATTTCCCTCTCTACTTCATTTTGAAAAAAAACAAGTATCGGAACCGTTTGAACCCTTCGAACGATTTGTGCGTGGCTCTGCATAATTGTGTGTCCAGGTATGAGCGGATGATTTCAGAGAAGCAGCAAAAAAAGTCACTAGGTTGGTTTCTAATGAGCAATAAGGTATGGAAGTCAAACAGTACGCTGAGTGCTTTCTGTTGTGCCGCCAGTAGGGGAAATGATTGTACGTAACAACTAAACATGTTTTTAAAAATTTCGGGGGGGGGTAATTGCCTGGTCGCTCCCGGGTTCCGGGCCTGGTTATGAGTAGTAATTTAAAAAATGAAGATACTGCAAAATCGAACTGTTTCTGTGATTTCTTCGATTTTCTAAAATGAGGGGGTGCGAATGCTACTTTATATTCATGAAATGGGTGCCAGCTTCAAAAACGGTTGGGAACCTATGCTCTAGTTCCAAGTTTTTACAACTTGACCTCCACCTACATGTGTACCAGTCGCCGCATCACTCAACAAAAACAAAAGAACATCGGTGAAACATAACTTTATTAATTGCACGGATTTAAAACGCCTTTACCAGGCTTTGCAATTAAAAATCGTTGGCTCTTCCACAGAAGGTGACGAAGTCAAATTGTCATAGTTACAGTATAACGGCAAATTTTGTTAATTGTAGATGAATCTCTGCCAATCGATGCTTCCAATGTCTATGGCTAGGTAAGCCGGACATCAGATACAAGCACTTTACCTTGAGCATCATGCAAAAGTTGAACAGCCGAAAAGTCCGTATTGGATTTTTTCTGCTTCTTTTTGTGTTTGTGCAAAGCCTTCAGCGCTCGATCACGCTTCAGCTTTGCACGAGCCGACTTCTTTTTGACAGCAAACCTGCGCGACAGGACAGGTGGCGAGATTCACACTTCATACAACGCACTACATTAAAACCTCGAGAAATCGTAACACTGCAGCCTGTTTAACTCAAAAGTTTGCAAAAAGGAGATATACGACGATTGAAAACGCTCACCTCATAATAATATCACGAGCCGAGGGACCCTCCTCCTCAGACTCCGAATCCGATTCTTGGGTGGCTTGATTTTGTCCGAGGAAAAATTTTAACGCCAAAGCCATAACCTGAAAGGCCGACAAACTTTGAAAGGTTTATTTATATTGTATTCACTGCCAGAGTTGGACTAAAACTCATCACAGGACTACATCAAACGACTGAGTCACTCAAAAACCTCCAACAATAATTCTGACGTGGCTCGAAATGACGCACGTACTGTATATATCTTCAAGAAATACCTCGCAGTAAACAATGTTTCAGATAAAAACATTTTCCAAGAACTAACCATATGGCCTCCTTAGTAAGACATTAAAACAAAAGATGCAAAAAAAGCTCGTTTAGAAACAGTTGTAAATGCGTGCACACTTTGTTCATTGGGTGACTGATATTAGTCTACATTCATCAACACTACAAGAACTGTGAAATTTCACCTCTGCATTTGCTTTTACGAACTGTTGCTTCGAAAATGAAAGATTACAAATGTAATGTACAAAAAGTTTAAAAAACAAACATGAGCTTACCCAGACATAAAACGAAACTTATCAATATAGCCAGCGGTTTGCGTACCTTGGAAAACTTAGAGAAGCAAGCTGTACTAATCACGTTTATTGTCTTTGCGTCATTCCATATTTTTCGATGGTACAACTCCATCATAACGTTCAACGACATCTTTGCAGCTGTAGCGTTGTTGTCACTAAGCATCGTGAACATGAAGTTCTGCAGGCTCTAAAAATGAATTAAACGCGTAGCCTTAAAACCCATAGTTTAGCCAGACGCGTACACACCGAAAATCTCTCCATTGCTTACATTTTTGAAGGCAAATATTTTACATAAACAAACATTTTAATGAATCCGCATGACCATGCCAGAACTGTCCGTTCAACTCAATTCACTCTTTGCCAATTTCCGCTTCATTTCGTTTCACAGATAAATAATCAAGCACGCCGAAATATCAGTTTCTAAGAATCAGGACATACGGTGAAGGTTCGCAAGTATTGGTGAAGATACGATTTTCACCCGTGTACGAAATTCAAGTAAACATTCTGGCTACAAAGAGATAACTGGCATTAGAGACGGATGGAAAATCTTTATACATAACAATTTCACGCTGTTTGTAACTATATTTCAGTGTTTCTGACGCTTCCTATTGTACATGTCGAAGAAATGATACGTCACAATGTAGAGCGAAAGAGCAGTAGGTCATAACCGTAACGACTCGGTTGCCTGTTGTTGTGTAATGCTTTTATTCAGAAAGTTGGATCACAGATAGATGTAACAGCATCATCGACAGAAAGTTTACGGTACTTCGAACAACACGGACGCTTAAATTTATGGAGGATATAGGGAAACAAAAAAACATGTCACAACTTACCTTATTTAACTTATTATCTTTATGTCCTGTGTTCAAATTTTTTATGTCTTGAACAATGAAGTTGCTTAGAGTCTGAAATTGTCATCAAAAACACATTTTAGACAAGAAAAGAAGTTACACTGGGGCGAGTTACACGTGCAAACTCATAACACAAGTTTCATACGAAGCGTCAAATTATTTTATCCTCGACAGTAAAGTTGCAAATAAAATAAAATTCTTAAAAAAGTTAATTGGCAAAACTGCTTTTTATTTGGTAAAATTTACTTTTAACTTTCACTTCCCGCACAGCGGTATATCACGTGCTTGTCACTACGACGCCACAAGCAGATGTCAAACTTTCTAGAATTACTTAAAGAAAAACCACCGCTGCATTTTGATAATAATTTGCAGATGACCAAACAAGTATATTGTAAAGGGTACCTTTCTCAGAACTTTGTCTTGACATCTGAAGAGTTTGAAAAACAATTCAAATAGTGACGCAGGTGCTACAAGGCTTTTATTTCGTAACAACATCAGAGCGCGGCAAAATGTCTGCAACAATAAAGTGTAAAACAACCTTACAGATTCGAAGGGAAAAGGAAAAACTCGGCTATGCACGCTCAAGCGATCAGCACTGGAAGCAACAAAAGCGGGTAGGTCAGAAAACTAAACAACAATAAATTGTACAATAAGCTTACACAGCAGGATACAACTGAAAGTTTCACGCACATACAAAGTGTATTTCAGTCTCACATGCTTCATGCGTGTTGAGTTCAAGGACTTTTCTTTAATTGCCGTTACATACCCTCTAAACAAGTGGGTTCCAACCAGTGGTACGCACAAGCTATTCAGGCGGTACGAAAACACTTCTTATCGCGTTCGGAGGCGTTCAGCACGGTGATTACCAAACACTACTCTTTCAGGCTTGCAGCCGCATCTTCGCTGAGTTGTATGAACTCCAATCACATCAGCTTCGGCGCAAATAACTTTACAGACTTAAAAATTGCATAGATCTAGTTGTGACACGAATTACTCGTTCATGTGTCTTCGCGTAGTGTTATTTTGAAACCTACTGAAATGTGGCTACAAATTGCGTTTTTCTGCAACAAGGTGGGACGTGGCGATTACACACGACATGTAAGTGGTGTGCGAAAACAATTTGGTTGGTAAGCACTTTTCTAAACTAACATGACTAGCAACGAAAACCATTCTGTTTATAACCCTGATCGTCAATTGGCAAAGCGGATTGCCGGTATGTGAAGGACAGCAGTAACATGGTTATTTCTAGATGCCGTGAAACCTTTCCAGCATCGTACATTTCCAAAATTTGACTGCTAGGTTTGAGATCGCAAATTACAAAATGCATAAAACTGCTACATGCAACAAAAAGCAGACAATTAGAAAACAATACATAATAAACAGGTGCGGTGTCTTACAGATTAGTTTTAAATTTAGCACATGACATAACATAGAGGGATTCTCAAACATAACTGCCTAAACGTCTCATACCAATCGGAGATCTGGATTAAGCGATAACATCTCTTTTTCCAAAATTTCTTTTAGTTGTTGCGGAAATGTTTTCACCATATCAGGATAGCATTGTGCGACCTGCAATTTAAGACAACAGAAATGAAACATTTTTCTTTAATGGGGTGAAGGGAAAAAAATTCCAATAATCCCAACAAAATAAGCACATGACAATATGTCTGATAATAAACGCATTGTTGCATACCAGGCGTCTGAACTTTTCGAAGTGGCACCTCTTATCAAGCAAACTGCAGAATGGTTTATCACGCCGGAGAATCGTTATCACTTCAATTGCGTATCATGAATTGATGGTATAAAACAACTGTATTACTTAGGTTAGGAAAAAGCAACTTTATTTATCTGCGACAACTGGTGCATTGCAACAAGAGTACTGTTGCAACCTCTCCGGTGGTGTTGCGTTGATTGTGTGATTCACCACGAACGGGATGTGCGTGAAGAATAACACCATTATATATGTAGCGCGAGCAAGCAATAGTAAGAGAGATTGCGAGCATGATCTCTATTGTTGCTTGCTGCTCGGCATTTCCGATCGCAACAGTACCAGATCCCAAAAAACAATTCCGACCAGCAGGGGCGTAACGAGGCTACATGGCGCCCGAGGCAAGAAACAAGTTTAGCGTCCCAATGTTCGAACCTAAGGTCTTTCTGAAGCGCTTGTGACATTGTTGGGACTTTTCGGGCCCCCCGGAGTGATTCAGCGCCTGGGAAATTGTGACCCCATGACCCCCTCGTTATGCCCCAGCCAACCAGTTCAAAGTTGCAACTCGGACTGGAATTCAGTCTTATTTTTATAAAACTTTTATGATTTGAATCTTGTAAATTCCTTACAACAGTATGTGCCTCCAAAGCAGAGCTTTTCAACCTTTCTTACCATGGTGCCTCTTTCGGCAAGTTTTCAAGAACATTGTATAACTCACTAGTTAACATCAATGTTTCTCAATCTATTTTACCCACACCTGTTTTTATTTTCTAAAATCACACGATCCACTATGATTTGCTTCATGACACACCATATACTTACTTCATGACACTACAGAATATATAGTGCAGAACAAGCAGTGGCGTGCAGAGGTCTAGTGATGTCCGGGGCGACTGCTTGATTGGATGCCCCCCTACCAAATTCTAATATTGAGCAGTGGCGTAGGCCTGTGGTGGTCATTGTTACTAGATATACGCTGTTTGTGACGTCACATTCATGTCTGCAAACCAACATTTTGGCGAAGTTTGTTGACACAACATGCATATTCAGGGACGCTGGAGCAGGAGTAGGGCAGAGAGAGCAGTAAAAATGTTAAGGGCAATGGAAACTTATAAAAGACAAAAAATCGATATCAATTATGTTTGTTTCTGTTCATCAACAATGTTGACCTCAAAAATAGTAACAGAAATTATAGAAAATCATTCTGAATTATCTGGGTGGCCGAATAGCTGCCATAAATTTATTTCAAATCGATCTTGATAAACCATGAAATCACCTATGATGTTGATATGAAAAGGCACCTCCTCCATCCCTTTTGAAAGGGCAGAGGGGGCAATGCTCCCGCCATGCCTCCATTCTCCGACGTCCCTGTGCATATTATTCTACACGCACTCTACGCGTTATAGGCTACAATTACTACGTTTACACGTCAAGTGACGAGACCAAGTACACTTCATAACGAGACGTCTTCTTGTCGAGGTGGCCAACGCATTGGCTCGTTCAGGGCGCTGACTCAGCAAATCACGTTCAGAACCAGACCACTCGTTATCCGTATGTGGTCACGAGCAACGCAAAACTGACCATGTAAACGTAGTAAATGTGTCACCGTAATGATAATACATTGTCAGCGGTCTCCTGAGACAGAGCAGTTCATAACTGCAAAAATATCCGGCAACGCGTTAAAGCAGGGGAGTAGAACACATTCAGTGCTACGTCAAGCACAGTTTACAACTGCAAAAAACACAAGGCTGCGCGAATGTCTCGTCGAATAGCAGTCGATCACAATGAGCTTTTAGGGGGTAGTATGCGGCGGGGATGGCGGACAACCAGGGTTAACAGTTTAAAATTTGTAAACTACACAACAATTGAGAATGCGCATAAAGAACGCAAGAAAACCTTCCTTTTTATGTGACTGTTATATGCACAACTACAGGGGAGCAGAGCAGATACGGGCTTGTGTTTGCAGTTATGATCAATCCGCCTGAACTGTCAATTAATGACGAAGCTCGAAACGAAGCACACATTGCAAGCACAGGTGTGCGACGGTATTAGCACAAAAAACGAAACGGGAAACTAGTGATACATCATAAAATAAGCTAAACCAAGCACGTTGAAATTGGACGGTTTTGAAATTTAACTCAGGAAATCAATTAATGGTCCATAATTATCTTCAGGGTTGATGTAATTGGACCCAACCAAAAAACCACCCAGGTGTTTTTAAAAAAGCCCACTTAATACAAAGCAACAAAACCCACCAAATATACCACTCTTTTCATTTCCTTTGAAAAATGTACTATGAAGTTAAAAGTAAAATTAGCAGCACACTTGTACAGTTAACAGTACATTTTTTAAATGAAACCAAACGAACAGCAACGAAATTCGAAGGACTTGAAAAAAGAGAAAAATAATTCCAACAGTTTGAGTAAATTCTACTGGTTACCTTCTTCAGCTCTGTAAAATCGGTATATTTTAACCAATTTTCCTGCCTTCTCTGCATCCAAACTCTTTCTGATGTTGGACCATATCAAAACACATGTTGAAAAATTCACTATATAGATACTGAACTAGCAGGGCATGTAGGCTACATAAACTTGACGTGAAAGGGCAGAGTGTGAGTGGCTTTTCTCTGTCTGCTGTGTGCATGCTTGCCAAACCTTACCACTTTGGAGTGAACTGACCAACAACACTTTGCGAAAACAAAGATGGGTACATTTCTTTACCCCCAAACTTGAATGCCATAGGTCATGGTTGGGGACTTCACGTGTGTCCATTAGCCTCGGGAATTACTAGGAACTCCGAGTTTTTCACCTGAGTTCACCTCCACACCATGTTGAGGCATCTCCGCAGATATGGGGACTCAGCAAGCAGAATCCGTAGACATTCTGATTTCGTAGAAGTGAATGCCATAATAGGTATAAAAAGCTATTATTGTGTAATTCTGCAAATGGTGATATTGCATGATGCAATAAAACAATTCAGAATAGGTTCTTGTGTTTTTTTTTCGAAAGAAAGAACACTAACCAGTTTCTTTTAAAAAAACCCGGATTTAAAAAAACAAAAAACATGTAAATTGTTTTTCTTTAAACTCGTTTTTTTTTTACGGCGAGTTTCAATACTATTATGGGACAAGTGACTGAAATGTCTCAGTGAAACAAATCAGGGATGTACCAATTACACAGTTGAATAGCACTGCTCTAAGGATGACAATCGCTATTAAGTGGACTGTATGATTGTATAATTGTCTCCCTGCCATGACAGTTGTAATTAATACTCTTACGAATTATGAGTTTCATCATGACAAAAAGAAACCTCACTTTACTTGAAGTTTTGTGTGGTGGGCAATTCACATATATATTGCACATGTGATGTAACCTCTATTCCTCATTGTATGCATCAGTTACCACACACACAAGACTTCAAAATTGCTAATGCACACATCATTAATTGAAGCCAACAGAAGCAGTGTCACTCAAAAAGTATGACTTTCACTGTCAAGTCACAGTGTTACCTGTGCAATGAACATTACAAGCTCAGATAAAGCACTAGCCTCTTCTCCAGGCTGAAGCAAAAATATCTGAAGATTTGATTCATATCTCCGATACTGTACCTCAAACTGTAACACAAAATATTAGACTCAATTATCATAAAAAATGATTTGTAAAAAGCATTTGCACAATGTAAGAAACAAACAGGTATGCCATCTATGCTTTGCAGAAACTATCAATGGTGTGATGCACCAGCAAATCTATCAAAACCAACAAAAATTAAAACTTCATTATATTTGAACTTGCAGACTCAATGCAAAAACAATGAACAATTCTACACATTCGCCTGCTAAGAGTCAAATGATTAGTACTGCCCACTGCCAAACAGATTTACAGCTGCTAGCTCCACATGGTGCCAAAGAAAAATGAAACATGAGCCTCTATCAGTTTGAAAAGTTTACAAATGATCAAATGTTTCTCTTGAATTGGTAACTGCTGCAAAGAAAGTATGCAATATTGGACAGATTATCTTTTGTAGCAGTTTGTCAATAAGAGTATTCCAAAACAATCTCAAAAGAGATGCAGATTAAACACCATTTCATATTTGCAGCCCCTCTTTACCAAAAAAATGGTTAAAAAGAGATTTATTTCCCAAAAATTAGATTACCCATCACCACCAAAACATAATGAAGCAAGTCAAAAAGTTTTTTCCTTGCATGGCACTTCAGATGTTTTACACCATTGATCTGACAAACCAAAGTCTACACAGCAAAAGTAGGGCACACCAAATTGCATGTTAGCAATAGCAGCTTTTTAACACAGCAAAGCTTCCTCTATATTTCAACCCACAAATGTTAATACAAAGAGACAAGTCAAGAGTGCATCCTTAAGGATTACGCAAGCTGAAAAACATCTTTAAAAGCAAAAAGTGATGGTAAATCTCTCCGTAAAAAATGCGTATTACATAATCCCAGCAAGTGCAAATATAAAGCTGAATAACTATATACAGAAAACTTTCTTCCCAAACAGTTGCCAATGTTAAACTCATTTATGTACGACATATGTCTTAAACTTAATTGAAAATTCATCCAACCTCCAAAATAAGACAAAGCTTTGATAAAACAGATGCTAAAATGTCAAAATGTAAAACAGTTGGTATTATGAAATTGTGCATTTCTGGTTTTTAACAGGTTGTAATTGCTCACAAACTTTTCACCAATGATGCATTGAAATTTATTCAAGGCTTGAAGCACAAACAATTAATTTAGAAATTGTTTTAAAGCTACATTAACCTCTGATCGATATGATGCAGGATCACGCTTCATTAAATTCTGAAGCTGAGGCAGGTTTTCAGGGAGTTGAGTTGTCTTCCCCATATTGCTAGTCAAGTGAAATGATGTTTCACTGAGCTCAGTATGGTAACTATTAATAGAGAAGAATCTTAACTTCCTAACATCTGCAAATTTAAAACACTGGTAACCAAGCAAAATAACTGTTGACAAGCTTTATTCTCAACTCACAGTTTAAAAAATACAAACAATAGGTGCAAGATTCAAGGATCAGTTTGAGGTTATCATGCTTAAAAGTAAGTTTTGCCATAATATAAATTAACAATCAAAATCATTGTACATCAGTTATCACGTACATGACAAAGGATCACATTTGGGCTTAGGCATAAGGGCCCATTCAAAAAATTTTTGAGTCTCCCCATCAGCCATCCACAAGTGAAATCCCAACACTGCACCCACGATGCATCTAAGGAAGTGAATAAGAACAGCATGGAGTGTTTCTACTCTGGGAGACTTGAAAACCAGATGTAAATGCCAATCTTGCCATAAGTGAGTAACTGGAACATTACTTTGCTAAGGTGGGTATACTCGCTAGCCTTCAGCTGGCAGGCTATGCTGATGAATAGATCACACTCAAAGAGTGCATATGCTGAGGTTGATGAACTCCATGTATTTGGTACAGGTATAACCCAAACTCAAGTGCGCTGTACTAAAAATTTGTGTCCAGAGAACTTGTGATGTCCTGAGAAGAGTTAAAATAACGAATCAACAATCCTTTTGCGAGACTGCAATGCACACATTGGGAACAATGCTGGGGTATGGGTGTGATTGGTCAACATGGTAATGCTAACTGAAATGACAACAGGAGGCTCTGTTGCAAATGTGTGGTAACCATGCACTATGCAATGTGCAACCTGAACACTTTTTTCCAACACAGAGAAATAGCACAGTGTTGAGATTTGTTAGATCAATGGTAACTCAGATTTCTTTATCATTCCAGTTGACTTGTTCCAATGATGGACATTTGTGTGAAACAGGGTGCAAAACTGTTGACAGCTCACCACTTGGTTGTCTGCAAGTTACATATGGAAAAACAAATAGTTGCATAAACACGCAGGACTAGGAGGCCTTACCAAATAAAATATAAGGCCCTAGTGTACAATAATGCAAGAAATACCTTTACAGACAGAAAATATGTTCTTCTTTGAAGAGCTCCTAGAATGCATAGCAGACATAGAAAAGTGGTGGCTGCTCAAAACATGTAGTTTCATTAGCTGCTCAAGCATGTGGACAGAAACATCACAGTATGGCGACAGACAACCCATTGGTAGAACCAGGAGGTGAAAGCTGCTATCCAAGTAAGAAAAGTAGCTTATAAAGCTTGGCTTCAGAACAAATTTGAACCTTCTTTGCATTTACCATATGCTGAAGCACAAAAGTATGCACCTTCATTGGTAGAAATGTCTAAAATCAAGCTTTGGGGAAATTTTAGGTGTAACTAGAATCCAATTATTGGCAAGCCAACAGAGTATTCTGGCAAACCAGCTGGCACTTTTGCTGTCAAAGATTAAATATTGGTAGATACATCATGGTGGACAAAAATGGTGTTTTATCAGCAATGAGGAAGACATAATGGAAAGAGCACTTCGAGTCTTTTTGAAACCATTCACTATTAAGTGCAGGGGTGGTCAATTAGTGGTCCACGGTGTTTTCAGCGGCCTGTGGAAGCATTCACAAAACATCTTCAAATCTGGAATAAGCTTGGCACCTGGTAGCATTGATGAAGATTTTAACAAGTAACCTCATTCTTACTTCAAAAACTTGTTGAAAAGTGTGAGAAGTTACATTTGTCTCATTGAATTGCTTGCGCTAGATAATTGCACCAAAACAATTATAATAAAACTTTTTCTAGGTACCATTATTGTTTTTTTTAACTAAGATCAAATTAGAATGTACAGCCCTCCACTAACCAGGGCTTTCTAAGAATACTCTCCGAGCCAAATCAATTGCCCACCTCCATTTGTGCTTATTGTTTTGTGCATTCTTACTGTGTGGTTTTAGGCAATATTCCACTTGTAATTCAATGAAATGTACTTGTTTGTACACAGTCTATCAATGGGCACTTCACATGATGGCCTGCTATAATACATCATGGTAGATGGTCACTGTTTCTCATCATTCTGTGAATGCTCATTGCTCAACTCCGTTATTCACCATTAGTCTAGATCAGGGTTTTTTTAAGGAAAATTACGAACCCGGTTTCGATCTGTAGAGACCCGATTTCTCTGATTCTAGGGACCCGATGTTCTTTGATTTTAGGGGCCCAATGATAATTTTCTCTGATTCTAGGGACCCGATTTCAAATTCTAGGGACTGGAATCGGGTCCCTAAAACGCCTTAAAAAACCCTAGTCTATATTATACCAGGGGTCTCAAACATGTGGCCCGTGAGGGCGTTTTGTGTGGCCTGCTATGCTTTTTGGGTAATTTCCAAAAAATTTAATTCATGCTCTTTGGTTTAATCACCTGTGTTTAAAAGTGATTGGCCAATGAGTGAACAAGTTCCTTTAGAGATGGAGATGGCCAAAAACTTAGAGGTGGCTAGAGATTTCCTCATGGTATGAGTGTGAAATTAGTAAAACAGGACATATATAACATATCAATAACAGACATAAAAAATGCACATAACACAATTGTATTATAGTACATACACAATAGACATCAACGTAACACAGATGATGGTGGGCAAGCAATGGGTGAAGAGTTAAAGTATGTACAGAGCAGGTGAAGCAAGCACATAGGGGAAGTGACCGAGCAACAGCAACGGTTATCAGAAGGGATAAAGATGATCTCCCTATAACTGGAAATCTCTGTGAAAGCTGTTTCTAGTAAGGTTCAGATACTGCCAATGGTAGCCCCATAATCTGCCCATCTGGTTACATTTGGCACTCGGAGTAATCTGGTCTAAACTGACAAAACAGAATGTTTTACAAGGCATTGGAGCTGGCAGAATCACAGAGTTACAGACACTTTTTACAATTGCGTTGAAGGCAGAACCACAGGGTTGCAGACACATTCTAACACTATTGTTAGCTAACACGTAACACTTGTTACAACACTACTGCAGAGTAGGGCACCAATTCCTAAACTGGTCGAGTCCACCAATGCCATTGTAAAATTGGCACAAATTAAGGTTAGTGTTAAGGTTTACGTTTTATGTTTAATACGTTTCTACCAAGCCTACTACACTCTCCTTATGTGTTTCTGTAACGTTAAAAGTGGCGGACAAATAAGGTTTTAAATACCATGGTCTACAGGCAGTTCTGTAGCCACTGTCATAATATTGAGATCTCTTTGTGATGAAAGATGCATAACAAAGTTCAAACAATGTTGAAAGTAGGTAACATTACAGTACACGCCACATAACGATAACCAGCTATCTGGAACGACTTTTGTACGACTGTTTTGCATAAGGACCTTATTCAAATATAATTCTATTTGAATAAGGACTGAGGATGCATCATTTTACGTGAAATCGATTTCCTATTAAAAATTTGCTGATCGACTCCTTGCTTACACCCATCGTGGAAAGTACATACTTGAATAAAGACATGTGCAAGTTTGAATCATCGCAAAAAGACAAAAGCAGATGGTAGTGGACTGATTCCTCGAAAGCATACAGAAACACTAGTGCTTTTAAGTGTACGGTTAGGTTAGTGTTACCTTAGCATTAGGTTTGGGTTACGTTAAGTCTAGGTTAGCATTAGCATAGTGTTAGGTTAGGGTTAGCTTAGTGTTAGGATTAGGTTAGAGCTAGGTTGTAGGTTTATTTTCTGGAAGTGACTAAGGATACGCCTGTCCAGTGTCCTGACGCAATTCAAATACAAGGGTCAGTTTCTCAGTCAAACTGCGTGGATTGTATATAGTGCAATGGTTATGCGCTACGCCTTCTATGCCTATGGTTTTCAGTTTGAATCTCACCTTGCCCACTTGCGTTTTTTTTTGTTACTTTTTTTCAGGCTTACGTTTTACGTTTACAGGTTACTGTTAGGTTAGGGATAAGATAGCGTTAGGTTACGGTTAGGTTAGCTTAGGGTTAGGTTAGCGTTGTGTCAGGTTAGTGTTAGCTTAGCTTAGGGTTAGGTTAGCATTAGATTAGGATTAGGGTTAAGGTTAGGTTTAGGGTTTATCTTTTAGTTACATTTACTTCGTTTCTACCAGTACCAAGCCTACTGCACTCTCATCGTGCGTAACTGTTACATCACAGGTGGCATATTATTAAGTTTTTCTTATTTCAAGATCCACAACACAAGCGTATCTATAGCCACTGCCTTATCTTTTAGTTACTTTTACTTCCTTTCTACCAAGCCTTTTGCTGCTGCCATCTTCTTGGCAGCAAAATAGACACTGCCATTACTGTATTCTGTCCATGCCCTTGTCTCTTCAATATCATTTGGTGTATAGGTGTAGGAGCAGCAGCAAGCAAATTTTTGGGGGTGCGAAGCATTTTTGCCCGAATTTCTCCAAACTTGCCCCAAAAATTTTTAGGTCACTTGTCGTACAAATATTTTCTCAAGACCGTTTTTGGGATGATCTCCAAAAAAGAGATTCTATCCTGTGATTTTGGGTGCTGGGTATCATTTTTTTCAAATGAAAGCACATTGGGCACCATTTTTGCCTGTATTTTCAGGGACTTTGTTTACCAGATTTTCAGGGATTTAGTGAAGGTTTCAAAGGTTTCCATAGATTTTGCCCAGATTTCTGCAGATTTTGCCTGGGTTTCACAAATTTTGCCCAGATTTTCACCAAATGAAAACTTTTGGGGTGCGCTTGCACCCCCTGCTCCCTCTCTCCTACATCACTGATTTGGTGACACCATGCGCCTTGTTTGACTCATACATGGAACTCACGCCATTATCATTGGTCCAGGTAAAATTGTTATTTCTTCACCTTCAAGATTTATATGCATAATGATTTGATTGTTTTCCGCCCTTGCTACTTGTTTTGGTAATGAAATGTTATATTTCTAACTAATTGCATTGCTCTCTCTCTCGCAACCATTATTGTTGTTCGCTTCCTTCACCCATGTGCTTGCTTCAACTGCCTATCGGTAGGCCTATAGCCTTGCCTACTCGGTACTCATCACACTCATACTGTACCTCAAATCCTCACCCATTGCTTGCCCATCATCTGTGTTACGTTGATGAAAAACAGTATTGTGTATGTACTATAAAACAATTGTTTTATGTACTTTTTTATGTATTTTACATCATAAAAAATGAGTTTGATGCCTACACCCAGTATTAAAAGATTTATAACTTTACAACATTTTCAATACTGTATCTAATGAAGTCACGCTGCGTTATGTGGCGGCCTGGAGATGGCGCCACATGTAAATAAATGAACACCGCTAGATGGTGCCCATAGGTAACAAGTCATTGTGATAGTCAGTCACCACAAGCAAATCAGGGTTGCCAGATTGGCATTTTTGACGTCAAATTTTACAAATTTGGCTTTTTTAGAGGCAGTTGGCGTCAAAAACATTGTTTGTTTTTTTCTTTTCTATATTTGGCTCTTTTTGGAGACAGTTGGCACATACTATCAGACTGGTGTCTTGGCTTTTTTAATATCTTGCTGAAAAGTGTTATTAGGCTTTTTTAGGCAGTGCTTGGTGTTTTTTCTCAAAATTTATCTGGCAACCCATAAAAGACACTTCGTGTCTGCAATAAACAAATAAATTAAAAGAATCAAGTTGTAGCATATCTGGCAAGTGCCAAAGGTTCGAGTGCAAACACTGCAGAAAATGTGGAAGATTGAGATTTTCAATTGTTCCTGCAGTGTAAAGGTACTGCTACGGCTTCATTCTGGTAAAATGTCTACAACTAATGAAGAATTTCAAATTTCATGGCTTTTTTTATCCGGTTTGGCTTTTTTTAGACATGGTTTGGCTTTTTTTTCAAGAGATGTCTGGCAACCCTGAAGCGAATTATCGTAATTCACTTATCCCTACATAATGTTTTCTTATCCCTATAAAATATTTTCGGCAGTAGCAGGAGTCTGCGTTGTCTTTACATATCGTAACACAATATCATTTCTTAAGTAAAAATATTGCTTAATTTTGGTTGCATCAGTGGTAGCCGGAGTCGGAACAGGAGTCGGATTCTAAAAATTAAAAAATTTTCCGTTCCGGATTCAAAAATTTTGCAACAGGAGGGGATGTTGGAGTCTGAAAATGTGACTCTAGCCACCCTGGAGTAAAAAGGATTTAATATTGCGTTACGCATGATTGACATATTGTGTTACGCATGACCGACATATAGCGTTACGCATGATCGACTTCTCGATTTACTAAGTTGTGGACAGCGTTGCCATTTTGGCTGTTATTCTGCTACTGTAATTGTAATCTAGCAGGTTTTACTCACTGTTAACTGAAAAATTTTCAATCTAGAAGTTGGCTGACTTTCTAACAGGATTTTGAAAACCATTTAGCAGGTAACAAATTCCTGACAAATAATTTCTTTCAACAGTTGTTTTTGCATAGGCAGGCAGTGGCTACACTAACACTAGCCTACAGCCTCTAACTAAGAACCGCGCGTGGACAGTTTCCCGAGGATCTGTCAGACCTAGCCCACCATGCCTGAGAGGAAGAGCGAGTATTTGTCTTTCGGCATCACTAACTTCTAGTCCTACAAGAGCAGGAATAAATTGATCTCTGATGGCGTTTTCAAGTGGTTTAAATAATTCACTAGCATCAGCATCAGGCACTGTTCTTTGGAAATGGGCCAGGAAATCTGCCTGTAGGATAAACTAAACCTTTGGTGAATGCTGAGTATGCTGCTTGAGGGTCATCTTGTGCATATGTTGAGAGTGATTGAAGGTATTTTACCCAACTCTCAACCTTGTTTTTAATGTATTGTTCCCTGAATGATTCTGTCCCAATTACTGATCCAAGGACTAGAGGAGGCGTTCAC
>Ga0210059_1007850_pt1 | contig 16923 bp, 8 predicted proteins | sample Ectturendosymbi2_FD_188042 | JGI IMG/M metagenome (GOLD analysis project Ga0210059, IMG submission 188042) | Ecteinascidia turbinata endosymbiont from Florida, USA - Sample 2 (SPAdes) (version 2) | ecosystem: Host-associated > Tunicates > Ascidians > Unclassified | place: Key West, Florida...
CAGGCTTTAATTCACTAAAGACACCGCTCAATCATGGAGCTGAACAAGCGAGCAATCAAACTCTGAAACAAACACAACAGCGTAACTGATCAAATGCTTCCCAGGGCGGGCAAACTGCACTAAAAGAACATTGGCAGTTATGCATTATAGAGACCGCAAGCACAACGCAACAGCCGCGAAGCGAACACAGGGGCACAATTAAAGATTGCAAGATTGCAGGCGCCACTACGTGGCAAGGACAAGGTAGTCATACATTCACCACAATGTGTAATAGTCTAGATTTTTGCATTAGGTTTTGAAACAAAGTCTCAGGTGTTTGTGTAGAGGATTTCGTGTAGCACGAAGACGTTTGCTCATGAAAACTGATCCAGTAATAATTTCTATGTAAAGTTGGTTCACATTTTTGCTGTTGATTGCAAAAATTTGCTTTATTAAGTTGGTTACCAGTGGACTGGGTTTACATATTAGCTTTGAACGGTTCACTGGGGATTAGAGAAAACCCAAATAATTTTCCACCAAAAAGTTTCAGAGGTGATTACGACTTCCTGTTGGAGTCAGCTTCGTGTCACCAGCTGTTCCTAGCATGATTACTTCTTAAATGCTTCGGTAAGAAAATGCGAAGCTAAATGTTTTACCTGCGGAGATTTTTGCATTGCGTGAACAATTCTAGTCAAAACTGGGCAGGGGATTTTCGAGTAATTATATTTGTGTGAAAGATCATGCAGTGCCGAACATGACCACGCATGTTTTGTCGACCTCGAGAAAGCGATGTCCGGGTTTCTCGTGAAAAGCTTTCGAGAGTGTTGTGGGAGTACATGGTTGACGGCCTCCAATTATTGGCAGTCAGTCCAGTATTCCTGCTCCTGCCGTGTCCCTTCCGGGAAAGTAAAATCACAACAGTTTACCGTGAGCGTTGCACTCCGACATGAGAATGTGCTGTCACTTCTCTTTATTGGTTATTATTTCGATAGAGAGTAATACAGTAAACTAACGGAGTCAACGGGGATGTAACTGTTGGAAGCTTCTGGGTCAATGATGTTCCGACGATTTGGTGCCAATTACATCTTCTTAACAAGGCCTTAACGTGCATTTGATCGGTTAACGTCTGCGTACGATCAAGCCGGAATGAAAATGAGCACTGAAAAGATCGAGGTATTATGTCTTTCCAGAAACTCAAGGCAGTATACGGTGAAAGTGGCCCGCAAACTCTGTACCAAGTGGAGACGTTTGAGTGCCTTCGGCTGGTATTCAATAGTGACGGAAGCCGTAACAAACAGATTGACACACGAATTGGTGAAGCAAATGTTGTTTCTGCCTGAACTTTATCGCTCTGTGGTGACAAAGTGGAAGAATTCTGAACCCAAAGCTTTCTGGTTCTGTATCATGAGTTCATGTTCCAATCCTCGCCTATGGTCATGAATGTCGGGAACTGACTGAAAGAGTGGTATCTCACGTGCAAGCGGAAGAATTTTTTTTTTCTGAGTTCACAGTGTGACATTTCCACACAAACCGAGATCTGTGAAATTTGTGAAGCCCTGAATTTCGTGCCACTTATCCGAATCGAGAGATCCCAGCTACGTGGTTTGGGCCATGTGTCCAGAATGTCTCACAAAATATTGAAAAAAATATTGGTGAAGCATGTCTGCATCCACGAAAAATTGGTGAGGCATGTCGAAGTTCCACTAAGTAGTGTCATTGACATGCAATTATCTGTTTTCAGAAGCGTGGGACCAAGTTGGAATGCACATTAATATTAAACAAATCGATGTATTATGTCTCTCTAGAAACCCATGGAAGTGAGCGCTGCAAATAAGCGGTTATACACTGCAGCAGGTGGAGAAATTGTACCTTGGGGTTGTATTCACGAGTGACTAAAGTCATAACAAAGGGATTGTCAGATTGATAAAACAAACACAGTGCTCTATGACCTTTATCGCTTGGTCATAACTGCGAGCTTTGAAATACTGCAAAACCGTCTGTTTTTCCGATCCTCGCCTGTGGTCATAAATATTGGGTAATAACCTTTACTATCTTGAAGGGTTTCTGTTTTGATCCTCTCCTATGCTAATGAATCATGAATGGTGACTGAGAGGGCATTACCCAGGCCCGTAACCAGGGGGAGCACGGATGGCGAGCCCCCTCCTAGAAAAATTTTCGCGCTCCCTGGAATAATGTTGGACATAGTTCAAAAATTTTGGGCTTCTCTCGGAAAACTCTTTGCTCCTCCTGGTGTCCCAAGCTGGTTACGTGCCTCATATTGCCTCATGTGCAAACGGAAGAGATGAGAAGACTTCACGTTGTGACGCTTCGCGACAAAGTGCCCAGCTGTGAAATCCGTAAAGAGCTGAATAACAAAGCACACCTGCTAATAGGGAGATATCAATAACGATGGTTCGACCACATGACCAGAATGTCCACGCAAAGACTGGCGAAACCCGTTCTGTTTGCTGCAGTTACGTGAAAGAGAGAGGCCAACAAAAGACCAAGTGGCGTGACAAAATCTCTACCATGCTTGATCCGGTCACTGTGTGTAGCTGAAAGAACTATCAGAGATTGATGAAACCAATGATGCGTAGTATTTCGAAAGCTCCTCAGACCTCTGTGTCTGCGACACTTATGAAAAGAAAAGAACGTGTGAAACAATTACTTTTTTAACATTGAGCGTCTTGATTGTTGCGTAAGAGACGAGCAAGTTGTGTTTGCAAAATATTGTTTCATTAATGAAAATTGTGACCTTCGGTGCTTGGGATGATCGATCAAGTCAAAAACTTCCAGTGAATGAAGAAATCTAACAATGCCTCAACTGCAGTGGTTAGACGTACCGAAAAACAACCTGTGTTGGTGGTACATTCCTGCATGTTTAAGATGACGTCAACCCTCCCACGTTTCCCACACAGACTTGCAAGGTGAAGTGGAGTGGTTTCATGGGTTTTGAGTTCAATCTGTTTGCAAAACTTTGTTTGCAGGATTTTCAGACAATGAATGTTTGGAAACTTGTTTAGAAGTATTTTAAGTAGTCGGTGATCATCTAAACCAGCTAAGTCCAAACCAAATGGCTTACTGAGCCAAAGATTATGTCACTGTCTTGGCCAGGGCCGCACATTGAATGACATATTACTGAGGGTCGCACATTGAATGGCTTACTTTGATCTTAGCGAACTACGTTAGCTTAAGTTAACGTACTGAATGCATTCGAATCCTAACTGCAATGTTAACAGACGTGATAAAGTGGCATTGAGGAACATCTGCATTAAAACGTCAAATGAAAAATTATCAAAATAAGGACAGGTTGTCAGTATGTACGACACTTTTACTACAGCGAACACCTAAACTGGGCCGCGCAAAACCTTCGACTGGGCCGCATGCGACCCGCGGCCGTGGTTTGGACACAGTTGGTCTACTATAAACTAAAGTAAACGTACTCTAACTAGGCTCGGAATACCAGGTAATATTTTGCGACAGGCTTCATGTGAGTTTTGATCGGTTCGTTGCGGATTGGAGAAGACCGCAAATAATCTTCGACAGTAAAGTTTGAGTGGTGACGACGACTTCCTATTCGAGTCACCTTGGCTTCAACAGCTGTTCCCAGCATGTGTTGCATGTCTGTGAAGTTTTGAGGTGGATTTCTCACCAACTTTTATAATCGCTGTCCTTCGAAAACCGCCTGTAGTGGCATGCAACATATGCAGCAGCGAGAGGCGGATGTGATCAAATAAGTGAATTTTTGCAAAGCATGCATATCCTCTTTGAACCCGTTGCAAAAACTCGATTGGACGTATAACGAAGCGAAGATTATTGTTGAACTATATGATTTGTGACCGTGATGAAAAAGGACAAGGCGGCTATGTATTCCGCAAACAATAGGCCAAGAACGAAACAAAGTATGTAAACGTTGTAGCATATGTTTTTTCAACGATGTATCGTAAACAATTTAGTGTCATAAGATTTTAATGTGTTTTGCGTTTTCGTTGTGCGACAAGTGATAGGACAACTTAACATGACACAATATGTGCAACTTTCTCTTTTCAATATAATTGTATGAATTGAAATTCCGTACGTGTAAAAGATAAGTGCGTTTTAGACAAAATGGTGCTGTGACCAGATGTGAAGGTGATGCTGCGTGAAACCTATCACAAAAATGTCTCGTTGTGTTGTTTATATGCCATATGATTTTTCATCCATTTGTTTGTTGGAGTTTCTGCAAGTTTGTATATAGTGCCTTTGTTTCTGTGGTATCATTCACTCTTACAAGTGCGCACATTACCATCTATGCACTTAGAAATTATTTCATTATTTGTTTTATGTCTTTATGTGATGTATGCTTTTTTGCTAACATGTGTCCGGTGTGCAAATTACTGTGTTTTGTCATTTTATCTTCACTCTTTACTTGAAACCACTTCAATTCAGCATTAATGTATCGCAACAATTGGGGTGGGTGAGAAGTTGAACCATTAAATTTATCGCTAAACTTTTGTGTTTCAAAAATGCAGCTCACACCAACCTAAAGATCCCGAGACTTTAGATGTTTTCCAATTTAGTGTTTTTTAACATGAATTTAACATTTCTGCATTTTGGTGTTTTGTTCTTTTTTTTGCACTTTTATTTCTTCGTGATTTCTTCCCCAAGAAACATGAATAACCAAGTTCAAATCTTGTTCAACAAAATTGTATTCATTAATTAACTATAAATGTATTCAGCAATAAACTTCCAATCACCAAATCAGAAGATAATCTAACGAAATATTGAAAGTGACACGATAGTTAAAAAAAAGGATGATAAGCACAATATCGCACAAAGATTTTTGAAGCAGAATTAAAGATTCCAAATCTGTTATGTGCCGTTATTTGAAAAAAAGATATTGCTAAATGAATTCGATGGGTACTCAACCAAATAAGAAAAATTGCAGCTAAGTTCTTCAAAATGGAGAAATCTAAAGTTTGTTTACTCAAAATCTCGAAATATTTGTTTGCCTACACTGCACTGTGCAGAAACTCGAAGCTTGTTTCACAAAAGAATTAATTACAAAAATATTTATTACGTTTGAACAACCATTTGCAAGTATTGCGTAAACAATTCCACTACAATATGTAACGGTTTCTCACGACAAGGACTTGCGAAAGTCAACTTTGCTGCAGTTTTCTTTATAATGCACGACATTCTGTTCAAATCTCTAATGTTTAAGGTTGCAGCCTCAAGCGGTATTACTAAACTTGCGCGCATGAATCCCTGACGGTTGCGTTGAGTTCTTTGGCATGTTTTCATGTTAATAAAGCTACTGCCAGATAGTTTTCTACAGTAATTGTCAATTATGTTGTGATCGTCAGTGACCTTTGTTCTGTGTATGTTCCAACAATACACGATGAAATCGGTTGGTGACGATCAACAAGGGCGTCGAAACAACTGAGAGGTTTTGGTTTGATTGGTTCAAATGTCTAACTCTGTATTGCAACTGTGATTAACCACTTCATCCGTTATAAAGTTTCATTAAATTTGTTTGAACCAGATTTAGCATTACTAGACGTATGTACTGCAAATATTGGACACTGGGCAGCCTGTTTCGTGCTTCTCGTAAACAGTGTTGCAACTGTTTTATAGCTAGATTTGTAGAATCGATGTTTTTTCTTCACATGTGTAAATCTATCATGCGATTATGAGAATGTATTTCACGATAGCCAGCAGGGCTACCTAAACTTAGAGTAATGTCAAAGCAAATGCCTCTTATTCATTTTATTGTTTCTGAATCATATCTTGAGAAATAAATATGCATTTTATATACATGCAACTGTACAACGTTGTATGGAAACGTTATTGTCCTTCACCTAAGTACTCGACTCCTATCGTGTGACTTGCGTTGTCACTTGCATAGTGCAAGAAGAACCGTTCTACTTCTAACCAGGTCAGGAATACGTTTCAAACACTGTTTCTTCTGATCTCGCTACGGATGGCCAAATCGGTGTCAAATGGTAGCGCGCAGCATGCTTCAGCGTTTATATATTTTAAATATATTTTGTAAATAAAAGAAATTTTTTGGGACACCAAGGGTGTTCCTATTTATTGGGCAGCTTGTCAAATATTGTGAACCATCTTTTTTGACACGTTTCAAACGTTTTGTGAAGATACAGCGCTTTTAAAATGTGGACATTTATTGAAAGTTCGCATGGTTCAACCAACGAAAATACTGTAGACAGTTTTTGGCCGAGAGAAAGGTGAGCACTTCAATATGTTATGCAGTTATTGTCATAGCAAATTTCTTTGAATACCATTAAGTTTCAAGTTCTTATTCGGTTTTCAGAAATTTCTACGAATTATTCAATTATAAAATCTGTACTTGAGCGCTAGAAGCGAACAGTGCAGTTCTGGCATTACTTTAGGTTCCTGACGTTTTTTCCATCCCCTACTCAGCAAATCCACCTGAAGAATACATAGCGCAACAAACGTGACTGAGCATAGAGAATTGACTCTGCCATTGCATCCACAACACTAGACACTTGACTCTCTTTCTCTTTTAGTGGTTTGTCTTGTTTTTCAAAATAATTTGAGATTTTAAACTTATTTGCGAACACCTTTGTTTCACATAAACAGCGGAAAACTTTGCAGCAACGGTCAATAAGCGTTGAACAAATTAGATACCTTGAGCATCGCGTTAAAAAATAAAAAGTTTTTTTCACATGTGCCAGTCACTGCTTGCATGTATTGTAACATACTGGTTTCTGTTTTTCATCAAAATTTATTATTTCTAATCAAATTGCGGTGTAATTTGGATCAGCAACAATATTTTTAGCAAAGATCGAAGTAACTACTCCCCACAAATGAGATGAACAAGGAATGTGTATATAAACATTCTTATAGGAAATCGTTTTCACGTCGCACTACAGGTCCTCAGCCTAAATCTTATTCCAAAAGAAGTAAATATGATTTCAAGACTGACAATGGATAGTGTTATCGGGTGGATGATGCAGTTGTTTGAGCACGCGCCACCAAAGGTGGAAGGCTGGGTACGATTCCCGGTCGGGTCATACCGAAGTTTTGAAAACCGGTACTTGCTGCCTATGTAGCCTCGTGCTCGGCGTTAATGGATGGGTGCAACTGCAAGGAAACAGTTTACAGTACGTGCGGGGTGCGACTGACTCGTGCGGGGTGCGACTGACAGTGCAGTGTTTACTGGGAAAAGCAGCCGCGTGGCCCACGGCCCAAGGAAGCGGAGATGGGCGCCGTAAGCCACCGGTGACACTCCGAAAGGAGTACAGAAAACTAGTATAAACGAAAGTGAATTGATGCGTAATGCTGCATGAAATCGACTCCTATTTAAGCATCTGCCGATATGTTTCCTTGCTTACCTCACATGTGGAGAGTAGTTACTTGAATTCAAATGTATGCCAGTTTGAATCATCGCAAAAAATGAAAGCAGAGCCCAGTCACTTGACTCTTCGAAAACTTACATCGAGCTTGAGATTGAATCTGTTTCATATTAATTGTTCTATTAGTAGTAGATATTTCCACAATTTGTACTTCTGAAGGGATGGAGCTAGAGAGCCACTGAGTGTATCATAAGATCTGCAAGAGAGCACCGCACGTTTTTAGATAGATTGCGCTAACCTAAAACGTCATTGTGACATCATTTTCGAAAAAATGTTCGCGAAGGCTAAGAAAACCAGTTGCGTCCATTCAAGCAGCCATACATCTCAAACCAAGCACGTTGGAAACAAGCTTTCTGCATCAAAAATGTTTGGAAAGACATTACCTTTGAAATGATGATAAAAATATGACACTTTTTGGTGAGGGGTCCAACGTGGCAAAAAACACGGATTTCGGGGGTATTTACAGGTTCAAGCCACGTTTCTGCCAGCCGGTACCCACCAATCCCACCAAACGTGCCGAAAAGGTGTATTTGGGTATTTTACAACATCACCCCAATATTCAAGCCAAAATATTGACAGCAAAATTTTATTTGTGATAAAAATCAACATAACCACTAGGTGGCTGAACAATTTGTTGAGTCTGTTTTTGCCCATAACTCCCCAATCCTTAGTCTATCAGGCGAAACAAGGTCTCTAAAACATCAGAATAGCTCCTAGAACATCTTGAGCCATTCCGCAAGTCACTAACCCATATGTTTTCTTCTCAGGACCCTATAACGTGATCTGGAAATCAGTTTTCCTGACCTACACTTTTGGACCCCCTAATTTACCCGCCCAGAACCCACGAACCGACTTTTTTGAAAGGATCCTGTTTTTGAGTATTGCGGCCGTCGACGAAGCGCAAAAACCGGATCGGAAAGGCTGAACGGGATTCGTGGAAGGTGTGTTTGGATTTTCTCGAAATTTTGACAAACATTTAATAGTATTAAATGATCCGTGCAGAAGATATGACTGATCAAATATTTTCCGGCCACTGTAGTATCCCGCGTGGGCGTTAAAGGTCTAATTATTCCCTTCTTCAATTTTTGAGTAAATGCTTGTGGCGCACACTACAGTTCAGTACAACCATCCCCAAAACAGTAGCATTTCGTGATTATTTTGCTAAATGGCGTTGTAGAGAAAACCTTGCGGATGCATGTTGGTGAAGTGCCATAGTAAGTTGCCTAGTTTCTTCCCGTAAAGCAAAGTTGTTGTAAGTCGTTTTCTGTTCCTTTATTTGCGTTTTCTTTGTCATTCATTACTTATCTGTTCATTTTACTCAGAAAACCGCATAAGCACAAATGGGCCTTTGGCGATCTGCCTCGAAATACATTTGAAACACGAAATCAGTTCCATTTGAATCTATGTACACAACTTTCACTTTAGCACCAATCAAAACTGCAGATGCGGTTATGCATCGCTGCCCATCACACTTTAAAAAACATAAAAAGATGAAACCAAGAGTAGATTTTTAGCAATTGACAAGCAATAAACTAACAGCAACTTCTTACCAAAAACACAGCCATGTTATTAAGCAAATCACTTCAATTCAGGCTTTTTTGGTCATTTCGTATTGATTTCGGTGATTTGGTACGTGCAGGCGATATGTTCTACTGAAATTTGATCACACAACTGGTCTCATTTTCATTTCTACTTTTTTTAAGGAGACATAATTGCCTTTCCAAGGACGCCAAGCCACAGAGGTAGGCGTAGTTTGCCCTGGAAGATATAGTCCGTTCAAATTTGAGATATGACAAGCGCGGTACCACCACGCTCCTTTATACCTGTTTGAACAACCGCGATAATCTCGATCTTTCGTCGCAAATCTTTCACCGTTATGACCTGCTGCCAGCGAATCTCCTGCAAAATAAAAATTGTCATTATTTGTTAAATCATCAAGCACACGTTTCTTGTATTCAATTCGGTTCGTACATTGGCCTTTAATGTCCCAATCTTTATTGTGGACACCCAGATGAGCTCTCAAAGTTGAATTGCATGGAAATAAACAAGGAGCTCCAGATTTTCAAGTATTTTGTTTTCGCTAGAAATGATTGCAGGTTTGCAATCTTTTTTCCCTGGCTTGCCTGCATGTGTTCGAGATTTCTGGTTCTGAGGAAATGCCTATTAATCTGTTATGCACAAACAATTCACCATGACGTGTGTTTGCTTGCCTTACAACAATTTTCAAATTTCAACCTTCAAACTGAGATATAAAACCACAGTAATGCTTACAGCTATCTCTACAAACTATCTACTAATGAGTGCCTGCGCTGCACGTGCAATAATTTCCAAAAATAGTAAAAGAAGTTGCCATCTTCCAATTCTAAAATACTATTGCTTCAATACAGGCACAAGAAGTTGATGTTGCTTTTCTGTACCGAATTCAAGTTCAAGTGCTTGAGCTTTTGTTGTGATTCAGGGCGACAATATGTAAGAATTCATTGGACTTTGTTATAATCTATGCAGCATTAGCACCGAGATGTTGTTCCCGATGGCGTGAACTGTGTAAAAAGCAGCGAGTGCTTCGCGACGTCCAGTGACGTCGGAACAGCGGTAGGACAGGGGCAATAGGTGTTGAGGGATTTAAATTCATAAAAAACATGAAGTCGTTGCCAGTTATGTTTGCCTTTGCTTAGCGACATTTTTGACCTAAAAATAATTATAGAAATTATAGAAAACTTTCTGCAGTTACTGACTGCGTCAATATTTTCAACAAATTTGTTTCATTCCAATCTTGATAAATCTGTCAAATACGAAACACGTCTACAAATGAAAAAGAAAACAGCTTCAGAACTTAAACCTGCTCTGCATTAGATGCTATTGAAATAACTAGGCTGCACATTACCCAAACACAATGGTTATTTTTGCGATTACATGGAGGTGGCTATGGAGGTGGTGAAAGCCGCCCAGTTCACTTTTATTGTTGGTGGAAAAGGATCCTACAGTTGAACATTATTGTGGACCCCGCGCCAGCGCTACACAAGCAGCTCCGATAGAAAATGTAAGTTTGAGTAGGTTGGTGGATGTAGAGTGGGGTCCCCTTTGGCACATGGCGCGACTGAAAAAAATGGGTAAAATCGGCTTGAAGCCGACCCTGAATGCCATAAGCGTTTGCATTCGGAGACACTTGAAAGCCACGCGTCCAGAGCAATTTTGTTATATGATTATTACTGGAAGCTGAAACATCTCTTCACTCACAAGGAAAGAGTTCGAATTGGACGAGAAAGCCAAATTATATTCCCGGGTAGAGGTTGGCATTTCTTAGACTTAGCGTCTTGGATCTAAAACTGAACGGGATCTAAAACTGGACGAGGGTGGAAACTTATTTACTCCGGCGTTAAGCCAGAAAAGTTTGCCGAAGCTTGGCTGAAGATAATTGCATGCCCTCATCTGGCAAATTGTTTTGATGATTAGGTCCCACTAGAAGGAAAGGTGTGCATGTTGAGGTTAAGTTGCTAGACCGCTCCCTGTGTTTGATAGAGGTATACATCCCCTAACCTCAGGCGAACTGTAGCTGGATTTATTATGGAGGAGCCTAGTAATGCCCCGCGAAATGGTAGAGCCAAACAATCCACGATCTTCTTGGGAGACTTATTGCATAATTTTGCAACGGTGCTCAACTGGGTATATAGGAGAAAATCTCTTAACGGTGAGAGCCTGGAAACCTGGCCAACAGTCAAAAACCTTGGGCTGCAATCCAGCCCAAAGAATGTAGCCAGTTTCTTCTCTCACCGATGGAACGTCGGTACCAACGCAGACCTGGCCTTCGCGAGTGTCGGCCATGACAACCACCTGACTGACAGACGTGTTCTAGCAAAGTTACCACGGTCACAACACCGACCTTCTCTTATAACGCCTGCGAGGCTCATAGTTCCAGCCTGCAGTTATCCGGTGAAGCGTCGGAATTTTCGCAAGGCTCGTTGCAAGCGCTTCTGTCCTCTTACAGGTGAATCCGTTGAGAGATTGCCACCTACGGACACAACAAACATCGGGAAGGCATACCAGGAACTTTGCGACAGCCTGATATTTGTGGCTAAACAATGTATCCCACCTAGCCGTCGCAAGAATTATGTGCCAAGTTGAGTCAAAGATTGCGAAAGCGATGCCCTTCATCTCTTCTTCCTCCGAGTCCAAGTGGCGACTGACTTTGATAGAGCCGCTACGTCCCTAATTTCACAACTCGAAAATAAGATGCAGGAGCTACTGGAAGCTGTCAATTCCACCGAGTTTTCGCACTCGAGGGGCAAGGTGTGAAGCGCCATAAACAAACTTGCTGGCAGACCGACAGACAGACATTTCAATTCAATATCTGAAAAAACGTGAGATATGAGGAGATTGATCGTAAGGTTTTTGAGTCATCATTCCGCACGAAATAGAGAGCCGAACAGCACATAGAGAACGAGTTATATTTCACAGAATTCTGGACATGTATCTGCATCGACGGCAACATAAGCAAAATCAAGACCCGTTGCAACACAATTACAGGGAAGCAGAAAAAAAAATTTATAATGCATTTTAGGAGCACTCAGCAAACGCAAGGAGCAAAGGCTCAAGGCATTCACGAGCATAAATCCCTGCATAGCAAACATATTACGAGACGCCAAACCTGATTACTGAGAGGATATTTAATTAAGTAGTGCTTGCATCACCGACAGAATCGAAAATAACTGACTACTTTAAAATATTTTTTAATAGCATTCCCTATTGTGGAGCCCCTAAAAGATGTGTGTCGTTTTCGTTATGTGTCTTAACTAGGGGAACTTTATATGTTAACTTGGACGTTTTTATAGTTTCTCCTAATTTAGCAGTAGCGAAAATATTGAAACCGTTTCTGATAAGATTAGGAAAGATTTTTGTATGCATTTTGTACATATGTCTCACTAATTCATAATTGTAGATACCCTTGATCTGTAGTATCCGTGTTGAATATAATAGATCTCTGAGTGGCATACGCTCCATGAGAACAACTATGAGTAGACGAGGGATAGCTCATTTATTTAACATTGGTATATCAGCAATGCATGACAATTTGCCGGAGCCCAAATCAAAATACCGCAATTTAGATGATAGTAGACCAGAGCGAAACAAACCATTCTTAACAAATGCACATCGACAAAAGGTTGTAGTTTAAATAAATCTCTGGCTCCACTAGAGATTTTTTAAACTTAGTTTTCTATGTGGGATGTCCATGTAAGTTCACAGTCAACAAGGATCCCTAAGTACATAACAGAAGCAAACTGGGAGATAGTTTGCTGAGAACAGGATATATTTATACTACCTACACCAATGTTCACGGCTAGAAGGTCCTGCTGAACAATTTGTGAGGCCATGGTGAACAAACATGAAAGACCTTTGTGGACAGGGTTTCCTACTTGTTCCAAGAGCTCACAAAATGCACAGCGGACGCGGAATAGGAATGTTGGTTGTTCAAAGCAGTTAAGGATTTATCTGCTTCTTGGTATGTGGTCGGTTATGACTAGGTGTGGCCAAAAATGACAAAAAATAGCCGCTTAGTGGAACCAAGCCGTGAAGGTTGCTATTCATACAAAGAAAGTAGCCTACAAGACCTGGATTCAGAGAAAATTCGAATCTTCTCTGCATGCGCCGTACGCAGAGGAGCAAAGTCCGCAGTACTCACGGTGAAAAAGTCCAAAATGCAATCTTGGGAAAAGTTCGTACAAAAAATGCATTCCAATCACTGGCAAGCCAGCAAAGTGTTCTATCAAGTCGTAAGACTTCTCTGCGGCTAGAGGGCTTATATTTCTGCGTACACCAAAGATATATAATCTTGTCTTACTTAGCAAATTAAAGGACATTTTTGGAAGATGCAAAAGGTAATTAAAAGACCATTTGAAGCTAGGAGGTATGATGCCATAGAACACATAAGCGATGCAATCTTGGGAAGAAAAATACCATCACTGCAACCGAAACGTTTTTATCTGTCAAAACATTGAAGGCTGGAAAGATTGCAGGTTGCAATACAGCCTACTGTATGCTGACCTGAAATGCTTAAAGCCTTGAATCGAGAAAGAGTTTTATGGATGATTCGTGTGTCTGAAGTAAGCTGCTCTTGAAGGATGGCAACGAATGATTGGCTAACTGAGTTCATCATCCCAATGCGCAAGAGAAATATGATAGAATGTATTAAATACCGGGACGTCTTTTTTCTTAATTCCCAGAAAATAATACATGCCACGTGTCTAGAAAGAAGATGCTGTGAAATAATTCAAACAAAGCTTAAAGATACGTCGGAACCTGCAACAGTCCCAGGTGCCAGTGTTTTAAAATATAAGAAGACTTCGGTTGCGGTGATGGTATTTTCAAAGAACCCAGTGCGTTCGGCCATAGCACTACAGACTCAATTTTAATTTCAGTAAATCTACGGAAAATCTTTGGAAAATACCTGGAAGCTGCACAAAATGTCAATTTTTCTCTTCGCAAAGCCATACATTCAACGGTAAAATGCAACTTACGCAACGTTCTCCTAACTACACTCAACGGCACTGGTTTATTGATGTGTAATAGTCTAGATTTTTTGTGTTAGGTTTTGAAACAACTTCTCAGGTGTTTATGTAGAGGATTTCGCGTAGCGCGGAGATGTTTGCTCATGAAAACTAATCGAAGCGTTTACCAGTGAAATTTTCTATGCAAATTTGGTTCACAATTTTTACTGTTGATTGCAAAAAAATGTGCTTTATTAAGTTGGTTACCAGTGGACTGGGTTCATGTGAGTTTTGATCGGTTCGCTGCGAATTAAAGACGACCGCGAATAATCTTCGACAGTCAAGTTTGAGTGGTGATGACGATTTCCTGTTCGAGTCAGCTTCGCGTCACCAGCTATTCCCAGCATGTGTTGCATGCCTGTGAAGTTTGAAGTGGACTTCTCACCAAGTTTTATAATCGCTGTCTTTCGAAAACCGCTTTTGGTGGCATGCAAGATATTCAACAGCGAAAAAGCGGATGTCGTCAAATACTGTAAGTGAATCTTTGCAAAGCATGCCTATCGTCTTTGAACCCGTTGCAAAAACTCGTTTGGACCTACAGTATAACGAAGCGTAGATTACGGTAATCGGATATCCGTAAACAGCAGCCAGACTAGCATAAAGGCTGTAATGTGAACACAGTGTCTTTCTAGGCACAGTGCTATGTCCGGAAAGTTGCTTCCAACAAGCGTGGTTTGCACAAGACAAGCGAATCCTTTACTATGTAATTATTTTACGTTTGACAGTAATTTGCGTCGTATTGATTTACTTGCAAGTCGAAGGCATTAAACCGTTGCGAAAATGTGATGTACATGTGCACATATTATGCTGTATTTTAAAAGGTTTGCATAGAATATTTGTTGACTTATATGATTTGTCATCGTTATGAAAAAGGACAAGGCGGCCATGTATTCCACAAACAATCGCCAAGAACGAAACAAAGTTTGACAACCTTGTAGCATATGTTTTTTCAACGACGTATCGTAAACAATTTAGTGACATAAGATTTTAATGTGTCATGCGTTTTCGTTGTGCGACAAGTGATATGACAACTTAGCATGACATAATATGTTCACCTTTCTATTTTCATTATATTTGTATGAATTTAAATCCCGTACGTGTAAAGATAATTGCATTTTCATTGTTTGTAAAATATGTCAATCTTTTGAAAGACACTTGTAACTAAAAACATTGTTTTATGTTCGAATTATTTCAATGACCAATACATCGCGTTCAAACTAAATGGAAACAGCTTACACAAAACGTAGAAAAAATTACTTATACCAAATTCACGCGGATTTAACCCTCATGGTCGATTTAACCCCACGGATATGCAAAATACCACTTCTGGCCAAACTCCAATGATCGTTTGTCACCGATTACATACCGAGATAAAAAACGATGCAAAAGCTTTCAGTAAAAATCAATGACTGCCATGAAAGAAGATAAAAAGATGTTGTCACGTGTATTCTTACGGGCGAATGGCATTCGAGCGGAAGCAGTCCATTGGATAGGCAAACAAAATATAAAGAAGGGTGTCAAACGTGCACGAACGTAGAACACCAAAAATGGATTCAGTTCAGTTCAGCCGAGTTGAGTTCAATTGACGTCAACGGTCAGAAAACTCTCCCGGAAAATTCTACCAAAGACTGCAAACCAATGAAGTTAAAAACCAATCTGATCTGTATCATTTGGAAAACTTGGGAAATTCGGAAAGTCTTACGTTTGGTGCAAGCTGCCATAGATGTAACATCTGCGGTGAGTTTTTAACCAATAAATATAAACAAAACTCTGAGTCATAAGTCAAAAGGCATTTGAAATCTTTTAAATACTATACGGTGTCAACGAATGGATGGTTTTTGTATCGTGATTATCCTGTTTGTATTTTTGCGAATGTGTGTGTTGTAGTTTCAAGGCCGTTTTATTGTGAGATTTATGCGTCTATTTCTATTTGAATAAGATTTTATTTGAATAAGATGATAAGACTGACGGTGCGTAGTGATACGTGAAATCGATTTCCTATTAAAAATTTGTGATTGATTCCTGGCTTCTTTCACTTGTGGAGTGAAGTTACCTGAGATTTATGCGTGTGAACAAAAAGAATACATCGTGATAAACTATGCTATTTATTGTTTCTGACCCTGAAACGTATGAATATTAAAGGAAGTGAAAGCCCAGGGCAACAGCCACAGAAGAGACATATCTTACTATTTCTCGGTGTATTCTGGGTTCGTAGAAAATATTTCTCAGTATAACCTTATCGAAGGCGACATTTCAATTTGTTCTGAAAGAAACGCTTTCCTTCTACATTCATATACAAACCGCCACAAAACAGGATTTTTCCTTAAAGTGTTTCTGTAACAAATTGCAATGCTTTTTGCTTGCGGAGAATGTCGCTTTGCGTTTACTATTTCAGCAAAAGCCGAACAAAGGCGTTCCCAGTGATTATTTTTGTGTGGAAATATTATGGGTTGCCAAACATGACTACCCATGTTCTGTCGACTTCGAGAAAGTATTTGACCGGTTTCCTTGTGAGAAGCTTTGGGTAATGTTGCGAGAGTACGGTGTTGACGGTCGCCTGTTGGTAATGGTTTATTGTTTCATACGACTCAGCCAACAAGCAGAAGTACCATAAAAGCCATCGCGTAGAGTAAACCAACCATTAGCGAAAATTAGAGCAAATGAAAACACAATGGCACAATAGCTGATCAGTGTAAACAAAGAGGGGCGCTGTGTCACATAGGATTGGCGAAAGACCGTGGCGGTCATCTAGTCAACCAACCCCGTTTATCACTTTTTAACGTTGAATTCGTTTATAACTTTTTAACGAGTGTTGAGAAACAACAGTTGGATATCAAATAAGCGTTATGAAAAGGAAAAACAAAAGCAAAAAATAAATGAATGTAGAACATGGTGAAGAAAATGTACAGGTGAAACCGCATGCCTATGTACACAGATGAGTGGATCGAATTTAATTGATGGATTCTGGTGTGGTTAGAATATTTTTGGCAGTATAAAAAAAGAAGTAAAAATAAGAAATAGCA
>Ga0210059_1007851_pt1 | contig 16921 bp, 13 predicted proteins | sample Ectturendosymbi2_FD_188042 | JGI IMG/M metagenome (GOLD analysis project Ga0210059, IMG submission 188042) | Ecteinascidia turbinata endosymbiont from Florida, USA - Sample 2 (SPAdes) (version 2) | ecosystem: Host-associated > Tunicates > Ascidians > Unclassified | place: Key West, Florida...
GGGGGGGGGCGAACGGGGCGCCGGCCCCGGGCATCCAAAGAGTGAAACTACAAAAAATGAAATGCTGTAACTGGGTGATATTTCCAATTGTAAGTCTACTAATACATGTTGTATGGATTTAATTTTACCAAACTTGTTTTGTTGTCAATACTAATTTTTAGGTCTTCAAATGCCAGTAATTCTCAGCTTCTTCAATACCAGGGGCCTATACTTTGGGTGTGCGGCGCGCACCCAATCAAATTGGTAGTGACGTGACTTGTTCCAGATCGTGCGATCAAGGGAAAATCACAAAAAAGGATTGAAAGATAATCAGGGTTGAAAAAACACGGGTTTTTGAAAAAACAATTCACATGTTTGTTTTTTATCGGTTTTTTTTTTTTTTTTTAAATAAAACAGGTATTTGGAAACTACCACCATGTGAAGCTGATATTGTCCGAAGTAAAGTCACCTCCATCTTAAAGCGTCACAACTCCACTGAATGCAATTTGCGACCATGGGAGTTAAAGGCGATCAAAGAACTTCGTTCATTGTCAGATATATTGTTTATGAAGGCCGATAAAGGGAGCATGACAGTTATTATGAAGAAACAAGATTAGGACGAGAAACTCTTTGAATTGCTAAGCAATGATGAAAAATATGAAGATCTTAAACGAGATCCGACTGCAAAAACTGAAAAATTGTTAAACAAGTTCATCTCAAGGCTTTTAGATGACCAAAAAATCACACAAGATGAATGCCTCAACTTAAAAAGCTCGTATGCCCATGCACCAAGGTTATACGGCCAACCTAAAGTTCACAAACATGATATTCCACTACGTCCTATTGTGTCTATTATCGGTTCGCGAACATATGCCCTGTCTGAAAAGATTGTCAATATTTTAGCACCACTGGTTGGCAACACGGAATTTCATGCAACACGGAATTTCATGTGCGTAATTCAAGTGATTTCGTTAAATCCATTAACGACTTACGATTGGAAGACGATGAAATTTTAGTGTCTTTTGATGTCGTATCATTTTTCACAAACATCCCAACAACTTTTGCAGTAGAAATAGCCAAGAAAAGACTGACAGAATGTAATGACTTCCAAGAACGTGCAAATTGGTCGATACAAGACGTTTGCGAGGGATTGGATATTTGTATGCAAGCATCATATTTCGCATTCCGAGGAAACTAAACAAATATTTGGGACACTTATGGGTTCACCAGTGTCACCCATTTTGGCGAATTTAGTTATGGAAGACATTGAACATAAAGCAATGTCAGAATTCCACCATCCGCCTAAAGTTGGGAAACGTTATATAGACGATACGTTTGTTGTTATAAAACGGGAGTATTTGCAGCAATTTTTCAATTTTTTAAATAGCATTGAACCTACTGTTCAATTTGCAAAAGAAACAGAAAGTGATGGGGTTCTGGCGTTCCTGGATGTGAAACTAACCCGTGAAAATACCGGTTATCTGGACTATACTGTTCACAGGAAACCAACACACACAGACCGATATCCGAATTTTCGATCAGATCATTCTCTACAACATAAAAAAGCGGTCATTAAAACATTGCTATGCAGAGCAGAACATCTGACCTCCAGTGAAGCCAACTACAAAGAAGAGATCAATCGCGTTCAACTAGCACTCAAGAACAATGGTTATCCGTCAGCATTGACGACTCTATCACAAATTCCGAACAACACAAGAAAGCGACAGCGAACCGATCTGCAGTGGTACTACCATATTATCGTGGACTATCGGAAAAGCTGCAAAGATGCCTAAGTGATCACAAAATCAAAGCGTTTTTTAAACCGATGCGAACAATTGGCGACAAACTTCGAAATGGAAAAGATCCTGTCCACCCTTTTGAACGTCAAGGCGCGGTATATTGCGTACCGTGTGGTGGTTGCGACCAAAAGTACTTTGGAGAAACAAAAATGTCATTCAACACACGCAAAAAAGAGCACATTAACTATATAAAACACTTTCATTCAGAAAAAGTGCCCTTGCTAAACACACATTAGAATTGGATCACCGAATGAACTGGTCAAAAACTCAGATTGTTGCTTTTGAGAACGATTTTAGAAAAAGACGTTTTATTGAATCATTTTTTATTAATTCCACGCCCAACGTCATTAACGAAAAAAGTTCAGACATTTTCCCAAATATCTATAAAGCGACATTTGGCTGTGACTGACTTGATATGAGATTATGATTTGATTCGTTTTTTAGACTCAACGTACAGTTTGTTTTTATTGCTGTTATTTTATCCCCATTTTACATTTTAGTTCATTTCTACCTTACTGTTATTTTATTCCGCTTTATCGGTTCTCCCTTATCTATCGTGCCTCTTCAACGTAATCAGTGTTATCACCACGTCATCCAATCATGCGCGTTTAGTAGATTTTAATGCTTCCCTACTCGAGTCGCAATTTGCCCTGATGAAAGTCTGCTGTTACTTGGCTGAAACGTTGATGTCGTTTTTACTTTTACTACAGTTGAGCGAAGACTTTTATTAAAACAGGTGTTTGTTCTTTTTTTGGGAAAAAACGCAAAAACACTTCTCTGAATTGTTTTTATTGCATCATGTAACATCACCATTTTCAGAATAACACAATAATAACTTTTTATACCTTTTATGGCATCCAAGTCTGAAGGAAAAGAAATGTACCCCATCTTTGTTTTCGCAAAGTGTTGTTGGTCAATTCACTCCAAAGTGGTAATGTTTGGCGTGCATGCACACTGAAGACAACGAAAAGCCACTTCCACACAAACTCTGCCGCTTCACGTCAAGTTTATGTAGGCTACATGCCCTGCTAGTTCAGCATCTGTATAGTGAATTTTTTCAACATATGGTTTGGTATGGTCCAACATCAGAAACAGTTTGGATGCGGAGAAGGCAGAAAAATTTGTTAAAATGTACCGATTTTACAGAGCTGAAGAAGATAACCAGTAGAATTTACTCAAACTGTTCGAATTATTCTTCTCTTTTTTCAATTGCTTCAAATTTCGTTGCTTTTCGTTTTGTTTCATTAAAAAAATTTGCAGGTAACTGTACAAGTGTGCTGCTTATTTTACTTTTAACTTCATAGTACATTTTACAAAGGAAAAGAAGAGTGGGAATTTTGGTGGGTTTTGTTGGTTTGTATTAAGTGGGCTTTTAAAAAAATCTCGGGTGTTTTTTTTGTTGCGTCTAAGTACATCAACCCTGAAGATAATCATGGACCTTTGACTGATTTTGTGAGTCAAACTTCAAAGCTGCTCTATTTCAACGTACTTGATTTAGCTGATTTTATGATGTATCAGTAGTTTCCCGTTTCGTTTTTTGTACTTATACCGCCGCACACCTGTGCTTGCAATATGTGCTTCGTTTCGAGCTTCGTCATTAATTGGCAGTTTCAGGCGGCTTGATCATAACGGCTCACACAAGCCCGTGTCTGTTCTGTCCTCCCAGCAGTTGTACATATAACAGCCACATAAAAAAACGAAAATTATCTTGCGTACTTTATGCGCATTCTCAATTATTGTGTAATTTACAAATTTTGAACTGTCAACTGGGTGTCCACCATCCCCGCCGCATACATTCTGATCGACTGCTATTCGATGAGACATTCGCGCAGCTTTGTGTTGTTGCAGTTGTGCACTGCGCTGACGTAGCACTGAATGTGTTCTACTCTGTTGTAACGCGTTGCCGATTATTTTTGCAGTTATGAACTGCTCTGTCTCAGGAGACCGCTGATAACTTACGTTCATTACAGTGACACGTTGTAGCCTACAACGAGTAAAGAGAATGCGTGTAGAATAATATGCACAGGGACGCCGGAGAATGGAGGTATGGCGGGAGCGTTGTCCCCTCTGCCCTTTCAAAAGGGGTGCAACCGGGGCGGAGGTGCCTTTTCATAACAGTGTCATAGGTTTTTCATGGCTTATCAAGATCGACTTAAAATAAATTTCTTGCAGCTATTCGGGCATCCAGATGATTCAGAATGATTTTCTATAATTTCTGTTATTATTTTTGAGGACAACATTGTTGATGAAGAGAAACAAATATAATTGGTAACGTTTTTTTTGTTTTTTTATAAGTTTCCATTGCCCTCAACATTTTTACTGCTCTCCCTGCCCTACCACTGCTCCGGCGTTCCTGAACATGCATGTTGTGTCAACAAACTTCGCCAAAACGTTGGTTTGCAAACGTGAATATGACGTCATATTGTGATGTCACAAACAGTGTATATCCAGTAACAACGACCACCATGGGCCTACGCCACTGCTCAGAATTTGGTAGGGGGGTATGCAACCTAGTAGTCGCCCCGGGCATCACTAGACCTCTGCACACCACTGAAAGGGGGGATGCTTTTTCATAACAGAATCTGAGGTAATTTTATGGCATATAAAGATCGACTTGAAACAAATTTATTGCAGCTATTCGCGCACCCACAGAATTCATAATGGTTTTCACTAAGTTCTGCTATTATTTTTGAGGTCAACGTTATTGCTATGCAAAAACAAGCATAATTAGTAACGATTTGTTTGTTTTTTGCAAGCTTCCATTGCCCTCAACTGTTTTATTCCCCCCGCCCTACCGTTGTTCCGGCGTCCCAATATCTCAGTAGAGAATTTGAAGGTGCTTAAGAATGAGAAACGGTTGCAACTTGTGGCAACCAACCCAGGGTGAAAGTTCAACTGGTATCTCTGTAGTTAGGGTACATCGTAGCCCGCTTCATTTCGTTACTTACATTTTTTCGTTGCAAAGCGCTACATTGTATAAGTTGTTGCAACTAGAAATCCTGCAGTATGCTGGAATCTCTGTTCTTGGACGAATTCGTTGCATTAAACCTAAATATGACAGGATTCTCAGAGGTGGTTCAAAGGTCCCACAGCGGTGGTTCATTGATCCCACAAATGTGGGACCCCAAACATGTGGGACCAATGACCCAAAAATATATTTTTTTTCACAGAAAGTTTTCAGCCACTTCCTGAAATTATATCCTACTGTTTTTTTGTATGCGGATAGCGGGAGAGATGATTATTATTCATGCTGAATTTTGGAAATTTGCTAGCTAAACTTTGCGACTTATGACCTGAAACGTACAAAATGGCTCATTGGTCCCACATCTCCCCTACTGAGTGCAAAGCTTTATTTGCTGTGGCGAGCTTTCTTAATTCAACTGCTCAATTTTGTAAAGCCTGCGTGCGGTGTTCTAATTCTAGTAAGTAGTCCGTAGTCGTGTCAAAATACAGGTCTACTTGTCCGGTTTGCGTGTGATGAACGTTCACTGTGAAAAAATTAGCAACGACAAGCATGGTTTTATCGACCGTATTGGACGAGATCCCAGACGTTTGCAGCTCTTGTTTCCAAGTGATTCTGACAAGTCTTGATAGCAGATCCCGCAACCAGGGGGAGGGCAACCGTGCATTTCCCTCTTCTCGAAATTTTCAAAAACATTTTTAATTGTTAGGTACAGCATCATCTACAATCATTTTGCCCTCCACGAAAATATCAACTTGGTGTGACCCTGCTTGCTAGGTAAAATAAAGTCATAATTTGTGGTTAGGTGAAAACCACGGCAGTGCTTCTTTCTCTTAGACTTAATGGCAATGCTTGTGCTTACTTGATGAGAAGTATCCTGCTTTGAACATCTGCAGATAGCCTACTGCAGGGGTCTGCAAGCTACGGCGCACGGGCCAAATCCGGTCGGCAAAGCCATTTTATCCGGCCCGCGAAGACATTTTGTTAATAACGAAAAAATAATATATGTTACGAAAAACATGTTGATTTGGTAGAATGTAGCTCATCCCGAAATGCTTACATTTCGTATAACTATGATTTCCAGCCCTCAAACCTTTGAGTAATAGCTTATGTGGCCCTCGGACAAAAAAGGTTGGAGACCCTGGCCTACTGTGTACTGTAAACTATCGTAGCATACCTGGGTCCTGGGTATCGCTGCCAACGAAGCGCATTTTTTTGTGATTGTTACCGTAACGTGGGTCATTTTCTTTGTGGTGTAGAAAGGGTAAAGCGCTTTGTGAAGGTCCATTTACACTGCATCGTCAGCAACTTGAAAATTATATGCAAAATGTCGACGTTTCCCCCCCTTGAAAAATTTCTGCCGACGCCCATGCTTGAAGATGTTTATTTTTACTCATATTTCCTGTGTGAAGCTCCAGACGTCGCTTAAATGAACAAATGACAATCTATCTCTTGCGTAGGACTTTAGCATATTTGTGTAATAACTGATAATGGATAGTTTTTTGGGTGCGTTACCACACTTCTTTTTTTAGCACCACACCCCTGAGGACAGTCCAGCAATCAAAATGCTGCGCAAAAAGAAAGGGCACTGAAAAATTATTCGATATTGCTATTGCGTCTTTGTAGCGCGCACGTATAATCAATATCGGACGACACTTTCAAAACCTGTAAAAATTCCTTCCGGCAGAGACGGCTGATGGACCAATTGCTTCCAACTGGGCCTAGTATTTAAAATCCCCGGACAAAGCGTTTAAAGTTTTTGAACCGATCATACGATAAATTTTAATTTGCTCATCTTCCGTTTTTTTGCCAATGAAAAACAGTAACTGAACTTGAATTAACTGCAGATCCCAACTACAAAATGAAAATGCTGTATGTACATCAAGCCAATTTCTTTGATCTGGTGCACAACATAATACGTTTGGTGCTGAAAAAGGTAAAACGTCGCACAGCTGCAAAAGGAATCTTGTCCAGTGCTTAGAGAAAAATATTTTCTTACGAGCGTTATCACGGTCATTACCGTTGTAATATGCTTATAGCCTCACTTTGCATAAAGCAGTAAGTATCCACTGCAGATCTCGCAAAAGATATGTCAAGGGATTGGTTCGTATTGCAGTTGACTGCATCGCCTTGAACTGCCGAGGCAAGCACAAGAGAAAGGTGGCAATTCGGGGAATAAAACCAACAGGAGAGCAACCAGCAGTTATAGAGCTCGCTCGACGAGTTCACTCTACTGATACTAGGTTGCACTATTGTTATATGGGGAGTATGAATTACGATCTTTCGCTTGTGTTGACTATCACAGTGACTTGTTACTCATGGACACCATCTAGCGGTGACCATTTATTTGCATGTAGCACCATCTACCCGCCGCCACACTCGTTGTGTCGCAAAGTTTGTAAGTGGTAACGCACTCTGAATGAGGTAACAGGTGATTAGCAAGCAACGTCTGTGGCGAAAAGTAAGCTGAATTTGACAATTTGCAGGTGCACTATATTGAAACCACGATGTTTGTAATCACAACGACACCAATAGAACTAACTGAAAGTTTTTTGTAACAAGGCACAAACATCTTTCTTATATCTTTTAAAAATGTTTCCGCGGTATTTTCTTTCTTTATATAACTCGAGATCTGCTTCAAATGGCCTGTCGTCTTTACACCGGTTGATGTTGACTTGGGGAGATTCGTCGTTGCCGGCTTTTTCATGGCCTTAAGGCCAACGTTTTGACTGGTTCCACCGGCCATCTTAGAGAGGCGTTCACCTCCTAGGACTGGCGGAGGTTTTCAGACCTTTTACGGGTTATTCTACAAAATTACTGCAACACTTTATAGTTTTCTTGCATGTGAAAGACCTCTGGCAACCCAGGGCTAGATTAATTTTGGCTGAGTTTACGCTTTCTGTAATACCACGATAGATACTTGTTGCAACAAAGCGATTGCCCTTGCCTTCGTCCGTTGGCAACAACCGCCAATTTCGAAAACTGTATTACCAACCCTGCCACGTACTGCATAGCAGAGGTGAACATGGATTTAGCTTTAAATCCTGCCGCATTTTAGTATTTTGATGGACTTGGATTGGATCTGGAATTTAACATTTCTGCTCAACAGGGGCGTGCAGAAGTCTCATGATGCCAGGCGCGAATACTTGATTGTATGCCCCCTAGCAAATTTTAGCATTGAGGGATGTTAGAAATACAAGCATAGCAAAACTACCTCCCCAGACCTAGGGGCGTAACGAGGATAGATGGCTCCTGGGGTAAGACGTGACTTTGGCGTCCCTATATTCGAACCTGAGGTCTTTCGGAAGCAAATGTCCCGTATAGAAAGAGTACTTGTGACATTACTGGAACTTTTTGGGTCCCCCAGCAGCAATTCGGCACTCGGGGAATTGTGCCCCCTTTCCCCCCCGTTGCGCCCCTGCACAAACCTTTGCCATTTATAAAAGGATTGGGCTACGCCCAGTGGCGTAGCGAGGCTAAGTGCCGACCGTAAAAGTGCCGCCCTTTTTACCCCTCAAAATTTTAAAAACAAACAAGAACATGCTGCTCACAGCGTTGCTGCAAAAACATTCTTTTTATTTTGAAAGATACAATCGCATGAACTTGACATTATCTTCTCACAATGAAGTGAAATAGGTCTACGTAGTGTTATGAACGCATTTTAGCCAAAAACAACTTCTGTCTTATACCGGTTGTATCCAGGAAAAGTTGCAATAACTTTGCCATTGCGGTTTGAATATCTACTTCATACTGCGTTAGTCTGATAAGATGTCTTCTGTGATCTATTTCATAGTTGAAGATTAGTCCATTAAAAGCCTGCTAATGAAAATCGTAGCATTTACAGAACTTTTCTAATCACTAAAACCAAAAAGAGTTAAATCAAGGTTCATTTCTTTGACAACTGAAACGTGGCGGCAACCAGTGGCCCCCTTGGCATCTCAGAATCGTAGACCCCCTCGGTGAGAATCCTTGAAGACATACGAAAAAGGCAAGCTTTGTTCGAGGACCTGGTTGTATTAACGTTCTCGCATTGGGGATGCTTGGAAGATTTCCACAACTTCCTGCAAACACAAAACCACCGGGGTTGAATTAATGGTATCATGAGCTGCACAAGTATGCTTGACTTGCTTAAACGATGAAGACAGTGGTGCTGGATTCTTGTATCTGACTGTTGCATTTGTCAGTGCTTTTTCTTCACAAGTGGCTAATTACATCTTTTAGGATTTTACTCAAACAAAAACTGAAACAAGGTATTTTCACAAAAAAACATGCAATTAATGAGGTTCAGGCAGAATTGAAAAACGTAGGTTATTTTCATGCAGGTTTTGCTCACTTTATAGCCACTTCAAGCGCGAATCCACAGTATAGAGTAATATCTTGTGGAGTTGCTGAAGGAACGATAAGTGAAAACTTGGTTTTATATTGTCTTTGACAGCACTAATTGCGTTTGGATATTTGGTCAGATCTTTTATCAAAAGCCACTCATTATTAAATCACCAGTAAAACGTTATGCTTCGTTAAAGACTGCAATACCTTCGCAAGTGAAACGTGCTTTTTGCCACCTTCCATTTCGTTTGCATTTCAGTGCGGTTTTTCTTTTTCCTTTCAGAATGAAGTTTGGTTTGCATCTGTACCATACTTTGCTTCCTGGAGGATAATTTGCTTGGTTTGATCCAATTCTACGGGCATTGTTGATTTTTGGAGGGTCACCACAGCCACCTTTGAAGAAAAACCAGGTCACCATCCAAAATCGTAAAACGGGGAGATCAAATCAAGACGTTTCTTACGTGAGCATTTGATTGTCGCTTTAGTCCACCTCTGGTCTTCCAGGCATCGAGTAAAGGCTCTTCCCGTCTTAATGTATCCAGGATCGCAAGCATACTTAACTACAGCACCAACTGAATATCTCGTTTGCTTGTTTGGTATATGTGCGTTGGGTATCGCAGATGGGGTGTGGCATCCACCTGTTTAAGCAAAAAGGATTCGAAATGAAGCAAAATAAATGGCAGCTGACATTTCAACAGAAAGAAGATACCTGACAGTGTAAACACAACGCGCATGTTAAATGTTGCGTGTAATTTTCTGTGGCTGATTTTTTGCAGAAATAAGAGTCCATCTGAGCGAAACTAACAGTTAACACCTTGACGATGTTTTGAGTTATTCTGCACAGGAAAAGTTTTCTGGACATATCTGCAGTGTTTGTCAAACATAGTTGCTATAATATATCGATATTTTTTGTTACGGATTTCGTAAGATCAACAAAAAGGCCTTTGAAGTTGGTGCCACTGATGTTACTTGTAAATGGCATCACTTAAAGCTACGACCAATTCAAATGCAAAGAACATTGCCTTGCGCACTCTTGCCTTCCACCATATAATATAAAGTGTATACTGTACATCGTGAGCAAACAAACTGAACAAAAACTTAAAATACTCCGTATTTTGGTTATACATAATTTCACCGTAAAGTTTCTTAGATCGTAATACGGCACAATATGTATTTGAGACCGCAAGCTCAAAGAAGATCGAACGGTACATGTTTGTGCAAAGGATAAAATTTTTATTCCTGGTGGTTATCCAGGGGTGTCTTGAACGATTGACCCCCCCCTTCCATTAACTGCTCAGCCACTGAGAAAAGATCATGGCACTTTAAACACACGCAATTCTTTCTTGTTTTTTAGCCACCTGAAAGGTAATGTGGGCAATAATTCAGCAAAATTACACCATAGTGCACCGGAATGAAGAATACATTTTTATATTTATTTTATATTTATTTCATTTAACGGCAAACGACGGCAGGCCAGAGCCAGGAGTGCCATCTGCTGGGACCAGTTGCGACAACAAGTCAATAAATAGAGGCGAAAAAAGATGCATTGATAAACCAGTAATAAATAAAGACGCAAAAAAAGAAAAACATTTATAATACAGCATTGACAAAGAACGTTGAGCCCCCAACGCAAGAAACACGAGTCGTTACAAATACGTCAAAGCTGTTGAAAGAAAATCACAAACTGCGTCGTATAATTGCGAGATGGATGGACATTTTAGTTTAGCGTGGCCAAATAAGAGCATACGCTTCCATGCAGCTTGACTGAGTCTATGTAGTTAAGATAATGAGAACACCTGTTCTTTCAAAAGAATATTTCTAATAGAATTTAACATAACCTGACGTGGAACTCTGGTTAGGTCGCATTCTAGCAAAATGTGAGTCTCTGTCTGGTAAAGGCCCCGTGAACACAAACGATAGTGTTTATAGTGTGGGTTCAACGGACTGCGACTTAAACGAAGCATACACAACCAGGGCGTGGCTCGCGGATGCACGCCACCGAGAAGCAGTACTTGATGCGACTTGCCACAGATTAAAACAGTAACTTTGGAGCGAAACAAATTTGGTCCCAGCGATTGAACAGATGTAGATAGAGAATTCCATAGTCTTGAAGCTTTTAAGAAAAATGAACTATGGAACAATGCAGTTCGACATGACGGTAGTTGAACTTTCATAACATGACGCAGAGAGTGATTACTTAGGTCACGAAAGAGTTTAGGGGCTAGAGTGGCTAAAAATGTAAGACTTTTTGAAGTGTTTGAACTGGGGACCAAACAGGCTGAAGAGGTTCACACACAAGGATCACTGCAGTGAAGACGATCAATGCATTTTCTTTCCAAACAGGTATCTTCTCTATGTTATAGGTTAACAATCAGAGAGGCTAGAAAATGAAGCATTGATATTTTTTACAAGACACAAAACACCACCGATTCGTTTACTGGTTATTGGCAACAGCCTCAGAAGAATTTGTTACGCAGAGTGAATGAAAGTTAGGATGGCGTTTCAACATTTGGTAAGTTCAACAGCAACCGAAGTGTTTCGCCACCGGCGTTCTGCGCAGTCAGCTCATAGACTGGCAGCGCTGCAGCGCTCTCCCACGTGAAATACATAAGCATGTGTGCATGTAATAAAGATGAGCAGATACAAAAACCTCTAAACAAGATGCAATCCATATCTGGCAAAATCGGTAACCCCCCCTGGTTAAGTCTACATTTGTGTGACAAATGGTGTGGCAGAAAATCTCGTGCATTTCCCAACCTGCGTGCGAACATTATCATCGCTTTTTGCAAAATACCCCGCCTTATTCGTCACCTATTTCTTAATACTGTAATACTAAGGACTTTGAGCATAATGGATATTAAGTTGGTAACATGCTTGACCAAACACCTTGACCTAGGCTAAAAACGTTTCTGATTTATGGCCATCAGTTTATACTTTCACATTCAAGTAACCTGCGACTTATTATTTTGAAAGCAACATCACATTTGCTGCTACTCCAGAAGGTACTAGAAATACGAAACCACACGATGCAAAGAGTTTCTCTTCAGAATGATAGGTTTGAAGGTGAACTTAAAAGCATTGGAATAACGAATTTATTTTGACTTGTGTCTCAACGTTTGTAGTCGGATTAAGCAAGCACAGGCCCGTAACCGACGGGTGCTTCAAACCCCTGTAAAATTTTTCGCCCCCCTGGAAAAATGTGTTGGACATTGCTTAAAAAATTTGGACCCCTCTCAGAAAACTCTTCGCGCCCCTGGTGTCCCAAGCTGGTTACGGGCCTGAGCAAGCATATCATAAACTGTACGAATAAAACAAACCAAAACTGCTAATATGAATAAAGCTTTGACACTTTCTTGTTAAAACCTGTTTTATAAAAAGAACAGTTTTGCCATGCTGTCAAGGTTGAAAAAGATTACTTCAAATTATAGTGATAGTCTAGACCTGATCGAACCTTCGAGGTGAAGACCAAACGTGGTCAAAAAGTCGATACAAGGAAGAAATTTGAGACCTGTTTTTTCGATTCTGAGTCAAGAAGCCTTAAAATTTTTTGTAGAAAGTTGTTATAGTTGTCTTGAGTTCCGTTGATGAAGAAAAAGTTTTCAACCTTCGTTTACCATTGACAGACGTTTGTGTTTTCTACGAATGAATGACAGACGTTTCTTTTCTTTCATGTAAAGATTGTTGGCTGGTATGATGACAGAATTACATGGTAGATATGTTTTTAATTATTATATTGTTTTCCCAGCTGAAAACCATTGCTTTTGAAAAACCTTGTCATCTAAAATATTTTGCAACTACATGCGTATTCAAAACTTCTTGCCCTTGCGCATTTGCGTGGTAGAAATGCGGTTCTTTCAGCACACAGTTGAAATTGAATAAAATAATCTGCGTAAACTCTTGCCTTTTGTGTTAGGTGTTTGCACAAATTACCACTGACACTGTTCTACATAAGATCTGACTCATGTTTTTCCTGAGTGCCGAGAAGACGAGAACATTATGGTTGTCGTTTTATGTTATGGAGTTAGATGGAATTGGCTTTTTCTTCCAGGTTTTCAGCAAACAATACACTACAAAAACATCACAAAATCTTTAAAAAATTTGAAAGGTTTCTATAGAAAGTGAGAGCTATCTATTATCAGAAATATCTTTCAATATTGGACATTTTTAAAAAGTTTCTGAAAAATTATTTTCGTTGAAACATAACTTGAATATATTTTGTTTCTAGTTTTCCTTTATAACGTTACGCTTTTTTGACTCAGAAATTTTGAGCAGAGATCCAAAGTAAGAACCGGTGAAACGTTGTCTTTTTTCGTTAAGTTTTACTTAAACTTAAGTTTTATTTGCATATGTTAAAAGTTTTTAATTTTGTCGACTTTCGGCATATGATAAATGAAGTGTAAAGTTTTTGAACAAATTGCGACCAATCGCACTCGTTTCAAACACGCCTTACCAAGACAGAAAAACCTTGGTTTTGAGAATTTTCCTGATGAAGTGCATTGAACAATTGGATTACCAAACAAGACGTAACCGGGAGCGCAAGAAAAACGAACATATGCACCAACTGCATATTTGTGGATTGGTCTTTCCACAGACGACTTGGCAACTTCAGGCAGTTCACTGCATCCAACTGTAGAAAAGAGAACATACAGTAAATATGAACAAGCAGGGAACAATTCAGCTCCACAGAAAGCATTTTGCTCCATGTTTGTCATTGTACCTGCCTGACACGTGCGTTTCACTTTTTAGAACGAAAGCTTGCGCAAAAGATTTATAAGAAATTTGGCATAAGTCTATAAATGTACGCCAATCACGCCAAACTGGAACCGAAAATCTCAGAGCTTCTCAGATGTTAATGCTAGTCCCAACGGTTTCATTCCAAAACAGCTGGAACAGAGTTGTGCAAATTTTATTTCAAGCGTAGTTTTGGTTTGAGGGGGCTCAAATAAACAGAAATTCCACTTCTGAAAAACTGAAGAGGCACGTCTGGCAACCGCTTTGAAATTTTTTCTCCTGATTACAGAAGTCGCATTCATATTTTGATTCTACGTTTTAAATTGAAGTAGATTTGCTTCCCTGCTTAGTTTGCATTTAGAATTCTTGGAAATGCTGAAAACCAATACAATTCATTTTTCTGCACCTTCGGAAATATCAAACATATTTCACTTTTTTAGAAAATCTCCTAAATCTTGACGTCTTAAAAATCTAGAGCAAAAAACTATTTCAAACTTCTCAATCCTATACGCACGGAAAACAATCACATCCTCGTTTAATTGGCCATAAAACAAAATGGTTTCATTTTTCGGAGGCACCGTCTAAAACAGATCTTGTGAGCTAATTGAAAGTATGGTACATTATTGCTATTGACGTGCCTGCGAAAGGTAGAAGTGTGGAGCAACATATTTTCGATACCCTTTAGATTTTTTTCTGAAATGAGGAAAATAGAAGTTGCAATACCACACTTTTTACGAGAATTTTGATGAGCTCTCTTGTCTAGTGCATGCAGTCATAGTTAACCCATTGCATGTCATGCGTTTTTGTATAGCGATGACTTAGTCTTAGCGAAGCTGGCCGGCTGGGTTCGGTTTTTGCGCGGTGCAAATATTTGATAATCTAGGTATTTACATGTCTGTTCTTTCAATCGGGTCTTTTTTATTGAAAGCTTCATTTTTTACTTAAAAATTTCCAAAACTGTTTTCGACAACTGAGCATAAACTTGGTAGAACTTCACGAGTTGAATTTCTCCCAGATCCAAACGCATATTTAAGGAGCCGTGGAGTGCATATTAGGGGAAGTAGAGTTGTAAACGGGCCTCATTTTGAAGCTCGAACTCGGCCCGAGCCCGAAATCACAAGCCCGAACCTGACATTTATTTTCGAAGCCCGATTTAGACCCGAAAGCCAAATTCACCGAGTGAGTCAAGATATGAGCAATTGTGGGGGTATTGTTGGCGTAGCGAAGTAAACGTGACAAAATAATTCACTATTAATCACTTTTATTGAAGATTTAATCTACTTGACTGCTTCGACAGTAACTGGCGACAAAAGTGCCGTCGTTGGAAAAACGTTTGTGTGCATGCCAGAGATCGGCCCGAAACATTTGGACAAACGTACGTCCGAACCCGACGCGAGGCCCAACTTACAACCCTGAGGGAAAGACAGCTTAACCAATACTTCACGGTTGTTGCCATAGCGCCGGCTAAGTATGTGATCCACTGATGAGATCACACAGATCGAGACGATGCTGCCTGCATGATTGCTAGATCGTCAGCATATGCATACTTTCTGGAGGCAGTGGATGGCAAGTCAGGGATGTAGATGTTGAACAGAAGGGGTGCCAGGACAGATCCCTGTGGGACGCCATTCTTGAGGCGTCGTAACCGGCTCCTTTCGCCGTTTCCGGTGGTAAGGGTAAAGCTGCGATTGTCAGCCATATCCAAGATCATGCGGACCATGTGTCTATCAGGCAGCAATCGCATCAGCTTGCAGATGAGGTCGCGGTGCCATACAGTGTCGTAGGCTGCTGTGAGGTCGACAAACAGAGCTCCGACCTTCTTCTTAGCGGAAAGCTATCCTCAATGTCCTGTGACAGCAGGGTGACTTGGTCTACAGCCGACCTCCCATGTCGAAAGCCCGCCTGCTCCTATGGGAGCAATGGGTCGATGATTGGTTCGACACGAGCGTAGTTGAGCCTCCCGAGGATTTTAAAGGGGACACACAGCAGAGATATGGGACGGTAGCTCTTTGGGTCCCCAGTGGCTTTATCTGGCTAAGGTTCGCAACTATTTGTGCTCTTCTCCAGATCTTTAGAATTTTGAGTTGGCACATGCAGGAAGTGAGGAAGTCGCAGAACCAAGATTTGAGAGCCGACCCGGCGTGGGTTATGAACTCCGGGAAGATGGAGTGCAATCCCGGAGACTTTCCTGGCTTCAGGCGTCTGAGGGCAGCAGCAAGCTCCTCTGGCTTAAAGGGTTCAGAGATATTGTGACCCTCAGGTGTTGGGATCTTCCATAGGTCGGACAGCTCCTTGTTGACTAGCCTGGTGGACTCGTGATCCCCGGTCCTGTGTGCCCCGTTCTTCACGAGTTTCGAGGCGATGGAATTTGCCGAGACGGGGCACTGGCGAAAGGAGCGTCCTGACTTTCCAGTAAGTTTATTGATGGTTCTCCACACCTTGCGGCTAGAGTGCGAGAAGTCGATGGAATTAACAGCTTCCTCCCATCGCTCGTGCTTCTTCTGTTCTAGCCGAGATAGTAGGGACGAAGCAGCTCTATCAGAGTCAGTCCCCACTGGGGTTCGAATGAAGGACAGATAGAGGGTTTCACACTCTTTGTCCCAGTATAGCACATAGTTCGTCCGACGGCCACGTGGGATACATTGTTTGGCCGCGGGTAGTAGCCTAGGCTCTCGCAAAATCCTGGTATGCCCTGCCAATGTTTAATGTGTCCGGAGGTGGCAATCTCTCAACGGATTCACCTGCGAGAAGGCAAAAGCGCTACCAATCAGCCTTGCGAAAGTTCCAACGCTTCACCGGATCACTGTGGGCAGGAACCTTGAGTCTTGGTGCGGTTATGAGGGAAGGCCGATGTTGTGACCGCTGGAACTTTCCAAGAGCACGTCTGTCCGGCAGTCGGCTGTCCTGGCCGAAACTCGCGAAAGCCAGGTCCAGGATGATGCCGACGTTCCATCGGTTAGAGGAGAAACTGGCTGTTTCCTTTGGGTCATACAACAGTCCAAGGTTGTTGGATGTTGCCCAGGAGTCCACGCTCTCACCGTCAGATGTTTTGTTGTAGCCCCAGTTGACATGTTGGCAGTTGAAGTCGCCAACGTACAGACTGGGGTGTGGGAACGTCGGGATG
>Ga0210059_1007852_pt1 | contig 16920 bp, 8 predicted proteins | sample Ectturendosymbi2_FD_188042 | JGI IMG/M metagenome (GOLD analysis project Ga0210059, IMG submission 188042) | Ecteinascidia turbinata endosymbiont from Florida, USA - Sample 2 (SPAdes) (version 2) | ecosystem: Host-associated > Tunicates > Ascidians > Unclassified | place: Key West, Florida...
GGCCAAAACCGGCCCGTTGCGAGGTTGAATCCGGCCCGCGGGATGATTTTGTAAAGTAAAAACTTCTTTGTTTGCTTGAGAAGTTTATCCAGTCATACTTCGATGACTGATGACTAGATTTCTATTACTTGAAACCTTAACGAAATTGCATATATTTTATTGTTTTCCACTGTTTTCTCACGTGAAATTTTTCCGTTTTCTGCATATTTCCTTTTTCATGTTCACACCAGTTTGAACTTTCAAACAAGTATGTATGAACATGCAAAAATACAACTACTGTTGATAAAGTTTAACACTAGAAATCCGGGAAAAAATATATCTTGAGCTCCAGTGATGTCAATTTCGAAACCTTCAAAGTTCTAGGTACAACTCTATCTAAAATTTGTTACGTAAAGCTTCTATTCCAATTATTGACCGAAAAATAAACTGAACAGAAATCTGTTCGACAGGATAAAATTTGTGAATCGGTAAAAAGCAGTAAATGCAGAAAATTGCACATTGAATTATGAAAAATGTTGAAATCGACGTCGCCGCATTTCTAGTGTCAAAAATACACAGAAATGTTAATTGAAACCACCTGCTCAAGAAACTTCCTGTTTCAAATATGCCAACCTGGAGTCAGTGTTGCCAGATTTCAAAAAGCTTTACAGCCAAATTTCACAAAAAAATTAGTCAAAAGTAGCCAAAATTAGCAAAAACCTATAGCCGAAAAAGCCAAGTCTGAAAACAAAGTAAAAGCATTAAAAGCCACTAAAAAGTTCAGTTTGTCAATTCCGTGGTCTGTAAAAAATTAGTCTCTGGCGCATTTAGGAACCATGCAATCTTTGCAAAACTAATTTGTAAAGGCAGTGACTGTAAATGGTGTACATATCATCGCACCTTACGTAAAGATTATAACATGCATCCACAGTCTCCAGCATTTACAAAACTATTTACAAATGCAAAATGAAACAACAACTGATTACTGCTGTCAGAACTTTTTTGAAAAACAAAGTTTAACAAGTGACCATGTTGCCGCATGGTAGGCTAATGGGGAACGGCATTACGCTGGTGTTTCTGATGTTTGTTAGAGGCATAATGGCTATTTAAATCTGAACTATGTGCTCTGGTTGCACAGCAGCAAAACTTACACCAGGCTTCCTCAGCATTACTTTGCACGTTTCAAATACATGTTCATCCGTTCACATTCTGTGAAACGTTACGCCGCACTTCTTTATCAATAATAAAATCAGCACCAGCAGCAACTAAGAAAATCTGAGTGTTTTAGAGCAAATTAAGCTGGAGACCTGGCATTAATAAGGCGATGACTCAATTCCAATAACTTGTAGAACGTTATCCAAAATTGAACATTTCACAAAACAATCTGTACAAATCGTAGCTTACAGCTCATTAATCTACAGCAGTGATCTCAAACTGTGCGTCGCGACACCCTGGTGCATCGTTTTAGTTTTTCAATGGCATCGCACAAAAGCAAACTCCGTGCAGTTTTATTCATTGAGCTAATAACAAGCGCAGTTTTATCACTTCACCAACGAACACTTATTGTTTAGGTACAGCCATGCTGACAGTGGTAACTTATTGTCATCTCATGATTGTAACTGTAGTTATTCTTTACTAATGAACGCATTGCACAATTTTTATTTAACTTTACTTCAGACAAATGAAAGCACAGTAGCCAGTTATAAAATAATCAAAATACTGATTGCTTAACTCAGAACGAATATATATTTAAATTTGCTTACTTGTGTGATAACTTTGCTAAATTGAATAAACTTTCTATGCAAGGGCCGGATATAAGTTGCGTGACGTATGAGATAAAATTGCGACGTTCATTGAAAAGCTATCGTTGTAGAAGGAAGATATACGAAACGTTTCGGGAAGTTTTCAGTGCTTTACTTTCTTGTCTAATTTGCTTGAAAATATATTCATGAAGCTACGTTCAAAACTACGAAGTATATTTTTGCAATCTCTGTCTAAGCTCGAGTCAAAACTTTCCTCAGTACTTCCCAAGGAATTTATCAAGCTCTGAATGGATTCGCGATTCTTTCGTCCAACTTACTCCATCGCCATCGTCCTTTACTGAACAAGAAAAAAATTATGTTGACCCCACCTCTGATCAATCTATGAAAAGAAAGTTTAATTCAATTCAAGAAATCAGACACATCATTGGAATTTCATTGTATTGTATTGTATTATGTAACGTCTTCACTCCCACACGCAAAACGCTGCACTTTTAACATGCATCGCAGGAAAGAGAAAAAAAACACAAATATACGAAAGAAGACGAGGATATATACATTTCGGTAGTATAGAGTATACGCTTGATGGCGCTAATGCATTTACTGTACTTTGATGAAATACAAGCTTTTAAGACACACGCATGAATGACGCCATCATGATTATTATAATGAAGAACTGCAATGACCTCCAAGAACATCGATGTATAGAATGCATGAAGGAGTTGGAGGCTGCGAAGGACCAAATGGTCATCTAGGCTGCAGACCATTGAATGACGAAAATCCAGCTTTGGCAAAAAAGCGCTACGGATGATTATTCCTCTCACTGTGTCGTATTTATACGAATCAGGATTTCCGCCATGGCCGTGATTAAAGCCAAATATCAACCACGAACATACCTTGAGAGGGAAATGGGGGGGGGGTAGTTTCGTGAAAATAAGAGACAAGTAAATTCTATTGTGGCGTAATAAGGACATATTGTTAGATTTAGAACTATTCCATGCTCGGACCTGGGCTTTTGCTTTTCCTTGAATTGCTCAGTTTAGCCTTTATTCTCTATTCCGTGGCAGCCTCGTTTCCCAAAATGTCTTTGTCGAAACAGAGAAAAGTTGACAAAGAATGCAGAGTTTTCCAACACAGTTGGTCCGTTTCTTATTTCTTTACGGAGGTGAATGTGATACCTGTATGTTTGCTGTGTTCACAGCTAATTTCAGTGGTGAACAAATATAACATTCGACGCCGCTATGAGACTCATCATGCCGAAAGATACCTTGGCTTGCAAGGGCAACCGAGGAGAGAGAAGGTAAAGGAATTGATACCAGGCTTGAAAAAACAGCAGTCCGTTTCTACCAGTGGCCGAGATATAAGTGCAGCAGCTGTGAAGGCTAGCTACCTTAGTGCTAATGACATAACGTAATAGCTTTAGCATCAAAGCCATGCTATGAGGGTGCGTTGGTGAAGACGTGCATCCTAAAGGCTGCAGAAATCGTGTGTTCTGAGAAGCTAAAGTTTTTGCTAATATTAGCCTGACGAGAAACATTGTGGCAGAGACGATTTCGGACATTTCCACGATTTTAGACAGCCAACTGAAGAAAAAGTCAAGTCGTTTGTTACGTTTTCGGTTGCGGTCGATGAAAGCACGGACATTGCACAACTAGCTATATTTATTCGTGGCGTTGATGAGACTTTGTCTGTCGCTGAGGAGTTCCTGGGGTTGGTGCCTGTGATGGATACCACAACAGCCAATAATATTTTCAACTCTCTCCTTGGAGTGCTGAACAGGGTCCGAGTAGACTGGTCCCGCACAGTCAGTACTGCTAGAGATAGCGCGCCATCAATGATCGGATTAAAAAGCAGGTGTTGCGACGAAAATCAGAGAAAAGCACAGGTTGTAAGTGGACGTGAACTGTGGACATTTCCTGTATTTCGCACCAGGAGGCATTGTGTTGCAAGTCGTTAAAAGTGGATCACGTCACGCAAGTGGTTGTCCGGACAGTTAATTTCGTCCGAGCCAGAGGTCTTAAACTGGGCGTTTGTATCTACTTTTTCAACATGAGCTGATTTGATCGAGACAAAAATAGGAAGATTGTCAGAAAGGTCATTGATTAGTATTCCAGGGGTTACTTTATATAATGGCAAGGTAGTATATATATGATCAATTAAGGTAGAGCTACTTGGGGTTATTCTAGTAGGTTTGGTTATAAGTTGTAAACAGTTGTAACTCTTGTATGCATTAACATAGTTTCTTACTTGGGGTATTGCAGTCTGTTGCATCAAGTTTATGTTGATGTCCCCACATATGATAAATGGTAGCTTTTTGTCACTGAGATTGTGAAGAATTTCACATATATTTTCAGTAAATGCACTAACGTCATATCCTGGGTGCCGATATATTAACCCAATTATGCAAGGTTTCTTGTGAAGATAAATTTCAATCCAGAGACTTTCAGAATCATTAAGTGCATTAGGTATATCAGTTTCAATTTGATATGATATACTGTTATCTATGTAAATTCCTACTCCACCTGATTTTTTTTCAGAATCTGAATGTAAAAAGTTATAGCCAGTTATAGTATTTGGAAATGACAAACCATCTTTTTTGTTAATTTTTGTTTCGCTTGCTGCTACTATTATACTATATGTGGCGGTTTCTGCATGGTTGATAGCATGTTAGACAGTTTATCAATATTTTTCCTCAAACTTCTAATGTTTATATGAAAGATGCAAGTGTCATTTGGCTTTCTATTTCTCATAATTGAATTAAAAGAGTTAAGATCATGATAATTGCTGTTAATCTCCAAACAATCAGTGAAAATTTCTGATGGTGACTCTTCACTAACACTTTCATCTCTTAAGCTCACTAAGTTAGTAGGCAAACTCTCAGATGCACAGATGTGGCAGTAAAATGGTTCTGGGCTTGAAGTTACTTCAGCATATTGCTCATCAGTTACGTTGGAACATATTTTGTGTAGCCAACTCTTACAGATACTACAATAGATAGCTTTTGTTTCTTGATCAATTAGTTTTCCACAATCTGGGCTTACTGAGGGCTTACTCATGCAACTCTAGCCCACGCTCTCGAAATTCGGCTTTCGTTATCATGCTAGATTGTATCGTCTACATAACTGCAAAATCGTTGGTTTTTGTCTTATTCGTGCCCGCGTACACAAAGATCATTTTCTTTACCGAAGGTTTTAACCCTTAACCGAAAGCAGTTGCCAAGCAACCGCTGAATCACGGTAGCCTGAACCTTGAACCACACTGCTGAGCGGTCTTGATAGTCATTGGCTGTAGCCAGAGCCCGACTGTCCCAACCATCGGTGAACTGTCAGTGCACGATATATTCGTACTTAGCTTCAAATACCAACCGCTGAGCGCCGGGTGACATGCTTTCCTCTGCAAAGTATGAACATTTCGTACAAGTCTCTAGTAAGCAGAAACATACATTTATCATGTGATTTGACGTACGGTGTGGTCAGGAGAGCATTTCAAAACAACAACAGTCTTTCGGCTGCAGTCATGGTGGAGGATCGACGAGTTTCGCCGAGGTACGGAAATAAGATCTGTGTGCTGTGTAACAATTAGGCTGATTTAATTTAATTTAATTTATTTGTTTGTGAGCAGACACGAAGTCCATAGTATGAACACACACACTCTGCAAACGCAGATCGATAAAAACAGACAAAACAGCACATAGTACAAGGCATTGAAGCCGGCGGAATCACAGGGTTACAGACACTTTTTGCAACTGCATTGAAGACAGAACCATAGGGTTACAGACACATTCTTAACATTAAAGTTAGCTAACACGTAACACTTGTTACAAAACTACTGCGCAGTAGGGCGCCAATTCCTAAATTGGTCGAGTCTAGGTAAAATGCGAAAGCATTGTGTTATGTGTCTCGTCGCATTGCATTTCATTTGTGAGCGGTTTCTAATGTGATGTGGATAAACAATTGCTCAGAAATTTTCTCACTGAGTTAGAACATATGATGCAGAGATTTGATCATTTTTGCTTCAGCATAAATATTTTTTTCGACAGCAAGTAACTCCCTAAGCAGTGTGTTCAGCACTGCTTCAAAAACATTCGCACTTGTCAGATTTCAAATGGTCCGCTAGTGCAAAGCATTTGTGAACGCATGCCAATGCCGTGTGGAAAATTGCCGTGTGGATAAAATCAGTCAGAAATTTTCTCACTGAGTTATAACATATGATGTGAAGTTTGTTGATTTTTGCTTTAGCATAAATATTTTTTTCTACAGCAAGTAACTCCCTGAGCAGTGTGTTCCGCGCTGCTTCAAAAACATTCGCAATTATCAGATTTCAAATGGTCTGTTGGTATATAAAGCCTTTGTGAACGCATGCCAATGTCATGTGGGTAAATAATTAGTGTGAGGTGGAACATGATGTAGAGATTTGACTGTTTTAGCTGCTGCAAAATTGTTTTCTTTTTGACAGCAAGTAATTCCTTGAACTGTGTGTTCCGAGCTGCTTCAAACACATTCGCACCTGGCACATTTCAAAAGGCCCTGTGTGTGTAAAGTCTTTGTAAACCAAGAACGGGATAGCGAAGAGTAACACCCATTTTGGTACGAACAACCAATAATTGTCGAGGGAACGCGGCGTGTGATCTTTTCGCTTCGCGCCAACAATAAAGATCAATAGAGATTTAGAGATCAATAGAGAAGAATAGAGATTGCTACGAACAGTAGTTAGCATTGCGCCCTTGCCGCTCGTACTTTACCATGGCAACAAGCCAACAACGTCAAGCATCTGAACGTGCGTGCATAACTTTTTCGCAAATCTCTTACGATCAGCTGATAAAAACTGTTGTACATTTTTCCTCTAGTTTCATGCACTGCAAACTTGACATGCGGCTGCTACAAGGTAATGACAACATCTGTGATTTTCAGATTTTTTCTGCTGCAACAACAACAGCAGCGGAAACGTTACTTCATTTCAGCACCCAACATTTCAGCATGTACCCGCCGCACAACATCTCATCAGTTTGTCTGACAACAACAACATACGTGCGGTGCAGTGGGCGGATTACCAATGGAATGCTGAGTGGACGGAAAGCCACACAAGACTCCGCATTTTCATCCCCGACACAGGCACCCATCCCCCGGAATGATCCTCCCAAGAAGAGCCTGGGTCCGGCTCAACCGCCTCCGCAACGGTGTCGGACGTTTCCCCTCCTGCTTGTACAAATGGGGTATGGCCTCCTCTGCGGCCTGTGAGTGTGGTTCAGAAAAACAATCCGTCGACCATGTTGTCCTCCAATGTCCAATCCATCGACCTCCCCACGGACTTCATGGCCTGACAGTGCTGGACGACGAGACAATTGAATAGCTGCTCAACACCTGCCCCGAGATTTAGTGCGGCCAAGCAGTGGTTTCAATAACTCGCTCAAACGAAAGAAGAAGGAGCATCCAAGAGCTGACAATTGTCGAATGCTCAGACGACGTGCAAGTAAAGCTTTGCGTTGTTTTTATGTGCAAATAAAATTTTGCGTTGCTTTTTCATGCGCAAATAACATTTTCCATGGTTCTTTCGTGCTACAATGTGTGCAACAGATTTTTTTCCTGGTTCAGTTAGTGCAACAAAAATTTCTGTGAAGATATTTCGTATCGAAACAAAATAGTGCTGTTAGTTTGAGGAAAATCGAACTTTAACTGTTTAAGTTATTTAGCGACAGTCAAAGCACCGCTAAACGCATGTGCGTTTTTGGACTCAATCGAAAAGCAGAAAACGCTGTCTAGGACCAGGTGATATAAAAACGATTATAAAGTTTTTATCTACAATTTTTTACCTTAAAACTCGACAAGATGCTTTGTAACAGGTATAGCAACCGTTTGTGTGATTTTTTAATTTTTATCAATTTTGGAATAGGTGCAATAAACTTTCGAAGTCAAAAAACAACAAAAGCACCCTTGTTTTAGGGAGGTTTTAACTGAAACACCACTCCAAAAAAGATCTAAAAATCCTTTCATTTTGTTTTACGCAAACTACAAAATGGGACTGAAGTTTTTGTGCAGAATTTTTTCTTCTATCGTGCATGGGTTTTCCCTCCAGATCCTTTTTAAAACAATGCCTTGCCCCCTCCCGCAACATCCCCAAAACCATACCGGTAGCCCAGCGCCAGACAGTAAGCACGAATATATCGTGGACCGACGGTTGACGTGATATTGTTGTAATACATATTCCTCCTGTCTATATGCGCAATAAAAATAGCAGTTATGAAGAACCAGCTGGTGGATACCCATCTTTTACATGATTTGTTGCATTCTGTATGAACACTGATAACAAGATATTGGAATGTGAGTCTAGAAAAGTCGTGAATGAAGCTGGGCCTGTTTATGGAACAGCCATAATTTGAAAGCAAAGAAGGACTTCGCATCATAGTTATCAATTGCTCAATACGTGTTTTCTTGAGGTGTAAAACCTTGTGCTCACCTTGGCGTTGTGGTAGGCTCTCACTGCGTGTTTGAAATCTTTGTGCCTTTCTTTCAGATCGGAGTTTGTTATTGTTTTCCATTGAAAGTAAGCTTTTCTGACAGCACAATGTTTTGCATTCGAACATGGTAAATATGGTCATACAAACCTCTTCTTGTTATGCGAATCGATAAAAACATGTGGGCAAATCTTTAAATCCAACCATCAATAACTCGTGCAAGTGATTTCATCAGTAGAAGTGAAAAAAAATTAATCTGTGACAATTTCAGACAAATGCAACATATGAGAATAGATGTCTGTTAATACGGAGCATTTGAAAAAACTGATTTCACGGACAATAATTTCCAACATAGTAAAGCATATCTAAATTGACACTTGACAACATTAGATAGTTAAAGCCTTTTTTCCCTTCTGTTTGCTGGTAAAATCTTTGAAAATAGTAACCTGCAGTTCGTAATCCTTTTAGCAGTATTTTGTTGCCCAGCACTCGGATAGTAATAGAAAAAAAATCTGTTCTTTTATCGAGCAGAGGCGTTTGCCTTCCTCTCATTTGATGAAGCGACTGCCTGGTGCTGCATTAGCTAAGACAAGCCTATGCTCAGTTTAACTTCGCCACGATTCATGGAGAGTGATATGGCAAAACATTCTTGTAATGAAAATGACTTTTCTGAAAGAAGCGGTACTTCCACAATCCAAGGTTAGTGAAATGTGTTGAATAGATATGGTTTGCAATGTTTACTAGGTGCAGATTTTGAAAATATACTCTTTGGCTATTTTCGAAGTGACTAAATGACTAATAGTGGTTAGCCACATGGGGAAATATGCTGACAACAATGTTTGCTTGATTTGAGAACACTGATGCCGGGTATGGGCTGGGACACAAAATGCTGATACCAAGCTTACAGAATACGGTTTATTATTGCCGAAAGTGTTGAGTCAGTTGTCATACACGTTTGACAAAGCTGCAGAAGACATCGTTACTTTTCGCTGGTCTTTTTATGCGCTAAGCACAAAGGTTTTCAAGTTACATAGCCTCGTCCTTTGCAGGTTAAGGTTTTTGGTTTGAAATACCAATTACAAATATATTTTCAAGTGGTTGTTGCGTTCCCTTGCTTGGATGTGCAGGGGTTTTGTTAAATCTAAATTTTTGCTTTACTTGCAAAACTTCGAGTACATCCATAAACGCGGAAAAGTTTAAATAATACAAAGACTAATTTTCATCTTTTTATCAAAAAGGTGGCACCACGCATACGTTTTTAGTTGGGTTGGAAAAGCTTTGTGGTTTTTGTTGGAATTTCATACACGTTACATGGGCTTTGCTTTCTATGATTACGCCATATTTCGTCACAATAGTTAGCGCAAGGGTGCATAAGTTAGCAATGTCTTGTTCGAAGAGACCATGTTATTACGAGTTGCGAGTGTAGGCTTTACAAGCGATCATTTACCTGTTTGATCATAAAGGAATGGAAATGATGGTGGTGAAATAGGATTAGTTGTATGGTCTTAACATGGCAGGAAATTTCGTCGTTATGTGTTTAAAACAGGGTGGTCTCAATCAACGTCACTTGATTAACGAGTCCACTTTTATATTCAATGGTTATGACAGTAATATAGACAATTATTTTTTAATGATAACGCTTATGTAGAATTTTAACTTGGTGCAGGCTAGTTTATTTCTCGCATCGACAAAAATGAAAATAGCGCAGGAAACGCAAGCACTTTTCAAACAACTTAATCAGATGCATCGCGCTTCCTACAAACAAATCTGGCCATTCAACAACTGGATGAAGATCACTACCTGTTTAGAAGAGGATCAACAGAAGTTCACATTGAGTAAGACAAAGCATTTGTGATCGCATGGTCACATCTTCTGCTGAGAATATGCATAAACAGCGATGCTGGCAAGAAATCTCAGTAAAGGCAAAATTAAAGATTTGTTTCACTAAAGTCTCTTCGGTTCGTTTTTCATCATTTCAACAGCATTTTTTTTAAAAGAAAATTTGTTGTCAGTTTATAAAGTAAATTAAAACTTAATTAAAACAAATTATTTTTACCTGCTTAGCAAAATCTAGTTTACTGTTCCACTTAGACTTCAGTGGTTTTGATGATGACAGCTGTGCGTGAAAAACAAATGCAAAAAGAAATTTACCCGCATTAGTGTAACGAAAAAGTATGCGGTTCTCAAAATCTGATTGCTTCGTAACGTTGTAGAAAATCATTCACAATCTCAAGATGAACACAAAAATTGCAATGCTAAAACTAATAGCACTAAACGCATTGGAAAATATTTCGTATAAGTTCAATTTACCGAATATCAAATGCATCAAACACAATTCGAAGATCTCATGAATTGCAGCGGTGATCAGGATAGTTAAAATGCAAAAGATTTGAACTAAGTCTCGTTGCGTACACCAACGATTTGAAACGCTTTGGAGGCAACAAATAGGGTAATTAAACTGGAGTTGTCACACACTTTGCAGTTGATACACTTCTGCTTGTTACTTTGTGCCCTCTCTCATTAATTACTGTATGTGCAAACGTCAAAATCTGCAGGTATAAACCGCTACTTGGCACTGGTCATGATGGCTCATTTTCGTACAACTTTTCAGAAAACAGACGAGGCTGCAGCCGGTCAAACTATGGTGGCACATTTGCAGAAACATGACCAGTAAAGTTCGCACTGGCTAAACGTAAAACTTCCTTTCAGAACCTTTGCCGCTGCAGTCACTACCAAAATCATCGACGATGGGGAAACAAAGAGAACTTTTTCCCAAGGAATGAAAATGCTTTCTATATTGGAAGCTCTTTCAATAATACCAATTACTGTTGTTATTAAGCTATCTTCTGTGATAATAACATAGGCAAGTACAACAAGTGCATTGTTTGATAAACTCTAAAATTGTTTCAACTATTTGTTGCTGCTAATAATATTTTCGGGCGTATCACTATGGCTGTACTGGCGGGTCAAGATGGACTGATCCGTAACTGTAACGTTTCACATCACTATGGTATAACTGTGCCTGATTTTTACAGCGCTGGAAGTAACATGCTACTGCTTATTGACGTTCTACTCAATTTTCAAACTGTTTACTGAAATCTCAGTTTGCTTGCCGGCGTACAAAATGACATGTTTGCGCTGTTTGACGCCGGAAGAGCAAATAGGTAGAGTCAGTTTTCGGTCTAGTTCGTCCTTACATTAAAAGTTTATCCCACGATCTTTGTGTTGCATGAATCTGCTGCAGTGTACAAACACGTAGATACCAAGATCAATGCTGTGTATTTTGCATAAAATATTGAAATATTAACTTAAACATGACGATTTTCAGTGCGACTTTATAGCTGTTGACGCCGGAAGAGCAAATACAGTAGGTAGGGTCAGTTTTCGGTCTCGTTCTCCCTTCTGTTAAACGTTTATCCCGCGATCTTTGTGTTGCGTGAATCTGATAAATGGTGGTTGCGGAAAGTTGATTTTTATAATTTGAAATGTCTGATATTTCGCATATCTTCATATGAGTACACAATTTTGAACGGAATTTACGTGACTTCAACTTGCGATTCCTGAAATTGTTGAGTGTGATAGTGATGTTCAAGGTGTCTTCAAGCATATCAGTGTCATAAATCTCACAAAGTCTGCTTTTATTTACCGCTTCTGCCGTTTAACTTTATGTTACGAACCTCGCATCTACTGAAAAAGTTGAGCTGGAAAAAGTCGAGCTTATAGTTTTACCTTGGTTCGTTTTGGTTGTGGAAAACTTGTGCAAGCTCTGAATACATCTAGTCTAAACTTTAGCAAAACTTGCAATTTGTTGTATTGCAGGTTACGGAATCAGTGGAGTTGGAATATCTTTTAGCGCTTTACGTTTCCTGTTTTCTATTTACGACATACTACACTTGGAAAAGGCGATATTTCCAAAAAAATCATATCAAGTTTTTCAAAACGCACAAAAGTAGAAACCGATGGCTTAAAGGTATAACTAATTTTCTGGTACACAACTTTTATCTTTTGCATTGAAGAACTTCGAAATTTTTTCAAGGTTTTATTAAACCTTTCGTTTATTTCTACGTGTTCAAGAAAAGCTTGGCAAAAAGCGAAGTTTCAAGTGAGTAAGCCAAATGTTACGATTCTTGTTAATATTCACTCTTTCTGTGAATAAATTTGTACGGAAATCATACATTCGTTTCAAGACAATCACATCTTTGAAAAACGGTAACATTATGCCAAAGTAAAGGTACGACTGTATCTGCAATTTTCTATAAAGTTTTATTTCTTTCAATTTATTCTTCGTCGATTTTGCTTTTTATACGAGTAGTTGCTTTGTTCGGGCTCGCTGTTGTGCTTAAGGACGGACTGGAGTTTCTTGCAACAATCTTTGTCGATTTGAAAGGCTGTTTCGAGAGTAAAGTCCTCGTTGCTCTGACCTGCGTTCACGCCGCATTTATACTCAGTCAAGTCAAATATCTATTCCGCCTCTCAAAGGTGTACTTCAGGAACTGTTCAACTGGGTCCACGTAAGCACGTCTGTACTGTCTCGAAATGAGTGTTGTGTGATTAACGTTTGTCCTTAGGGAATTCTGAACAGACGTTTTCTCGGGGTAGGCACATTATTTTGTTTGTAACTTTCATCTTACTGGTTCAATTCATTACTTTCGCATTACTTTGCAGCAACCACCGATGCTGTAGTCTCTACAGTGCTTAGGTCAGAGACAGGGCTGCAACCAACTGATCTTTTCGGGGGGGGGGCAAATGATGTAAACTTGGCCGTACTTAACAAACACATATGTTTTTGAAAATTTCGGGGGGGCAATTGCCCGATTGTCCCCCCCTCTGGTTGCGGGCCTGGTCAGAGATAAGTACTAGAGACTCCAAACGTCATGAGTAGTTTCTTTCACGGCCAAACAACGTGGAAAATGAAAAAAAGGATTTTGTTTCACTTCCATGGTCCCACCTGTTTCACAAATACTTACAAAAATGAAAGCTTCCCGCTCAACCAAAATCTGACATGTGCAAACTGTGGTATAGATGTGGCGGCTTGTTTGATATGCCATCAGCAGTAGTTTGGCCAAACAGTAAATGCATTTTCCAAGAGATGGTCAGTGCGTTGACGTACTTGAAACGAACAAGATAAAAGGGATGACTATGGGGCGCCGTTCGTAAAAATATTATATCTGACAGATTTAGCACAAAAACTGCTATCTCTGCGCATATTTAGCTATCTCTGCGCAGAGATAGCTATCTTTTCGCGCATTTAGCTATCTCTGCGCAGAGAGATAGCTATCTCTGCGCAGAGATAGTTATCTCTGTGCGCATTTAGACATCTCTGCGCAGAGATAGCTATCTCTTCGCGAATTTAGATATCTCTGCGCGTATTTAGCTATCTCTGCACATGTATCGCTAAATCTGCATGCATATATAGCGCTGAAGCGTGTCGGAGGAAAACATGGTATCCTGTCTGAAGAAAAACTTGGTGTTCTGTTTCAGTAATCCAGACAAAAGCTAGGCTACTGCAAGGCATGAATTCCTTTGCGTCATATGAAGCTAGGTGGTTTCAGGTCTAAATTATACGGGTCTGATAATAACATTGGTTGGCGCAGACGATGTGCTACAGTAAACTTGGGGTGGTGGTCTCAGTGTTAGTGCCATTTTTTGCTTAAAGTTTCAAAGAGGATCTTGTCAAGTCTAACCATTGCAACTGTCCTCACCAGGCGCAGCTCACTGCCTCTCAGCACCTTCAGGTGCACAAAGAGAATGCTCTCACAGAAAGAGCTCGTTGAAAGCGAAGTGCTCGCTTGGAGATGAGCACCGTTTTGCGAAGAGAATAACGCTGTCATAGAAAAAGTGCATCGAAAAGAACTGCTCGGTTAGGCGTTCTTGCCCGAAAATAACGTCGGCAAAACACATCACTTTAGTAGCATTATCACAGTAAACCCTACTGCTTGAAGAATCAAAGAAATGAATTTAAGCAAAAAATGGCACTAACGCTGAGACCACCACCCCAAGTTTACTGTAGCACATCGTCTGCACAAACCAATGATATTATCAAACCAGTATAATTTAGACCTGAAACCACCTAGCTTTATATGACGCAAGGGAATTCATGCCTTGCAGTAGCCTAGCTTTTGTCTGGATTACTGAAACAGAACACCAAGTTTTTCTTCAGACAGGATACCATGTTTTCCTCTGACACGCTTCAGTGCTATATATGCATGCAGATTTAGCTATATATGTGCAGAGATAGCTAAATCCGCTCAGAGATAGATATCTCTGCGCGGAGATAGGTAAATCCGCTCAGAGATAGATATCTCTGCACAGAGATAGCTAAATCCGCATTGAGATAGCTATCTCTGCGCAGAGATAGCTAAATGCGTGCAGAGATAGCTATCTCTGCGCAGAGATAGCTAAATATGCGCAGAGATAGCAGTTTTTGTGCTAAATCTGTCAGATATAGTATTTTTACGAACGGCGCCCCATAGATGACAGCGACCATACGGCCTTATCGCGGCATTATTCAATGTTCCATGGCATCATGAATCAACCATCTGTCTATGAAGCTTGCACTGTTGCTTTTGTAGAACAACCCAGTTTTAATTCACTGGATACCCTGTGAAGATAAATGGCTTAACAAACTTAACGCACACAATAATATTCAAAGCATGACCCCCCTAATATGAAATAATTCTTGTATGCCTTTGCGTTTTTCATTGATTTTTTCCCATTCGATTTTTCCCATTTGTTTGACCTTTTTTGCCACCCATGTAGTTACCGATGTTTCGTGGTGATTCCTCCCTTCACAACGTTTTGCATTTAATTGTGCTCGCTGGAGTACGTCTGTCACCCTTACGAACGCAATTCTGCTTGCGTATTTGCCAACGCTCTGTTTTGAGTCATCAGTGTAAATTTGTTGCTCGGTAATCGGCGTCAGATAGTTTTCCAGTTTTAGTGGAAGCTTATATTTGAGAACGACGTATTTCCCAGTTTTTTACTTGCCGCGACTTGTGTATTGATATATTCATTTTAGTCCTGAGTTTGTTTGATTTCTCTGATCTTGCTTCAGCCTTTCAACTTCTCATCCGTAAGCACTGCTTGCAGATTTCAGGACTGAGGGATGCATAGTGTTACGTGAAATCAGGGGCGCAACCAGGGGGGGCATTTGGGGCAATTGCCCCCCTCCCGAAATTTTCAAAACATTGCAATTTTGACATTTGCAGAAACTTTCAAATAATAAAGTTGAAATATTGTATTCTAATCATTTTTAAGAAAAGATTTAGTAGAACTTTTCTTTGTCTCACTGGTTAATTATCTCCTTGCAAGATGTATCCTGAGACAGGCCATCTGATCGAAAATTTCGTAAATGATTGGTATTTAACCACAAATATGCTGGAATTGGGAAATGGTTTAAAATGTTGGTAGCCTGTCTGTAAGGCATTCGTATTCTTTTTTTCGTATACCACTCTGAAAATTGTCAGAAATGCAGTGCGTGTGTACGCTTTGATTTTGCTTCTTGCCATCTTCTGAGGAAGAGAATTTGCATACACTCTTGAAACGTCAACGATAAATACTGCATTGCTATCACACCAGTGGAGCAAAGTTTGCAGCCAGTAGACTATGACTGGTGACAGAAACAGCATACTCGTATGTTCACATTGTGTTTAGCTTTACGTTTGCCTGGGGTTACTGTAGGCTGCAATTGAAGCATTTTTGCATTTTATGTTCAGTGGTTAACCATTGCTGGGGTTTCACAGCCTAGCTCTAAAGTTTCATGGGTAATTCTAATTTCACAAGAGCCTTAAAGTTATTAGGTGTTGTGTAGGTAGTTCAACAAAAGTGGCTAGGCCCACACACATCTGGTGGCGGCAGGCCTGGCCTAACCATTCGTAATAGAGATAAAGTTGCATTCCTGCTGCATTCCTCTCAAGAATATTTCAGTTGGCAGAAGTCTCGTATGTACGATTGTAACAATAGCATCATTGATAAAATATATCCTGACATTCATGCTAGTCTCTTGTATCTGACAGCTTCACCACTCGCAATATCGTCTGCAGAAATTATCTCACAGCCTCACAGCCAATATATTCAACTGAAGTTTCAAAAATCTTGATAAACGATTTGATGAAATTACTAAAACCAGTCGAAAAGCTAGGCAGGTTTACTAGTAGCCTACACATCTGCCACAATAAAGCCATGACTGCACAAGTTGAACACGGAACCAGGTGTTTGTATTAGGTTCATAGGCGTACGAGGCGGGGGGGTGGTAGCCCCCCCCGGGCTTGAAAAATTTCAGGGCAAACTCTGTTTTCAGGGCAAGCGCATGTTGCTAAAAAATCTTTAAGCATGATTTTTCTAATTGTAATGCAGAAGAGTTTGTGGATGAAATAAAGGAAACACTAAATGGTATGATTATCAATTCAGACAATCCAGCAGGAGCCTTGGATGATGCAATTGGTGCAATAAAAAAGGTCCTTGATGATAATGCACAATTAAAAAAATGTCTAGAACTCAAAGGAGATTGGCCCAAAAACCTTGGATAACATCAGACCTTTGCAAATTAATCAAAGCCAAAAATACGTTGTGTAGAGTGTGGTGAATGTATGATTACTTTGTCGTTGCCACGTAGTGGCGCCTGCAATCTTGCAATCCTTAATTGTGCCCCTGTGTTCGCCCCGCGGCTGTTGCGTTGTGCTTGCGGTCTCGTAATGCAATACTGCAACGTGTTCTTTTAGTGCAGTTTGC
>Ga0210059_1007853_pt1 | contig 16920 bp, 6 predicted proteins | sample Ectturendosymbi2_FD_188042 | JGI IMG/M metagenome (GOLD analysis project Ga0210059, IMG submission 188042) | Ecteinascidia turbinata endosymbiont from Florida, USA - Sample 2 (SPAdes) (version 2) | ecosystem: Host-associated > Tunicates > Ascidians > Unclassified | place: Key West, Florida...
ACTGGATAATAAGTACCTCTTACTTATTATCGAGTTCTGGTCTCTTGAACTATGAAGCGAGAGGCTCCTTTGGGGAGGCTTATACCACGTGAACCTCATAGCCTTAACCTACCACCCGACCAGGGGCAGGCAGAGCCAGTTTTACTTCAAAGGATGACAAACTCAAGGCAGGGCAAACCAAAGAAGGAGTCCTCAATTCAGAGAAAATCGAACTGGTTCGATGACCAAAAATCGGCCTTTTTATAGTCGAATTGTCATGTGACGGGTCACAAGACTTTTCTATTCTTAGTAACATTTAGGGGGCGTTTACCCATGATTTGGAAATTACTTCATTTCTTATAAATACGATTGGTTAATTTAGTAGGCGTGTACATGGGGCTGGTCCACCGACCCAGGACAGTCTCAGCTGTATTTCACATCGTTGCGCAATAACGGAAATGACTATCACGTTTTTGTCCAGACTTCTTCTGAGCCTGGTCTTCTCTCTCTTTCGATAGAGAGAGAGTTTGCATGTTTGATTCTGTTCTTGATGTCTCTCCCAAATAGTAGTAAGCCTGATATAAGAGATGTTACTTGTGTTCTTAATTTGCAACAAACGGCAGCTCTCTCAATGTGAGAGAGAGCTATTTTGCATTGTTGATTCTCAGCAAATGGGAGTTATGAGTCATACATGTACAGACCATAAAGTGTCTGCTACAAATGTAAGCTTATTATGCAAGTTGTTTAGACTTAGATAATGGTTATGACTGAACTCTATTTGTTTTGTTAAGTTGCTGTGCAAGTTTGAATTCAGTGAATTGGTTTACTTTGTCAATTAAGCTAAACTCCCGACTGAAAACTGCAACTTTCGAAATTCTGATTAATGATAAATTTCCGCCCGATTCTAACAGCATCTACCGCGCAAATTGAGGCCCAACTTAACAGCTGTAAAACGTGAGCGTGACAAAATCAGTCTAGCTACCACAGAGCAAATGTGTAGATGCATCTTTAAGTGCTGTCATAATAATGTACTACCCTTTTGAGTGAATCATGTAATAATATACATATTTTAATAATGGAGTAAGCTTTTCTAGCAAGAGTCATTAAGACATAAAAGTTTGAGTCTTATTTTTATAAGGAAGCGATTGAATAGGGGAACCAATTCGAAAGGACTGTAGATCTCTAAATTGCCAATATCAAGGAGCAGCATTAAGATATGAAGATATGTGAGCGTTGTGCCTTGTCGAGAAGTGCTTGAATATCATGGAACGTTGTACTTTGGTGAGTACTATTTTATTCTATTTGAACTTATATGTGATGACAAATTAAAAAGATAAAACTAAGAATTGTGTATTTCACCGGTGTGTATTTTCTGGTATGAATCGTTTAGAAATAATTAGAAATCGGGCAGTTATTCAGACCTGTCAACCAGACTTAGTTTCTGCGAGGACGGACCTAGATTCAGTAATGAGAACCCATGCATAAAAGATAACTACTGGATCTGAATCACATCATATGTCACCCTATAGGGTCGCAACATGTGTTACACAGTTAAAAAAAAACAAATTTTGTATAAAATCATAAACTGTTTTAATTTTTTTGGAAAATTTAAACTTCATTTGAAAGAACATGATGAAAGTACCCGCTCAAAGAAAATGGCTGTAGCCTAGGTCTGCTGCCATGACATGGTTTGAACAAAATGCTAAGCTTTGTCACATTAACAATAACACCTTAGTAGTCGAGCGGAATGTTCCAAGCTTAGCATACGAGTGGTCCTGGGTTCGACTCTCGCCTACAGCTTTGGTGGCACTGGTTATGCGTCATACTTTGGATGGGACCGGTTGGGTTAATTCTTTTGTGTTCGTGTTTAGGGTTTGGGTTCGGTTTCATTAAACTGAAGTGAATATTTTCTATGTATCAATAAGGACAACTGAAAATTAGCAGTTTCATAAGTTTAGGACTGCTGGAGTGACTGGAAACGCCATTATAAAGAGCCAGGGGCAGGGCGAGAATCCTGTGTTTTCAACCAGAGATGACATTTCGCAGCCCTCCCGGCCATTTTCACCACGAGCCGCAGCTGGTCGTTGCTACATATGATTTGTCTTGTATTTGCATTCCGTTATCTAATGCAGTTGTGAAATGAGTAGTCAGTCATGTTCCTTCTCTGTTCAAGATGTGGAAAAGTTGTGATTTTGAATGAATTTAATTTAAGACAGGTATTAATGCTCTGTCATTTTTTCCTGTTTTTTAAGCTGTGTTCTTGGTGTTTGCAACAGCCCCAGGCCCGTAACCAGCTTGGGACACCAGGAGGGGCCCAAATTCTTTTAACTATGTCCAATAGTTTTGAACCATGTCCAACGCATTTTTCCAGGGGGGACGAAAAATTTTCTAGGGGCCTTCGCCCCCCCTGGTTATGGGCCTGAACAGCCCAGTGGCGACGCCGGCACACGGGCTCCTAGGTCTTAGCCTGAGTCTTCGATTACGATTTTTATATCGGAGAACGCAAGCTTGCTTAATATTTTTGTGTCACCACCGACGGTCCCACTTCACTAAGTTGTTAACTCGGGCTCTTTTATTTGGACCTGTCACTGTTCATATATTTTCGTTCCACGTCTGGCCTTTCGCGTTAATGTTGCAGGTGACCTGGATAAAACAATATCATTCGAGTAGGTGTTCTCTCGACTTCGTTCGCTTGGGCTTTACTCAGGCTGATCTATTAGAGTCCGAGCTGCTCTATGCAATTAAGTATTTTTTAAAACAATTAATATCGGATTGAATGTTTTTTGAAGCAGTGGATTTGTATAGAACATTGCATTTGAAGTCCAATCCAACAGACAGTTCCTATTTCCAGAATATTACCAAACCAACGAAAAAGTGTCCAGTAATTGGGTCTAATATGAATGAGCCTAGTAAACGAAGGACTTACTGGCGTTATCATTGCTCTGTGACGTACGCTACTTAACATTGGTGAAGTTATCACGAGAAATTCTCATTTATTGTTACGTAACTACGTCACAGAGCAGCGATAATGCCAGCCAGAATGTAAGCAAATGGAAATTTGTGTAACGCAAGCGTCGAACGGTTTTATTCAGTCAGAATAAATCGTATGAGCCCGAGTGACGCTGTTGACCTGGGTCGCCCCTTCACCGATACGTTTTCATATGGTGTGTAGGTAATAACGTGATATTTCAATGCTTGTGACGTCACAGTTGCCAAATCAAACCACAAAAATTCTCTATAGTTTTTTTGTCGTGCACTTGTGCCGCCTTTGAAAAAGGTTCCGCCACCCATGTATGAAGGTGAAGAAGCGGTACGCTACCATTTGCATAACAAATGGCTACAGCTACAATATGCAATGCTCTGGTCCAGGGCTACTCAAATGGCGGACCGAGGTCCGAATCCGGACCATTGGATGGTGACGGCCGGACCTCGTCAGGTGTACTCTATATTCAGAAGTTTTTATCCCAAAATGTTGCGCTTTTGGCCGTGCTTCCAAAGCATCACTCCTCGCCAACTGTATTTAAGTGATTGTCGATCAGGCTGTTGATCAGCTACATTGCAGCGCACACCTGAGTTGGGCTTGTTATGTTTATCTGGTTCAAAGTAATTGTTTCGTCATAATTGTTCAACATAAGCTCGTCACTACAATGTCTATCCTGGTGGAAATAGTGGATTCAAGTCTAGAAAATAGCGATGAAACCTTTTCTTTCCGAAAACAATGCAATTATACAAATTTACTTGTGCACAATTATGAAAGATCCTTGAGTAGGTAAGAGTTTTGCAGAGATTTTAGTCCTTTTGTTTTTTTACAGGAAGTCAACCAAATGTGAAGAGAAGCTAAGGCATTTTCAGCTTTTTAAGGGAATGATAAAGGGAACTGTTGGATTTTTGGTTGACATAGTGTAACACCTCAACGACTTGAATGCAAAACTGCAAGGAGAGAAACATACCACTCTTGATTTGATCACTACTGCAGGCCATTTTCAGAAAAAGTTTCATATTTTCAAGCATGTCATTCAAACCGAACTTAGTCATTTTCCCATTTTCCGAGGCATTTGGAGAAAGTAAAAGCAAGAAGATTCCAGATATTTTCAATTTATTGAAAAGTTTATTATCAACATTGCTGCAGTTTGGCGTCTTTTCTCTTCGAAAACAGTTGCTGCTCTTTCCTCAAAACCCTTTGCAGTGACAGACAGTACCGAATTCTCAACTGAAGCAAAAGACACATGCACATGCGTGAACCAAAGATGTAGTGGAAATTTTATAGGTGCCCAAGCTCTGCTGGGCATCTTCGCTTATATTTGTAGGCAACCACCCGCCATTCACTGATGAAGGCGGCGGAGCGAAAGCTCCGGCAGTTTGACACCACTGGTGTGGACGCAGCCAAAATTAAAATGGAATTAACTGAATTCCAATAGAATGTAGCAGCGAAAGAAATATTTTTTGATTGCCCACCTGAAAACTTCTTGTCATAGGAAGGTATCTCCAAAATTTTTCCACCCTTCACAATTTTTGTTTGGGTTTACCTGCTGCTGCCACAGGGGTGAATTGCCCCCTCCTGCAAGCTACAGTAAATGTAAAACTCGGGCTTCAACTTTGCTTATACATCGGTTTTAGTATCGTTTTGGGTTTCAGTGGCTTTTTTTGCGTTTTTCGAAGTATTTTTCGGTGATTTAGGGTTTTAGTAGTGCAGGCATGCATATCCGGATTCACCATCACTTCTCACTTTTTTTCTGAGTGTTGCTAGTGACTCCCCTACAGTCGCCAGTGGACCCCTTTCAGCTACGTTTTCCCTCCTGGCTCAAACTTCTAGTTACGCTACTAACTGCCGACAGTTCGCGTTTTCAAAAAAGAAGTTCATAAAGAACAAGTTTCGCATCTGCATGACGAATAAAACCTTCAGCATTACCTTCTGCTCGCTGTCACTACCTTGGAACAAAAATTTAGGTAACTGCCAAGAAGCACAAAATACCACTACGTCCACCAGCAGAACAATAAATAACGCTGACAACTTTTGTTAATATCTGCAGGCCTATCCATTTACCGGGTTTTGTATATCTATACATAATGGCGTTAAATTCTCATGTTTTTTTGTTAGAAAATTCCAAGACATGTCATATTTGCATGATTTTAAGAGTGACCGGACCTCGAAAAATTTTGACATTTGTAACTGGACCCTTTCTTGAAATAATTGAGAATGCTCTAGCGGTTGCGCAACTTTTATTCGTGCTCTTCAACTGCGATAGTGAATGTTCGCTTAGTTCGGATATTTGCAACCGAAGCGTCAAACTCAGTGGCGTATCTAGGGTATGGCAGACATGGCACGTGCCATGGGCGCCACTTGGACGGGGGCGCAAAAAAGGCTAGGAAAAAATTAAAATATTTATTTGCATTTTCTTTAACTTCAATTTTGCGCCCCATAAATTCATAAACTGCACAGCTGCATCAACACAGCATCCCGCTCCTCACCTAATAGGCTATAATGCATTAAAATTGGGTGTGTTGCGCCAGCAACACCAAGCATGAAGGCAAAACTGTGGTTTTGTGACATAACACAACGGTCAGACACTGTGACAGAACAAGACCGCTCGCATGCCATATCTACGTGACCTCGTCCTCACGCTGTAAGGAAGGATTAGTCAGTCCGTACTGTTGCATTCCAGGCAAGAAGATATTAGTCAGAATCTGGCTGACACGAGTTTAAGACCGTGGCTTTGAGAATCTGACTGTTGCGCAAACAACTGCTGTTGAGGTCCAAGATTTACAAATTACTTAAAATGCTGCGGCCCACCCCGACTTTACGAAACTGCTTCGATTGCTACTAGTGTCCGATAAATAGGCTGAATAAATGCCCCAGTCCAGAGACCAAGGTAGGGCACATTAGTTAATCCTCGAAAAATTAGCAGTTAGTATCATAACCGTGCCAGTTACGCAAAAAATGTTAAATCATAAGAGATTTGTTATTCTTGTTAATTTAGAGCGAGTTTTTTCTCTCCTAACTCGGTTTTCTGTTCGATGTCCAAGGCCTTGTGAAAAGGTCCTGACTGTGAGAAACCAAAATCGACGTGCGTCAATTTAGGAGCTGTGTACAGTTCAGATGTAGATGGCAACCAATTATACGAGAAGATTCTAGATTGTAAAATGCCAGTTTCAAGTCGTGCAACTTAACATTATCGCGTCCTGACATTCTTCGAATTGCTTTGCAAGTAATGCTGGCGATGGCAGAATGTATTGCAAGCTGGGAACGATCTTTCGGTGAACTGAAACTGATCATTTCATACCTCCGGGCCTCAATGACCAACAATAAGTCAGGGCAGGTTGTGTGATTTAACTTTGATGAGAATAAAAAGGACGAAACAGCGAAAGCTTACTTTGATGAAATCATAAACGACTTCGCTTCCATAAAGGCAGGGGAAATGTTGTTTTAATTAGCATTTTTGTGTAATTTAACCAGAAAAGGCTGGAGGTTTCAGTGAAAAACACAAGTGATGCATGACTTGCATTAAATAATTTATCGTGCAATTGAAATTAAATCTGTTTGATTCAAAAGGAATTGTCGTTTGCAGTTGCAATGTTGTTTGATTTTTTTGTAAGATATACAGTTTTGGCAGGTTGCGCTATGTAGATCCATAAACTATGACAGTGTTATTATTTGAATGTTTTGATATTTTTCATAGTAAAAATAAATGAGTATAGAAGTATGTTGTGGTCCTTATAGATAATTTATATGATACGTGCTGAAAAGTTTAATTTATATTGTACTTGCTGAAAAGTTTAAAATAAAATGAACACAATTATTTTCCGTTTTAAAACATTTATTTTCTTCATGGTTTATCTTTCGTAAAGATTGTGCCTATATCTAATATTAAATTATTATGAAAAGACGCACATTTAAACTTTGCCTTGAGCGCCACTTTGCAGAGATACGCCACTGGTCAAACTCAAACAGTACCGCGGTGCTGGAGCATTACATTACGTATTGGTGATGTGCTCAGAACGCAAATTTTTGTGTTTTGCTTTGCTTCAACTAGTTATTTGTATTAAAAATATGCGCCAACTACCACTTTGGCTCGCACGTTGAAACTAAACTAATGAGCTATGAACTACGTTAAGAACGGTTAAACCATACACTTTTCAATTGTTTGAAAATTGAAAAGACACGGTGCAATTCATTGAAACCAGCGGATAAAAGCAAGCAACAAATCTTCCGCGGATAGGAAAATATCATCTGAAATGTGACATCACTACTTTTAGCACACACAGCATAGAATTACGTATATTAATTTAGAGCAATCTCTAGGTTTCACGGTGCACTTACGCGGGCAACATGGAATAGGCCAGCGAAGTCAAGAGAGGGACAGCCCCTCTGTTGGCGACAGTTTTTAATATGCGTTGCAAAAACTCACTGCTATCTCGAAAGTCTGACTCATGTTTCATAACGTTTCTGCTATGAATGTAGCCCACTCCTTGGCGCCACAACAAATTTAGTGTGATGGCAAGAACCATAACTTTTTTTAGTGTTCCTTGTATCAGTTTTTCAGTCTGCTTTTCGTTGTCCAGCAAGCAAAAACACTTAACTTTTCGCAGAAACGTTTCATGTGCAACAATAACATCATCTAAATTAGCAGCTTGGTCCAACTTTTCGGCAAAAATCTGTTGTTGGGCATGAATAACACTTGTCATAACAAAACTTTGCCAGTGACGCAACAAATGAAGAACTTTGCTTCTCAAGATTGACAGTCGATGAGCTTTCTCACTCACAGTAACATCATCTTTTATAGATGGACCGAATCCGCTTCTCTGATAAACTGACGAAAATTTCAATGATTCCAGGGAATAAACAGCCCTTTTAAGTTGCATCAAGTAGCTGAAGATCAACTGATACGTTGCAACCGCTTCTTCACTCAATACCAAGTTTGTTGGCCAGTCCACGGTACTTTGCAGCGTCACGTTGTCTGTCATGCTCAGCAGCAATTGCGAACTATCGACCGAACTTTTTTCAGATGAACGAGGTAACGGTCCATAACTTGTGTTATAGGACACACTCGTATCTTTCAGAGCTACATACACTGGTACACTTTGGTCAACTTTTTCAGCAATCGCATCATGAAGCAAGATATTAAGCCCAACAAGGTCACATTCAATGCCGCCATTAACTTCTATGTGATGAAATAGTCCCACGCAGAAAGAATGCAATACATCGCCCCACAACATCAGGTATAAATTTTGGAATGTTTCCAAAACTTCAGAAAGTCCACAGTGTGTTTTTAAAATATCCAGCAATTTCACAGAAGCATAACTGCACCTAAGATCTATACATGGTTGCAATGACTTATGCACAAGAAGAGGGAATGGCCTTGAACTATGGCACAGCTTTCTGATTTTGAGGAGTTCCGGCAGCTTCAGACCTTTCCCTGAAAACAACATTTGAAAGTTTGCATTTAGTAAAGAATCACTGCTAGTTTCATGAATGTAGGTATCACTTGGCAATGATTCAAAGTAGTTGACACTATCTTGAGGTACTGAACTGCCAGAAAGCAAGCATCTGAAAATGCTTGTAAATCTCTCGTATAACTTGTCCCTGATAAAATCATTATTTTCAGCAAACTTTTTTTGAGAAATTACAAACAAGGTTTTAATAATCTCCATAGACTTTCCTCCTCTAATAATTGCTGGTAAAAATGGCTGCAACCAGGGTAGAAATTTTTCAGAACATTCGACAACATCCAGCACTGCATCCTTCCAAAAATTTGCATCTTCACATTTAGTAACCATGGGCTGGCGTTGAATCACAAATTCCCCTTTGGGATCTTGCAATTCTCCTGATCCAACCCATCTGTCTACAATATCCAAGTAAGGACGGATTGTACACAACCAAATAAATACAAGGACATCAGCAATCTGCACTTTGTCAGTGGAAGAAGTATCATGAAGTTGTATTTCATCCACTACAGCAGTATACAAAACAGACAACAAGCGGCTTGTTCGATAAGCACAAGACTCACTTTTCTGGTGTGACCCCACCGACAAATTAAATACTCGACTGAGAACACCAATAGCCTGCACATGTAATTTAATCATTTCATTCAGATCGCCTAACAAAATTGTTTCTTTCACTGACACCAAAGCTTTCTCAATGCGAAGAAGGTCAGTTTCCATCCATTTAAAGTATGCAAGGAGGGACGAGGCAAAAGCTTCATATGTGAGAGAATCCTGATTTTTGCTTGAAAAAGCAAATGCTTTAAGTTTTGCAACATCATCTCCACACTTGGCATAAAATAAAATTCCTTGTTCAAGGCTTTTCTGTGTCTGATGACAAAGCTGCAAGTTTTCTCTGACAATTTGTTTGCCATTATGGTTGTGAAAAACATGTAGTTGTTTCCAGCCACACAAAAACCAGACAATTTCTCTCAAAACATGATATTCTTCAATATTTCCTAGAGGACAGCTCTTGGTATTTGGTGCTTTTAAAGTGGAAAGATTGAACAAAAGTTTTTGCTGATCTAAAGGTGTGATTTGGGCCTTCCAGTATGGTTGCACTAATGCAACTTCAACACTTTCAGAAGCACCAGAAGAAACAGCATTGATTATGCTCACTGTTGCAGAACTTTCCAAGTTCTGTGTATCATCAGCTTGAACAATGTTTTCTTCATCATCAGAGGGTAATGGAGAAAGTTCCCACACCCACATTTTGGGTTCATCTTCTCCCTCCAATAGATAAGAAGCCCAATCAAATGATACATCTTGTTTTGTAGGAGCTTGCTTGGCTTTTCTAACATAAGGTTTGTGAACTGGTTGGCCAGCAAGACTTAACAGCAAAGATAAAATCCTATAATGGGCTTGACTGTGTGAAAAGCATGTGCCAGTCAAATCACGAGAAAGAAAATCCTCTGACAATGATTTAAATCCCTGTGATTTTGCTGGCTGTGAATAAATTATAAACTTTTCACACAAACCTTTAATTTGTTGTTTTACCTTGTGATCATCAACACCAAGAAATCTGTTATAGAAAAAATTTGAAAGAGCAAATTCTGTGCAGGAGTCGTGGTTTTCAGTGCCTTCTTCAAACTCAGTTAGGATATTAATTAGTGACACAGTCAGCTTTTTTACTCTTCTTGTGTACTTGGGGTTGTGTGTCATCATAGAGAAAAAGATCAATCCTACTCAAGCAATAACATTTAGCAGCTACTCCTGATTAAAAGCATAGTTAAATCCTATAAAATCCACACAATAGATTAGTTCTATAAAGAAGCCTATACATCACAAATGACAGAAACTAACAGAAAACATTTAACACTTTGAGAGCTGCCTGGTTTCGGCGATTTTCGCAAAAAAAAACAGCAGTTTTTGGTTGCCTTACCAACGCCCTAGCTCCTCCGCCCATTGCGCTAGAGAGCTGTTCAACAGCTCAAACGGATCGGCCAATCTAGTAGATTGCACTTGAAAAAAAATTTTTTGCTTGGGGGGTGCGGTTTTTTTGTGAGTGACGTCATAAGTGGAAGACTTTTTGGCCACCTTGGCCCACTTTGCCTGGCCCTGGGCGCCAATCGTTAGGTGGTAGTATTTCGCTGAAGTTTTTATTGGAAACTAGGCTACAATCCGAAATTGTTCATTTTTAAAGTAATGATTACATCGAACATTCAAGAATCAAGATTAAACAATTACAATTGAACAGAATAACATATAGATTTGTTCCATATTAAACAGTTGTGAAGTAAGAAAGTGAACAAAATTGTCCGTTTGCCACCATATAGGTGAGGCTACAATATTCCAGTGGAACACAGCATAGTCCTGCAGATATTGTTTTACCTAGCTGTGCTGCATACACTATGAACTTGTTCAATATACATACGTTCTTAATAAATGTGGTTGATCACCCATTGTTATTCAACAATGTTTGTTTGAATAAATATGCTATACCACTATATTTAAAAACTATTTAAAGTATATATGAAGAAAATTTCAATAATCACAAAATATTCTTGAAAAATTTTCATGTGATCTGGCAACTTGTTTCAGGGAAGTTTTGATAACATAATACAGTTGGAAGGATTTTTGACAGTTTATGGCAAATATGCTAAACTTGACAACAACATACAATTAAGATTTGTTATCGCCGCAAAAGTCTAGGCAATGCTTTAGTGGCAGCAATTCTAATGATTATTGGGTCATTTTCACTAACTTAAAAAAGCTGAAGTTTTCCTGCTTAAAAAATTAGTTTGGCCAATTGAGTATTTTCCGATAGCTATATCAGTATCGGTTGCTTTCAACCAATATCAGTATAATAGAACTAATAACGCATACTATATGAGAAACGTCCAAAACCCTGCATGCCGATGTATACAGCCTGGCAAATGTCATTGCATGATGACCTTTTTAATTATGATGTTGATCATGCAACGATTGGGTTAACCAACCTAACAAACTACTCAGTGCATTGGTGAACCATGCACGGAGTTGCTGGAGATTCTTATTACAAACAAAATTGCCACAATTAAATACATTATTTTAGTCAACATTTCGACTTATTTGTAAGCCATCATCAGGAATAAATGATCGCTAATGAATAAGCCGAAACGTTGAACAAAAAATAATGTACTCAGTGTAGTGTTGCCAGATTTCAAAAAGCTTTATAGCCAAATTTCACAAAAAAATCAGCCAAAAGAAGCCTAAATAGAATTTAGGCCAATTTAAAATTGGCAAAAATTTATAGCCAAGTCTGAAAACTAACCAAAAACATTGGAAGTCACTAAAGAGTTCAGTTTGTCCATTCTGTGGACTGTAAAAAATTAGTCTCTGGTGCATTTAAGAACCATGCGATCTTTGCAAAGGCAGTGGTTGTAGATGGTGTACATATCATCGCACCTCCACAGTCCACAGCCTCCATTAATTACTAAACTATTTACAAATTCAAAACAAACAACTGATTACTTATGTCAAAACTTTTTTGAAAACCAAAGTTTAACCATACTGCCGCATGGTATAATAGGGAATGACATTACGCTAGTGTTTAGTAGAAGCATAATGGTTATTCAAATCTGATCGATATGCTCAGATTTCACAGTGACAAAACTTGCACTAGGCTTTCTCAGCATTACGTTGCACTTTTAGAATCCATGATGGTTTAAAACCATTCATCCGTTCACATTCTTTGAAACTTGATGCCACTTCTTTATCAATAATACCATCAGCACCAGAAGCAACTAAGAACATTTGAGTGAGTGTTTCAGAACAAACTAAGCTGGAGACCTGGTATCAATAAGGTGATGACTAGGGCAACCAATTTTTTGACCTTAAAACTTAAAATTTTGACTTAATAGTTTACAAATTTTGACTTTATTTTGACCTATAAATTTTCTGTGTTTGCAACTGCAACATAATTCAACTATAGGTGTTGAGGTTAACCCAGAAACATATTCATGCACTCTATGCTTCAAAATTTTAAAATATTTGGTTGTTTAACTTTGGTGATGATATATTGGTAAGTACATAAATAACTACAGCAGAGTCAAACCTGAGAACATCATAAAGTTGCAACGTTTTATACATAACGGATTGAGCATTTACCAAACCAAGTACTGTAAGACCACGTTTTCTGCCTCACCATGCCTATCCTACATACTATTTAATTGTCCAGTAGTGGGCAATACAGCACTATTACATCACAACATACCCACTATCATGACAGAATTGCAACTAAACTTGCAAAAGCATATCAATATCTGTTGTTGTAGTTGCAATAAAATATCAATGAAGAGGAAAAAACTCTGCAAGAAAAGTTTGACCTAACGATAAATTTTGACCTAATGATAAATTTTGACTTTTTTTTACCTAATAACTTGGGATTCCCTCATGGTATGAGCATGAAATGTGGTTTGTGGACGTTTCATGAACTTTCAAAACGGCTGAAAAATTTTGATTTTATTACTTTTGGCTGCCCTAGTGATGACTCAGTAGAACATTATCCAAAATATTTCACAAAACAATCTGTACAAATAGTGGTTTACAACTCAATAATCTACAGTATCTTTGTTTTGATTCTAACCAAAACTAGGCACAAGTGCCTCATTCTTCCTTTTAGCTTCTTATAAAACATCAAAAATAAAGCTATTAAAACAAATAGGATCGCTTATAATCATGTTCTCTGGAAGAATCTCGTCAGTATTTTTATTCAACTTAAGACTTTAAACAACGTCTACTCTTTGAGTAGGCTTACTAGGTAAATTCAATGCAATCCAGTACGCATCTGTTGCAATCAGTGTTGCCACTGGGGCAGGGTTGATAAAAATCATGCTTTTTTTGAAAAAATAAAAAAAATCGAATTTTTTAAATTTAAATCGGATTTTTTTTATTTAAATCAAATTTTTTTGATTTTTATGATTTTTTTGATTTAATGTGTATAGGGTGGCCATCTAACACTTGCGTTCTTTAAATTTGAAGAGTTTGTTTTTGATATAAGTTTTTTGTGCTTTGTTTCTCCTAGCACAGCAAAAAGAATTCAGCTGAACTTTCATATAAACTTAATTTGCACTTATACGTCACGCTTAAATCAAGTCAGTTCATAACACCAATACTGGTGCACAAAACAAAATGTTGATTGGAATGACAATACTTGAACCATCAGTTCATCAACTTCATAAACACTTATGGCATGTTAAGAAACTTGTACAAAAATACAAGCTTGCCAGCCGTTTTGGTGCGAAGTCTATTGTTAAAATTGATTATTGTAACGCAGCTTTCACTAGTTCAACATCTGCAAAAGTAAAACTTAACATGCATAAAATGGTAAAAACATACATATGTGTTATTATGAATCTGAATCAAAAATTTGTTCAAAAACTACTATTCTACAGTCAACAGCCTACATATTTCCTGGAATTTAGATGTAAGTACTACTTTGTGCCAGGCCCGTAGCCTTGTGGGCATGCAAGGGCAGTGCCACTAAATTTTTTTGTTTCCCCAATTTTGTTATGCCCAAAAAAGTTTGTTTTAAACATATATCGCAATAAAACAAAAATTTTGCCCCCCAACAGTTTATTTTGTTCTCAAAACCTGGCTACAAGCCTGCTTTATGCTAGCCTACATGCCTACAAGAAGCATTCTGACTTTTGAGTCTGCAAATGTTAAGTGATTTCAGTCCACATATCATTTTTGCAATTCGTTGACATATAATCTGTGACCCCACAGTTGGTATGATTAAGAAAACTTTAATTGCTTTTGTAACTGGTGTTGCCATAAGTCTCTGCCTTCTTTAGTAACAAGTGAAAGCAATTAGAATACCAATTAGATGTGTCATACAAATTGATTTGTGTGTGATCACAGAAAGCTTCAAAACTGCATATGATTTTTTTTATTTTGTCACTGATCTAAGCGAAATGATTTAATTCAATCAACCCTACTTGAAATAGCTGAACTTTCATTCAAACTTTTTTGCTCTTATGCAATATCCCTTAATAGTTAATACAAATTAGTTCATAACATCAGTACTGGTGTACAAAATGAAATATTTATTGAAATGCCGATACTGAAACTGTCCTTCTAGTAATTTAATTGACACTCATGGCATACATGCATGAAATTTTAAAAACCTATAATAATAATATGCCTACCTGTTTTATGGATCAAAAATATGTTCTATAACTATGTTTACAGTTAACAACCTTCATATTTGATGGAATTTAAACGCAACTTTCTCTTTACGCCAGTCTACACTTATCAAACTTGTGGCATTCGTACAGTAATGACTTCTGAATCTGCAAGGGTTAGTGATTTCAGTCCGCATGCCATTTTTACAGTTAAATGACATAGAATCTGTGACTTCACAGTTGCTATGATTGATAAAACTTCAAGTGGTTTTTAACTTGTGTCATCATAATAACTCTTTGCCTTCTACACTAATACTGTATAGGTAGTGTAAGTGTCTATTTTACCAGCGATGTTCTGGCGGCAACAGATCAGCTGGAGCTATTGTGCCGCGACTCGAAGATTCGGTCTTATGGCATGATGCAATAAAGAAAAAGGTCACTTTGTCAGGAAAATGCTGTCCTACTCATGGTGTAATGGTTAGGTGTTACGGCTGCTATGCCAGTGGTTTGCGGTTCGACTCTCGCCTTGCCGACTTTTGTTTTCTTTTTCTTTGCTTTTTTCCAGGCTCTGCTTAGGTGTTACCTTTAGGGGTTAGTGTTGTTAGGTTAGGATTAGGTTAGGGTAGCTTAGCATTAGGTTAGTGTTAGCTTAGCAATAGGTTAGGGATAGGTTAGGTTAAGGATAGGTTAGGGTTAGCTTAGGGCTACGGTTAGGTTGCATGTTTATCTTTTACTTATATTTGCTTTCTTTCTACCAAGCCTTTTGCTGCTGCCATCCTCAGTCCTGGCGGAAAAATAGACACTGCCTACTATATAGGCTATGTGAAAACCTATTAGAATGCTAATTAAATGTGTCAGAGACATCACACAAAGCTCTAAAACAACATGTTTTTTTCTTTTTATTGCTTGATATAAATCATGATTTTTATTGCTTGATTTAAATCATGATTTAAATAACTGATTTAAATCAAATGATTTAATCATTTAAATCAATCAACCCAGTGGCACTGGGGTAAGTCTTGTTAACTTCAGATTGTTGCCTTTTGCAACATTAGATAACATCAGATTTCTACGTTACAGTTTCACAAACTAAATGTTTTTATTACCTATTGCCCACCTAACAAAGCACGATAAATCTGGCAGGGTTCCCAACCTGTCTTCACCAAAAAAGGTCAGACCTTGTCCCAAAAATACCAGATACTGTAGCAGTTTCAAAACATACAGTATAGGCTAGTATGCACATGAAACATGCATAACCAAACACGAAATGGATATTGAAACTCCTCAGAAACATCGATATAGGCCTACAGTAAACCTCGGTTAATCCGGATTCGATTTGACCAATGATTTTATCCAGCTTAGGCGAAGATCTGGATTAACCGAAGATGGTTGTTTTTAGCCTGACGTCACCTAAGACACTGACAGCGCTTCTCAACTGGTGGGCTGCGAAGCTCCTTCACGAAAACGAAATGTTCCACGAAATGTTCCAAGATAACTTAAATATTTTTTGAAAAAAGTTATTGGTTGGTACAAACTCATCTGCATTTCTTTAGAAAAAGTTATGAATTACAAAAGCTAAAAATGCATTGTTGTCGCATTCCATCCAAGGAATGCTGCCATTTTTAATCCTGCATTGCTATTGTGTGGGTTCCACACAGGTTTGCTAGGTAGTTATAAGCAAAAAAGGCCAGATCAACCATGAAAAAAAGCCAAGGAAATAGCACTGAAAAAAGCCAAATACCCAATAAATACACAACGACACCTTTAAAACACCCAAACGTGGTTTTGAAAGGCAATATTTATATATTTTGTACATAAAAAGAATGAAGCTCACTCCATCAATGAATTTCTCGAAACTTTTCGTATTGCTGAAGAGTAACCAGAAACTGCAAACCTATAAGCAATAGGCATGAGGCAGCAAAACAAAAAATTATAGATTCTCGTTCAGAGTTTCTAATGAAAATTCATCTTTCTGTGTCCAGAAACAGTGTCTAGAAGTAGAATGTGTCAGTGCCCAGAAATCTGCCAAAATCATCTTAAAACCTGCCAAATCGACATAAATGATATAATTCGTCAAACAAGGCCAAAAAAAGCCTAATTTCATTTGGCCTCAAAAAAGCCAAACTGGCAACCCTGGTTCCACAAACCCAAGCAGAGATGATCACTATCCGGTTTGCAGAGATGTACGTATACGCCGCAAAGTCTACGCCGTAGACTTGCGGCGTAGACTTTTTGTTTACGCTAACGCTTACGGCCACATTTTTTTGGTTAGCTATCGCTTGAGGCTACGCCGTAAAGTTTTCGCGGTTTTTTAGCGTATAGCGTCAACGCATACTTTTTAATGCCTTAGCTATTG
>Ga0210059_1007854_pt1 | contig 16920 bp, 8 predicted proteins | sample Ectturendosymbi2_FD_188042 | JGI IMG/M metagenome (GOLD analysis project Ga0210059, IMG submission 188042) | Ecteinascidia turbinata endosymbiont from Florida, USA - Sample 2 (SPAdes) (version 2) | ecosystem: Host-associated > Tunicates > Ascidians > Unclassified | place: Key West, Florida...
AGTTACAGAATACTAGAATACACAGTATTTTGTTCTGGACAAGGGAAATGTTGCTAAGTTCATAATTGGGAGTTTTTTTCATGTAGGAGGTGTTTCTTAAGTTTCCATTTAAAGGTAAAGGTGGTTAAATTTAATATCGTATCTTGCGTCTCAAAAGAATCTGGATATGCTGAACAGCTGTGCCAATTGGTTTTGTGACGGTACATTTGATGTTGCCCCACTTGATTATCAGTTGTCCACGATACACGCATTGGTCAACCAAAATCGCACTGTTCCGCTTGTATACGCTGTAACCGAGAACAAATATGAGGCTGTGTATAATTAGGCATACCATACGTCCCATTATAGTGGGGACAGTCCCGGTTTTGAGGGCTTTGTCCTGACGTCCCGGTCAGTCAACCAAAATGTCCCGGTTAGGCATTCAGTCAGCCAGGATAGGCCCACACAGTGGCGTAGCGAGGCTAAGTGCCGACCGGAGCCGGCCAATAAAGTGCTGCCCTTTCCACACCTCAAATTTGCTTACAATAATTTAAAATGTACAAAGATCAACGTTTCCTCCGTCAACACTTGCACAGGGCACTCTTAAGGTCCGGAAACCATTTCGATAAAACAGGTGAAATAGGCCTAAAACCGGCTCTTGTTGAGAAGCGCTGGCTTGCAACTTTCATCATGATCTGTAAACCTGGTCTAGTTCAGGGCCGTGCAGAAGTCTTGTGATTCCCGGGCCCCAGGGCAGCTGCTTGATGGTATGCCCCCCCACTAAATGCTAATATTGAGGAATGTAAAAATACAAGCACAGCAAAACTACCTGTCCAAACCCTTGCCACATGCAAAAGCATTACGCCACAAAAGCTTCACCTGAAATGAGAATAAAGAAGCGAAAAAATTGTCCGAGTCTCGTACCACATCACGCAACAATAGCAAGGCACTTGAATGTTGTGAAAATCATTTTGCATGGCAATTTTGACGAGAAAAAAGAGATAGGTTTCTGATGCTGGAGCTCTGCTAAAGAGAACATGATGCATTTTGAACGGTATCGTGCATTTTCGAATGGTGCAATTTGAACGGTATTGGCGCTGAAGTGTATTAACAGCTCCGAACGATGTTCATTCTGAGAAATTTTCTGTATTGTTTTGTCTTTTTTTACAACAATTGAAAACGAAGAATCTATTTATGATTGCATTATTGCAAACTTTGCAATAGGTTTTTCTTGAATCAGCAGGATAGACAGTAGTTAGCACCGAGCCAAATTTCCAATTCTGAGTGCCAAATTTCCAATTCTGAGTCTTGCAAGCATACATGTCGAAGCTTTTGACAATACTGCATTGATTTGGGTTGCCAAGGAATTTTTTACCAGGCATTACTACTACCGACACCGGCGTAACTGAACCAGTTGGACATATGTGTCGGGGGATAAAAACATATCCTACCAATGTGATCTTTTAAGTTAACGCGCTCACTAAGCACGTGACAGAAGCAACTCATTTAAAGCTTTACCAAGCCGTCTAATTACTTATTATTACGACGTAATTATCTGCTTGCAGCAGCTTCGTTGCGCCATAATAAAAATTCCAAATGATTGAAGGCAGCTGCTTGTGCCTCGTCCTGATTTTGCCCAATTTAAAGCGTTTAGAGGAAGATAAATTATTTTATAATGAAGAAGATGTAAGGTTTTCATCTCCAAAAACTGTTGAAACATTTTTTCCAGGAATTTGTTGCCTGCTAAACCTGCCAAACGGTTTTCAAAATCCTGTTAGAAAATCAGCTCACTGCTAGATTGAAAATTTTCCACTGACAGTGAAAAAATCCTCCTAGATTTGTTAGCAAATCAGCTAAAATGGCACCTCTGCTATCTCGCTTCAAGAACGTCATTTTCCGACACCATTACATTATACAGAAAAACAGCAGTTCTATTGAAACTGAGCAAAGCTAACTTTCCCGGGTTCTTCATTTCAACCGCCAAAATTTAATACTGATAAGCCCACCTAATGGCCAGGCTGCAGGTTGTGGCACTTATTGAAAATATCCCACTGAATATTAAAAAATAGCATGACGCATGCCAAGAAATATTTGTTGCCAATGCCTAGTTGTCAGGTGATGTAATGATGTGCCGCTGGAGTATTGCTAAGGATGGAACGATTGGAGAAAAAAGATTAACCTAGTTTTGACTATTCACCGTGATTTCATGCAGAGCTTTTTGTATTAGATTTTGAGTGGAGGGGCAGTATAAACCTCGAACTACCGGATGAGTGACGTTGGCTAGTCTGCGGTCGAACGTCATCTCTTTGTTTTGTTCAAAGGATTTTTGACTGGGTTGGGGCCTGGGGGAAGTGGCTTTGGATGGAGAGCGGGCCCGTAACCAGGGGGGCGAAGACCCCTAGAAAATTTTTCATACCCCCTGGAAAAATGTGTTGGACATAATTTAAAAATATTGGAGATATTTCAAAAAATTTGGGCCCCTCTCGGAAAACTCTTCGCCCCACCTGATGTCTCAAGCTGGTTACGGGCCTGATGGAGAGGAAGGTCGAGGGATTGGAGGAAAATTGCCCCCAAGTGTGGTAACCCTGCTCAGGTAACCTCTAAACACAAACATCGTTGTTGTCCTTGCCCAAAATGGGCACATTTTGTTTATTCGCTTATACTGGACTAACTGACAGGTTTAGGCGCGAGCGCGGGTTTTGTAGAACTTAGCAAGTCTTCTCAAGCTCATCCGATCAGAAAAAACGTGTTGATTTTGGAAAATGTTTTATATGATGAAGAACAAAAGCTATTTTCCAAACAAATGTGGGAAGTGCTCTTAACAAATGAACGAAAAAACAAAGAAAAATCAAAAAATTCCGCCAGTAGACGTCATTGGAAGTCGGTTAAAGGTTTAAACAGAACCTTATTTCAAGCTTGTGGTTCTATCTGCTATAAAAGTAAATTAGGTCGAGATATGAAATTTTTCTATTTTCATTGCAATTTTCAGCCACATTAATCAACTTTGTCCAAAATGGGAAAATTTTTTACGAAAGTCAGGCACATAAGGTAAACTTGCCCAAAATGAGCAAATGCTTTACGACAATTGCTGGGCAATCAGATTGATCGCGGCACTGCTATTTACTCATGTCTCGTATACGGCCAGTCCCGTCGCCACAGGGCGGGTTTGGTGGGCTAAGCCCACCCAAACAATGCACCAAGCCCCCCAAAGCATCAACAGGGAAACCAAAAGCTCACTCTAACCATAACGTCGGGTGATTGTCACCCCAAACTCACACTAACCATTAACCCCAATGTCAGGTGATTTTCACTAGAACTCACAATCAATCATAACGTTGGGTGATTTTCACCTAGGGACCACGTGGCCACCACTCCTGTCCGGGTGGGAATCACCTGGGGTCAGTATTCCAGGGTTGTGAGAAATCTTTGCAGAAAACTTAAGTGATCAGTGCAGACAAGTGCTCCCCATCAGGACCGCAACCAGGAACGGGCAAACCGGGCAATTGCCCCCCCGAAATTTTTGCAAACAAGATGGCGTTCACTTACTGCATACGAAAAGTTATTTCTCGAGGCTGCGTTACTTCTACGTGAACTTCCCAATACCATTTTTTAAAATTAACCAATCAATGTACCATGATAAAACAATCAACCAATCAATGTACCATGCTTCCGAAAACTCCCATCACTGAACCGGAGACAAGCTTTGAGGCGCTATTTGTGAAATGAAACCATCCGTTTCATGAAAGTGACGTTGTGGTTGTGAATGTGACAAAAAATACGCTATGTTGCCATTTTAGCTGATTTGTTGCTAAATGTAGCAGGATATTCATACTGTTAGCTGTAAAATTTTCAATCTAGCAGTTTACTGATTTTCTAGCATTATTTTACCAACCGTTTAGCAGGTTTACCAGGCAGCAAATTCCTGACCAAAAATTTGTTGCAACAGATTATCAAGATACAAATTTTTACACCTTCTTCGTCAAAAAATATTTTATTTATGCCGGTTGAACTTCGGCAACACAAAGAGCGGGCACGTACAGCAGCTGCTTTCAATAATGTGCAATTTTTTAGTCTGTATGAATGTTATGCTATGTGTTATTTGCATAATTCAGGGTCTCCAAACTTTTTTGTCCGAAGGCCACCTAAGCTTTTACACAGTAGTCCGAGGGCCGGACATCTTACGTAATGTCTTTGTTTCGGGGTGTGTTACATATTGCCAAATCAATAAGCTTTTGTAAATTTACTCTTTTTTCATTATTGACAAAATATCTTCGCGGGCCGGATTAAATGGCTTGGCGGGTCAGATTTGGCCCGCGGGCCGTAGTTTGGAGACCCTGGTATAATGTGTCATCTATTCTTCCGCGTCTTTTTTTAAAATAACTGATGTCTAAGATTGATTGATTTATTGGTTTTCAATGTGTAAACTTGACAAAGACATCTGCCAAAATATTAACAGACAGCTTTTGCTGACACAGTATGTGGGATTGGTAACAATCGTGGAGCTTAAGCGTTTCTGAATTTATCATCTCCTCTCTTTCAGTTGGTGAGCTGATCATCACTTGTGCCAAGCCTAGTGATTTTTGAATAGATCGCGTGATTTTTGGGCTGTCCTAGTGACCTAGTGATTTTTCACTGTAATCTATAATTTTTTGAAAGGTAGCCTGTGTGTTCGAAGATCGGATGTGTTGTTTCTAACCTTTCAGCCCGCTTTTTCAGAAAAACAATTGATTACGTGAATCGTTGTGTGAACATTTTGACCTCCAGAAAAAAAATGTTTCTATTCTCAACTTCTTGTTTTTACTCCTGTGCTGTTTGTTAATGCAATGTTGGCTACCACCTTATCTCCATTTCTTTCAGGATCAGTGCAGTATAAATATACTGATTAAATATTTGGTTACTCTTTCTAGCCCACAATAAAATACTTCGTTAGTGTTGTCGGTTTAAGCTCTTGAAAGAAAGCTGGAGCTTTCCGACATAAGATTTCCACACTTCTGCATGATCAAACTTACAAATGGTGTTAAGGTTTTTAGGTGATAAAAGACATGAACGAGTGATTTCAAGCGCAACTCTTAACTTCAACGCAGAAATTTTAAATATAGTGACATTTTTTCATATCTAGTGAATTTTTTATGAATCTAGTGATTTTTGCAAAAAAGCTAGTGGCAGAACTGCTGATCATAGCAAAGAAGTCGCATATCATGGATGACTGCGCATCTGTGACGTCATAATCGCTGCCAAAAGTGACTTCTGCCCCACCCCCGAAAGTTTTCGCTGGTTACGGCCCTGCTCCCCATCGTTGGTAGTTGGCATGTGAACCTCGTTTTGTTGTGTTTTGATGGTGGACAGGTTCCACAGCGTTATCTGGTGTCAGAGTTCATGTCTTCAATAAAATGCTTTGGCCTTTTACCACAAATGCACTCACAACAAGGAGCAAGCTTTTTTGGACTATGCCAGAGTTCTAGAAACTTGAATTAGGTAAAGAGAAGCACAAGGTTAATCATGTCCTCAATAAAATGAATAAAATGCTTTGACCTTTCACCACAAGTGCACACGGTGCAGTGAAGTATGTGCGACCCGGTTGTGTTCACACACCTTCAGTGTGGGCTTGATCCTCGAACCTCGGGAATGATGGATTGTGACGTCATCGATGTTCACTCCGCGCCAGACGAATAAGCCAAAGATTGTTCTTACTTCCATGTGCATGGAAGTCAATTATAACTGTCGCTTACTTGGTCTTTCCCTTCTCCTTGCTTTGGCCGACTTTGCTCACATGTAGCAGTCGCGCTAGCGTGACTGCTACAGCAGGCTCTTTCTGGCTCCAATTTCTTTCCTCTGACGGAGAAGGCGTCATACATTCGCCTGCCTGTTTCTCAATGAAAACCACGAGCTGAGCCGGAGACATTCGCGCCAAATTGATTTGCGTCGTCAGGGCTTGCACTCGTGTGATCTGCTCCAGTGCTGGTTTCGGTCAAAGGTTGCTGGCGTGGCTTATCAGTGAACCTACATGTACCAACTCCTTTTGCCCAAATTGGTCAAGGTTACCTTAGGAGGGATCTTTGTGAAGGAATTTTGTTACACCTCAGGGAAGCATGGGGCAATTTGGGCAAATTTTTGTTCCCTATCGAAAACAACAAAACTTGTGCAGATTTCGATAGGACTGCCCGAAAGAGCACCTAAAAAAATGCAGCTACTGAAAAAAATTACTTTCTGCGTGAACGTTTATTAATTTTTAATTTAAGTAGAAAAACTGTTTGCCCAAATTGGGCAAGGTTACCTGAGCAAGGTTAAAAAAGCCCTGATTTCAAAAAAAACATTGGGGCACTTCAGCAAACTGGATTTGACCGATACTTTTGAGGAAACATTCAATCAATCTGATCACTCCACAACCACATTTTTTAATTTTTAAGGCTAGCCTACCAGTCTAGGTTTTCTAAAAACAAAAACAAAAACTGAAAAGTTAGAACTTTCAAAAATTTAACTATCTAACTACCTTCAAAAATTAATTTTCAATCAACAAACTGCCGCCCCCCTGAAGGTTCCGCCATGGGACCGGAGCCTCCAGGGCTCCTCCCTTGTTACGCCATTGCTCCTACACTTGGTGCATCAGCTTCCATTGAGAGAATTAGCTATATCTTGAATGACATGCGGTTTGATAACAGAAGCAGATTGTGAAAGCCCTTATTACCAGTGAAATTAATACTGATTTTTCCTCGTGTGTTTTTACGAGAAAATAAAATCGAACAAAGACTTCTTGAAGAAAGTATTTGTCTACCTCTACAGAAAAGTATGATTGGCCGAATATATAAATTTATAAATGCTTAAATATTGCTTTTTTCTTAGTAAAATGCATTATTTTAGTTTTTCTTGGTGCCTCAACTATAGGAATCCAAAATGACTACATGCTCAGTAAGATATGAACCACATTATCTGATAAGGCTCGTTCTTCTGAAGCATCCCGGTTTTCAATCACAAAAGTATGGTATGCCTATGTAAAATCGTATTTTTCGCTTGTTTGAACAACAGCGACCAGGAATAGCCCCGGAAACGGTAACAATAGACTTTGAAATGGCAGCATACAAAGCTCTTTCTTCCAGCTTCCCTCCAGCAGAAATTCTGGGCTGCCTTTTTCATTTTGGCCAATGTAACTTCCGGATAATTCAGGCCCTCTCTCTGCAGCGGTGGTTCACTGAAGATAGCGAACACGCCCTTCGCATAAAATGCTTCCAGGCACAGGCGTTTGTTCCGCCTCAAGGTGTTACACAACGGTTCGAGGACTTCGTGGCCACGTTCAGTAATGAAGATGTGCAGAGCCTGCGTGAATACATTGACTATTTCGAAACAACTTGGATTGGAGCAGTTTGCCTCAGGAGTCGTCGTCAACCTCTATTTCCTATCTGGTGTTGGAATGTCTTCCACCGGGTCCAACATGACCTTCCACAAACGAACAACAGCATTGAAGGATGGCACAATGCGTTCAGCACACGTGTCTCAATATCCCATCCGACCCTTCGCAGACTCGTCAAGAAAATTATGCAGGAGCAAGGTTCCAACCAAATAGTGATTGAGCAATTGAATGCTGGAATTGTTGGTCCTCCTCGGAAGAAGATGTATGACGCAGTCAACCAACGGCTGAAAGGCATTGTCGAACTTTATGACTCAACAAATCTTGACAAACAGTTACCTTCGAGAAATTGCTCACAACTTCTAGATTTGTTTAAATAATTCGTAACCATGTACTGCAAATACATGAATATGACTGGAATGTGCATTTAAAACGCATTACGTATTTCATTGATAAAATTCGTTCCATTCTATGTATTCGTCCCATTCTATCTGTTAAACGCCGGTAGTGAATTCAATAAAATGTCATAAACGCATTGAATGTGTGCATTTAAAACACTTGTAGTAATTGGGCTTAATACAGGCGCGGAGCCAGAAATTTTGATAGGGGGGCAAACAACATCCAAGTCTCGACACTGAAATATATAACGCCACTTGTTTTAACAAGCATTATACATAAAACGTGCGTTTTTCTGGCCCGTTTTTTCTGAATAATTATGTTCAAATTTAAGTCAGCATAAGCAAAGTCTCTTTTCATTTAATTGACAAGTTTTAAAAGTTTTTTAGTAAAGTTCCCAGCTTTTGGTTTGGGTGAAACCACCATTTGCTCGTAATCCTTTCTTGCAAAAACGCTGGTGAAAATCTCGATGCTATAAATGCGAAATAAGCAGTATTCTCTTAGCAGCCAATAGTGCAGTTGAGCAAGTAGCCTACGAAACGCTTGCAACAGAAACAGAAAACAGCTTCAAAACTTAAACCTCTGTATTGTAACTAAGAGTAAGTAAGTGCATTATTTTTTTGCGACAAAACAACGGTTCGGGCAGTCAACAGATCACACAGCATTGCGTATAGTAGAGGCTAATGCGGAAACTATAGCATAATTTAAAGCAAACCTCTACACAAGCAACGAATATTTACTGGTTCATTTGTCACAAAGGATTGGTGAAAGACTATGAGGTCATCTAGTCTAGGCTACCAATCCTGCAATACAGCTTTCAGTACCAGTACTATCATAAGTAGTCATTGATAAGAAAAGACGGGCCTGCTGAAGGAACGCTTGAGAGTTTGTTATTAACACACGGAATAATGTAGCGAAATTAATCCCGCCCGGAGATAAATCTGGTTTGCCCTAAAGGATTTGGTAAGAAGTGTGATGTATTTTAATGTGAATTGCTGGCAGTTCATTTTCCTGATACGATGTATTGATAATTATTAGCAGTAATTATTGCTGAACTTGAAGGTTTGCCTACTTTGTCGAATTTAAGACATTCACGATTACTGTTCCAGTGTGTCCATTTAACTGAATATTCCTTTACGTGTTTCACTTTTAAACATTTTCAAACAAATCTTTCACAAAAAGTCTCCCTAACAAACCAAGAGTTTTAAACTAAGAGATACTTCAAATGAAATTTGATTGGAAACATGCCAGCTCACAATACAATCTAATCTAACAGCAGTAGTCCTCGAATGCTTCGCATATGCGTAAGATAATAACTGAAAAGTTTAAAATTAACTGCAGTGCAGGACGCAAGTGCTCATAGTGTACGGCGAAGGTGTGGTGTGCATTTTCCTGATTGTTAAACTTGCACAGCAAGCTGATACAAGGTCGAATCGAATGTGAGTTTAGGATTAGCGGACATACCCAGAAATCTGAAGATTTCGAAACATTCAGGAGAACCTAACCACTTCCAATATTTCGACAATGCTTTAAAGCAGTGGTCGCCGCCATGTGGCCCGTGTGGCTTGTGTGAATTATTTTCAAATGTTTGTATTAGCTTGAGAATATTCTTGACAATTCCAGCTACAGTAGCATCTGCTGAAAGATTTTTCAGCAAGCTTAAACTTGTAAAAAGTTATTTGCGGTCTACTATGTCACAAACTCGACTTGTTGAACTAGCAAGATTAAACATTGAGTCTAGCATTGCCAGACAAGTTGATTTTGATAGGGTTATTAGAAATTTTGCGAATAAGAAAGCCAGAAAATCGCTTAGATAATAGTTAAATGATTTTTTTCTATTTTTTCCTTGATTAGATTTTACTATGAACACTTAAAAGTCATGTTTAAAAAATGGTAATACGATCACATTTCTTGAATACTGTTATGTTTTAACGTAATGTTTCATATGATCAATGAACGAGCACTTGTTGAAGTATGATGCACATTAATTAGCCTTAATTTTTATTTATTTCAAAATAATTTTGCAAGTCTTCGGGGTCTCAAATGGGTTTTGTTCCGCCTAAAAAATATTCTCTGCCCTACACTGTGTGGCAGTCCACTTCTAAAAGAAGAGAACCACTTCACATTTAGGACAATTCCGCGAGAGCACTGGTCCATAGGAATGTCCATGGCACGCCCAAGTTAACAATTAAGAAACTTAGACCCGCCGGTTTCGCTCGACACCGCTCAGTTTATCACAACAAAATTGTATTCACTTACGATTTTATTAGTATAACGTTAAGCACTGCGATATGCAACACAACAGGGGTTTATATCAACAATCGTCAATTAAAGCAAGGAACATAAGTTGCTGCAAGCGTCAGGGGTTAACAATAGGGGTACGAATTTTATACTTTCATAGAGAGAGAGAGAGAGAGCCCAAATTGTCAGTAGCATCATAGTCACTAAATCGTAACTCTCATTTAGGTAATCTAATCCATTGATAGATCTTTTTGCACTAAACCAATTCGGTAAGGTCCGTGATCGGTTTTGGTGTTAAGCCTGGAATACCCCAGATCTCAACTGATGATAAACCTAGCGATTCCACTCTTTATATACACGTGAGGTGCGACACCACGGTCACGTGACAAATTTCCAGTAGTACACAGTGCAATAGTGACACAAATGGTCAATCGCAATTTAGGAAAATTTTGAATCGACATTTGAATACAATATTTGTATGCGTTTTCGTTATCAATTTTATTTTCAATTTGAAATTATTTTTAAATGTACTAGTTTCTATATCGTTTTAAATTACTCTCTTGAAAGGTGACTCACAATAATGTGCGAAGTACAAATGCATCATATAGGCGCATATAACAATATTTTGGAGAGTTAATATCTTTAGTCGTTGTTTTAATGTTCGGCTTCGTTTGGCTTGGCGTAAATTCGTCAGTAAACTTCTGAGTCACTTTCTTCAGTTATAAAACTCTTCTTTTGTTGTTATTACAGGATCACGAGACGTTCTATGCTGAGGAGCCAAGACGAACTCAACAACTGGCTCACTGCACCACGTAAATATCCATCTGTCATGTTCTGCTCTCAAGACTAACGAAGAAGAGCCAACACTAACTTTCACACAAAATCACCATGGCTGATTGGCGACCAGTAATGGTTTGTCTGCAATTGATTTTTTATATTTGCTCTCTGAAATTGTGAGAAATGTGATAGTAACAAAGTCTGTGTGCTGCGCTGACAGTGATGTGCTGTACATTTCAAAATTGAGACCCTATGTCACCACCTGGCATCGCATACCCACTAGCCACAATGCCAACCGTGCTGTGAGAAACATTGCGTTGTTGCTTAACACTCCACTGCGTGGTGCGCTTGAGGTTCATCATGTCTTGACCAAGTACGTTTCTGTTTGGTTCGGCAATACTTCATGCAAATAATCCTCTCAAAAATGTCTCATATCAATTTGTACTCCTTTGCAAGAAAGCTGCGCCCTTCCATTTCATTCAGGCTACACCTCGGATCGTGTTTTTCGCATTAATTGGCAACTTTGACAACAAAGTTGCAAGCTTTAGTCGTATAGTTTCGCATCCAATTGCAAAAAGTCACGTTAAACTTTGGTTAGTGAGAGAACACGACGCAACATGAGTCCGACTGTTCCTTCCATTTGTTTTCGAACAGTTGAGATTGATATAAAACACCAGCGAAAAATCTAAGCAAGTTTTTTCGGGAGGGGGGCATAGCCTCTTCGGCCTCATTCTGGCTGCACCTCTAGCCCCGCGCCGGCACCACACCGGCAGCTTCGATTGAAATTAAGTTAGTAGCCTGAGCGTAGCGCGAGGCCCCCTTTGGCGTGGGGCCCGATTGGAAGCAATCGGTCCAAGCAGCTAAAGACCGGCCCTGGGCCTACTAGACACAACAAGCACCGTATCTCCAAGCATAGCATTTAAAGCCACCCATGGTTATGGTTTATTGATGCATTTTGTAAATAATGATTTATTATCGAGAAAGAAGATGTGTAGTAAGTAAGCAAGTGTATTGTTTTTTTGCCAGAAACCAATGGTTCGCACAGTCAATAGGTTATACAGTATTGCGCATAGCATAGGCTAATGTGGAAACTATAGTATTATTTAAAGCAAACCTCCACACAAGCAACTAACAATTTCTGTTTCATTTGTCACAAAGGATTGGTGAAAGCCTGTTACAAAAAGGATATATCTATATTATGCTACTGATAGTGAATCATTATGAGTTCATGCCCTTGGTCGCGAAAAATATTGCTCTTCTAATGATAATACAGTACTTAGCATTCCTTCCTTAGTATAGTTGAGCTTAACCGTCCATGAAACACAAGTAGGTTTCTCATTCCTCAAAAAACAAGGATCACAAGGTGAAACTGTCTTTGGACTTCTGGTTTGACTTCTTTCCATTTAACCTTTTTTGTTCTTTCAAATAGGTAAAATTCGTTGCTTTGCCCTCTTTGCTGATAGCTACGCTGTCTGTCCATTTTTGTGTTATTGACAAATCCTATCGTAAGGAGCTAAGTGGGACACGGTCCAGCGAATCCACTTGGGAATTTGTGCGTGACGTAGCAACCTACGAAAAAAAGTAGAAACAACCAGTCAGCTGTGTCGACGCTTGCCGGTGCCACAGGAACGGACACAAAGAACTAAGGATTTCGGCGTTGCTTCGGGATTAATGCTGTAAGCAGTCGGTGAAGTAAACATGTGGAGTGTTCGGCTCCAGTTGTTATTGTTCAGTTTGTTGAAAATATTAGTTTCTAAGGTATAACTGCCATATGACGATAAGATTGACCTTTATTTGTGATCCATACATTTGATTTACTGAAGGCCATCCTTTCGTAAGCAATGAAACTCAATATATGTATATAGTACTGTATGTTTTCTAAGTAATCATTTATCACTTCTTTTTAGAAGCCAAGATGCAAAATCAGGAAAAAAACTGATCGCATTAGTTTAAAACTGTACTAGAATGCTTCTCAAGCTTTTAAACCAATACCCTTTTTACTAATAATACTTAGTCATTCCAAAGATGTCAGTAACATGAAAGCAGTGATGGGATTTGACCGGTTTGCAAGAAACCTGTTCTTAGAATTTCCTTAATCCCAAGAAGCGGTTGTTGGTTTAATTCAGGGGTTCTCAAGCCAAAGCATTTTCCTTATTACATTTTAATAGTCATTAAGCATGTTTGTCTGCTCAGGATTAATTATGCGTTAACCATTATCTGGACTTTTTTTAAAGTTGGGAAAATAACTAAAATCAATAATTTCCCTTGCTGGTCTATACCAGTTAACAACTGGTCAACGATCAACCCTTGCACTTATGTTGGGCCAACCAGCATGGTTTGCTTCTAGAGACTATGATAATGAGAGAACCTGTTGTTAGTGAGTCCTGGAATGAGAGAACTTGTTCTTAAAAAAAAAAAAAAAATTTGAGTATGCGTGGTTGGGTAAGGGTTGATTGTTGCAGCACAGCATTACAAGTACATTTTACTATGTCTTCATTCTAAGCTGTCTATTGTACTGAAATGCATCAGTAGCCTCCCACATATTTTAATTGGTGCATGAAATTGCTGAAAGCCATTAATGGTGTATCTGTATTACTATAGTTAGTATATTTTAAAGTAAGCAGAGGAGGTCTTTTGAAATTGTGTGCCTTTGAAAGCAATATTTTATGCATTGCTAACCCCTTTCAAGACCAAAGAAAAAATATATGTTAAACTATTAAAATAAATTTTGATAATGCTTATGTGATGAGATGCTAAAGTAGGGTTGCCATATGTCTAAAATTTACTGGATGTGTCTGGAATTTCAGTGTTAAAATTTGTGTCCAGAAAGAATTAAAAAAAATGCTCTAATGTCTGGAATTTTGACAGTTAGAACATTATGTTTAACTTGCAACAATGAATGTGCATATGTTGTGAAGATGAGAACTTCAACTGTTACTTCTTTGGATGTTTCCAGTGTCTTTAATACTTTTGCCTAAATTACACCTAGATTTGTTGTTGCAAAAAGTAGCCATAGAGGGTGTTAGGAAAATATTCCTTTTCAGATATGGTAACCTTATCTTATGCTAAAGTGAATGAAAACCAAAGAACTACGAATGCTTTTCATAACATATGACAACGTTATAACATACTAATTAAGCAGATAATAGTATAGACCATTGTTTCCCAATCTTTTTGGCTAGCGCCCCCTTTTCTGAGAAACAAATTTTTATTGCCCCCCCTACCAATGGCGTGCAGAGGTCTGGTGATGCCCGGGGCGACTGCTTGATTTTATGCCCCCCTAACGAATGCTAGTGTTGAGCAGTGGCATATAGTGGTCTTTCAAAGACTTTTTTGTTATTGGACACACACTGTTTGTGATGTCACAGCACGATGCCATATTCCTGTTTGTAAACCAACGTTTTGGCAAAGTTTGCTGACCACAGTGCTTTCACTTTTAGATATTTTGTCCCTAGATTAGAACTTTTGGGCCTTTTTAAGGATTTTTTAGAAATTTAAGGATTTTCGGAAAAGTATGAAAATGTGTAAAATGAACTATTTCAGTTTATTTTGGAAATGATATTTGGTTTTATTTTTAACATTTATCATAGCCTTCCGATTTTATGCTGCACAACTGGTCTAGGAGGCAGGGGTGCAAACGAACAATTTTGATTTGGTGAAAATCCGGGACAAATCCGTGGAAATCCAGGCAAAATCTCAGAAAACCTTTACAAATTCCTTAAATCTTAGCAAACGCCTGGAAATATGAGCAGAATTGGCACTCAACGATGCCCAAAATCACATAAAAAACTTTTTTTTGTAGGTCACTTTTTGATGGAGTTTTTCGGACAAGTTAGAGAGAATTCGGGCAAAAATCATTCGTACTCCCAAAATTTTGCTTGCTCCTACTCCTATGTGCTGCACCACCATAGATTTAGGGATTTTTTGGAATGTTTTGGTACTGTTCTAGGGATTTTTGGAGTTGCATTTGTGAGAGCCCTGTTGCTGACACAACATGCATATTTTTCTACACGCATTCTCAGTTCTTATACGTGATTGTACAATGTATTACTGTAATGAACAATATCAGCGCTTCAAGTTGGGGAAAGCACAGCACTCAAGTGAGTAGGACACACTAAGTGCTAATACTTCAGCGCATTTCACGACTGCAAAAATGTAAGGCTGTGCATTGAAACAGTGGAGTAGAACACACTCCAAGCTACAACAGGGCATTTCATAAATGCAAAAACATCAGGCTGCGCGGATGTCTCGTCGAATGGCAGTCGAGCAAAGAAGGTATGTGGCTGCGATGGCGGACACCCGGGTTTAACAGTTTGAAACTTGCTAAACTACATGGGAATTGAGAATGCGCATAAAGCACGCAAGAAAACTTTCACTTCTTATTATATGGCTATTAAGTACAACTACTGTTGGGGCCACAGAACAACTGCGGGCTTGTGTGAGCTGTTATGATGAATCCGCCTGAACTTCCAATGATGAAGCTCGAATTGATGCACATATTGCAAGCACAGGTGTGCGCTGCATAAGCGCACACCCAGGTTTGCCACATCAAAACACGAAACGTGAAACTAGTGATGCATCAAAAAGTCAGGTAAATCAATCAAGTTAAAATAGAAAAGTTTTGAAAAAAAATCAATTAAAAGTCCATAATTATCTTTTCAACAGTGGCGTAACTAGAGTTTTGAGCCACGGTGGGCAAAACTTAACTGCAGGGGGCCCACTAGCCAACACTCGGAAAAAAATTAAGAAACATTAGTGAATCTGGATTTCGTGGATGACTGTACTAGGTTAAAAAATGAAAATATCCAGAAAAATCCCAAAACAACAGCAACCTACTGGAAACCACAAGAATACTAAATATCAAAATGTAAGCCAATGAGGGCCCGGTTTTCACGTTTAGCTTGCCAGGGGGGCAGCTCGCCCCCTGCCTGTCAGTTACGCCACATGTCTTTCAATCCTTTTGTGATTTTCCCTTCATCGCACTATCTGGAAATAGTCACGTCACTATCAGTTTGATTGGGTGTGCGCCGCACACCTGGAGTGTAGGTCCCTCGTATTGAAGAATGCAAGAGTTACTGGCATTTGAAAACGTAAAAACTAGTGTTGACAAAAAAACAAGTCTTGAAAAATTAAATCCATGCAGCATGTGTTAGTAGCATCACAATAGGAAAAATCATCTAGTCACAGCATTTTAATTTTTGTGATTTCACTCTTTCGATGCCCTCCTGCCTTGGCTGCCCGGGGCCATCACCTTGTTCATCCTCCCCTGCACGCCACTGCCCCTACCATCCCTAGCACACACATCAACACATTTTTTTTGTATTCCATATTTGAGATGTTTGAAAATGATTAAAACAAGAATGAGTGCAAATATGCATTTCACTATAAAACTTAATTTAGTAAATTAACTCATTTAGCAGTATTTAGCAGTGGGAAACTGTTAAGAGTTAATGATTTGGAAACTGTTAGAGTTCATGAAGGGCTCGATTTCGTTTGAACAGCATTAAACTAGGACAAGAAGGTGAAGATTGCTGATTTGGCTTTAATGAGGTTAACACCGTTTCCCTGCAATTGCAAATTAACTTCATTTAACTTCGTGAAGATATTTGTGGACTGTGACAGCCAAAAGATGATGTATCTATGACACCCTTTGACAGTCACCTGCTGTGTGCAGCAACAGGCGTACAAACTCTCTTCATCATTATCCGAGTGCACCACATTGCCTAAACTTAACAGAACACTTTTAAACCCTTTGGTGTCCTTCGACAAATCAATCCATTAATACTCAGCCACATTTTCGTAAATTATTAGTTTGAAGCAGTGCAGGATTGGATTTAATCTGCATATTTTTTGAAAGTTTTTGAACTTAGCTGTGACACTTGCAGTCATTCACTGGCTCTACCATCTCTCTCTCCCCCTGGATTTCCTTGGTGCTGGTCAAGCTAAAGTGCGTTCTGAAACCCACTTCTCTTTTCTGGAATCTTTTCGATTCCCTTTAGATAACTTATTCTTGTTGGCACCTCACACCATCTGTAAAAAAATATGAATTGCCTTTCTACTTTCGAATTGAACTCGTACAAGGTTATTATTATATTTGTGATCATTAAACCACTCCATCCAAAATTAGCTCACGCTTTTGGTTACAGGTTGAGTCTAAGTGCAAGCGTGCATTCTCAAACCTGACC
>Ga0210059_1007855_pt1 | contig 16920 bp, 16 predicted proteins | sample Ectturendosymbi2_FD_188042 | JGI IMG/M metagenome (GOLD analysis project Ga0210059, IMG submission 188042) | Ecteinascidia turbinata endosymbiont from Florida, USA - Sample 2 (SPAdes) (version 2) | ecosystem: Host-associated > Tunicates > Ascidians > Unclassified | place: Key West, Florida...
TAAATTCCCTGTGTACCAGTTGGTAGGAACTGGCAATGTCATAAGCGCGGCGGAGTAGAGAGTTGACAAGGTTTCGTTTCCTGTGCAACGGAAGGAAACTCGACCATTTCGAGTAGAGACCTGTATGGGTGGGTTTCCTGTAGGTAGAAGTAATAAAACCTGTTGATGTTTTCTCAATTAAGACATCAAGAAAGTGGAGGCAATTATTAGTTTCTAGCTCCTTGGTAAAGACAATATTCCTATGAACAGAATTAATATCGGTAAAGAACCTGTTGAGAGAATCTTGGTTAGGAAATAGTAAAAACAGGTCATCTACGTAGCGGCAAAGCAGGTCTGGTCGACACTCCGGTGGTGTCACCGCCAAGGCCTGATCTATGACGTAGTTCATGCATACGTCAGCCATTTGCGGTGCTATAGGTGAGCCCATAGCAACGCCATCGACCTGTCGATAAAAACGACCGTTAAACTGGAACGTAGTTGTTTTCACAACCCATTCCAGCAGCTTCTTCATGCGTTTGCCAAAGATAGCTTGAAATTTGCGTAAGATACACCTTTTTCATAATATTTTCCTATTGCATGTTTGATCTGGTATCGGTTTTTGTGTGAATCGGTCGACTCCCTACCCGCGAATGCAATTGAAGTATTGAAACAATTATTTTGTCTGTTTGTGTAATATAGAAAAGTTTTTAGTATCATCAAACGCCGTGGTTCGGTTGGATATCTACCGGGGAAACACTGTACACCTGGCTTTTTGGCATTCTTGCTAGCGATTCATCGGTTGTCACGGGTGAATGGCGCTTGGATTACCCACTGTATCTGATTCGTATTGACTTGGTGTGTTGTCTTGAATAACTTTTGTGTGCTCTTTACAGGCTGTCACCATTGTTTTGTGTTAGTTTAGTGCGAATCTGAAATTCTATTGCGGTAGAAAAAGACTTCCTTCTTTAGCGTGGGTGATGACTGATAACTTGAAGTGACGTCTATGCCAGTGCTTTCCAACCTTTTTCAACTCGCCACCCACTTTCACTGCCCGTTTTTTAAAGCCAATTATCAGATTTTGCAGCAAAAGACAATCAATGGTTGCATAAGGTAATAAACAATAAAGAAATATTTCGACCAAACCGTAGAAACAGCTTGATTGCCGATCTTACAGAGAAAGTGGTAGCTTACCGTTCAAACTTATAATGCAACTTAAGCACTCGCTTTTTCAATGTAACGTTATAGCCTGGTTCGCGGCCCTTTAGTTAAGAAGCGCTTGTCTGTGCGACCCACGCTTGTCGTGAGTAATTTTATGGCGATAAAAACTCAAATCGCAGGGTCGACTGCTTTGAAATATTGTTGAAACCGAGAATTGCCGTGAAATCTTGTCTTCTTCAATCTCCATTTCCTAATTGATGTGTATGCAAGGATTTTGAAAGTGGTGTGCCGCTGCTGCTGTAGTTAGAAACGTCTTCTACAAAAATTTCCTTGTGATGTTTAGTTTTACGATCTATTTTAACTTGTTAGCACCCAAAGTGTTTGTATTTCGATCGTTATGTGTTCGGCAATTTATTACGAAGGTTAAGCCACCATGCAGTTCTGTGCCTTCGAAATTCCAACTGAGTGAAAAACGACCAACCGTGAAGAGAAGTCATGCCACTGGTTTGTTTACATTATTAGTGAATGCGTTAGTGCACTAGTGCGCTCAAGTTTCCACGTTTCGCCTGTGCTTGCTCACCGTTTGCAGCAAGCCAACAGATGATTTTTGCCTGCTACATGGCTATTGTTTTCTATATATGTTGCATATCATTTCCTGTTTCTCTTTTTATTGTTTTCTGCTACATGTCTTAAACGCTTTTCAGTCACTCAGCAAGCGAAGGTTGGTGCAATCGTCGGAGGCGTCATCGGCGGTTTATCTCTACTTATAATTATTATGGTGTTGGTGTACTACTTCATCATCAAGCCTTCACAACAAAAAGATACTGGTCCTTACCATCACCAAGGTGCTGCGCCGTATAAAGACGGAAGGTGCTTGCGTTGTTCTTCCTGGGTTTTTGTCACTAGTTATTTTTTCTTCACTTCGGTTGCAATCTGCTCATCTCTTAATTTCAAAGTAAGGTGCTACAGATAGCGTACAAATATATATCGAATCATTCTAATGATGTCGTACCTAACACTCAGAGTGGTAAGTAGAAATATTCAAATTTCTACGGTATAACTAGCTGTAAAAGTACCAAAACTCTCACCGTAGGAATAGTGTACAAAGATTAGATGGTCGGATCTTGGCTATGGAGTTTGAAATAAAAGAAACAAACATCATGTGCTGTTGACGCTAGTCAAAGCATATTTTAAAAAATACCTCTCTGCCGTGGTTGGTGTAGGTCGATGTTTTGTAATTGGGTGGAGGCCAGGGTAAAGCGTATGGTTTCTAAGTTTTCGTCTTTCAGCGAAATCGTTGTTCAGTTAACCTTAGCGTCGCAGATTGAGTCTCGAGACTTGACCTCGGTCTCAAGACCAATTATTGTCAGACTCGGTCCCCAAGGTTGCAGTTCTCGTCTTGTTCACCAAGAATCCAGGCCTCGGTCTTTGACGCTTCTTATATCGACATTTCTCGTTGAAAAGCCCCATCAGCTTAGCCTGCTCGCGTTTGGTTTGATTCTTGATGAAGGAAAAGTGAGAAAATGTTGGTTAAAATGAATGTAATTCGACAAAGCTGAAGTTCAGAAATGCGAATGAATTTTCGAAAAATATGGACGAAGTCAAAAAATTTTCAAATCTCGATCTTTGAAACGCCGCTCGATCTCGGGGATTGCGTCTCGACTACAATACATCACTACCTAACATACCGCACTGGTACAAGCGAATGCTTCGTAAGAAAAACAAACAGAACAAATCAGAACAAAGATTTTGCGTGACAAACGATATCAAAAGAAGACATGCTCTTCAACAGCTTGATGTTTGCTATTGGTTAATGCTGATGTTGGTATTTACTTAAGTGGAAAACACACGGCCATTGCTTTCAACGTTAACGGCTATCTCCAACAAAATATCCTATAGTTTAAAGCGTATGTTTTGTATATCATGGCGTGATTGAAAACATTGCCTCATCTTTCGAATGATTGTTACTGATATTGCACAAATGCTTTATATTTGTTGAGTTATCAAAATTGAAACATTTACACCGAAAACAGTGAACCTCAAAGCTGCATCGATTTTGTTAAATGTGTTTTTGCATGCTCGTTCAAATCACTCTTGCATTCATGTCTGTTGCAATGTTTGTATAATGTTGATACAGATTGAGCGACAATGCAAACGACATTGTGAATGAAGCCGCTACATTGTAAATATAAACGACACGAGTGGTCTATCTTCGTGATATGGCAGTTGCTAAACTGTTGTAACAATGCGTTTAATTGCTGTCTTATGATCCGTGTGTTAACTAGAGTTTGTTTCTCGTAAATGTACGAAATATGAAGTTGAAAACTTTCACCAAAAACAGTGACTAGTATTTTTCTTAAGTTTGGTTTGCGACTAAACGTTTTTGCTTTTGTTTAAGTTTTCAAAAACTCCGTTCACATTGCATTTTGCTGCACGCTGATCACTGTATGTATGAGGAATGTCACAGCAAACAAGCAACCGTTAGATGAAGTGTGTAATGATTGACGTGACGAGAACATTTTTGTGTTAATTGGATCCTTTTTCAGAGCTATTTTTGCTTGAGTTCCGACAGTTGTTGGCTAATTTTTGAGTCCCTCTGTGATTTCAAATTACATTTTGCAAAGTGCGCGGTGGTCTTGAAAAAGACTTTTACGTCTTTTAAATACTGATGCGGTAAACTTGTTGTGTTCTTCCTATTTTTCAGTAGGTCTTTTGGTGCTGGCTTTTTTACAGAAAAGTTATTCGATTTTTTAAAGTTGTTTTTTTGTATCTGCTCTGCAGTTCAAGACCTATTATTGAGCACGCAAACAAAAGTCTGCACAAGAACCGTCCTTCCAGTCCTGATGCGCCATCACCCGAAGAAAAACCGGATCTTGAGCTTGAATCATTTGGAAGTGAGTCCGACGCTGACGAAGGCATTCAGGACGTCGATGTCGAGGTAGCGCCCACCACAATTTACAAATATGAAGGCCAAGAAGGTGAAGTGGGCGGAATAACCAGACGTGCCTTGATTAATTTTTAGGTACATTGGAACTATACATTGTGAGCATTAACTAAACACGGTGTCGTATGTTGCCAGAACACGTTCGTTTTGCTGAATCTATAGTTTACTTCGTACAGGACATTACGGTTAAGATTTAGCGATCATGTACAATGTAACATTATGAAAGGTTGCTGAAAAAGCACAGAGCCCGACATTTGTCAAGCTCGTTTTTGACAATGGTATGCTTTGCCTCACGTCATTCAGGATTTTTGGTACATGTCAGTGAGAAGCAGCTGTCTTTAAAAACGTCCGGTGTTTTCTCAACGATCCTCTACGTCAGTTCGAGGTGATAACTCTCAAGCAGTAACCTACACTATAAACGCCTCATACACATTAAGTTTCCTCTTAGTTATTTCAAAACATTTGTTCGGAAACAGGCATTCAATTGCAAATTTTGAGTACGCATTGCGTGTTCCCCATTTTTAATTTCTGAAATCAACAGCAAGAAAACTCGACCGAAGGCCTCTTTCGTGAGAATGAACTTAAATTATAAGAAATGTTTGACAACGCAGATCTACGAAAGGTTTTTATTTTTATTTTCCTGCTGTCTATGATTTGGAATTTAATTCAAAAATTTTGAAGTAATTAATTTCGTTAACTGAAAGTAAAGCGTGCACTGCATGCCTCGCATTCATGGAGGCTACGCCAGGGGAGACCCAAGCATACGCCTCAGCGAGGTTAAAAAGCAGGAACTTGGCTTCCTAATCTCCTAGCAGTCCAAGCCAAAATTTATTTCCGACTGCTGTAGATGGCGAGCTACCCTGGGTAAGGGAATTTCAACTTCAGTCACAATCTCCGTAGAAAAACTGAAGAAACGACGAGATCAGCGTCTTAAACGACGGATTGTGTCATAGTAGCAACGGAACACCTTTGCGAATACCCATGGCTCGGAGCCGGCAGAATTGCAAACGTATCTGGGATAAACTACTTCTCCAACGTTTCTGGAAAGCATTAGCATGTTCGTTAAATTCTTTTATGAAAAGGTATTCAGGCAAGCGGTAATTTCTCTATCTGTCCCAAGTATTTCCAAACAATGCAAATCACTGAAACCCCGGAATACCACAAAATTGCGGAATCAAACCATGCTTAAAAATCACACCTTTTGCTTTTTTGCCTGATGGTTGTGTCGAGTGTATTTGAAAAAACTGCTGTTGAATACCTTCTAACCTTTGTATATATAATCATTTCATATCCAGAAAAGACTTCGATAGAAAGCTTTTCTGGCATTGATTAAAGCTTGAAAGTTTCGGTATTGTTTCCTGTGTTGGCTCTGGATGACACCGTTCAAAAAATGGACTGTGATCTGCTACATATTTAAACGTTTCTTTCAGTGGCGTTTTAAAGAGACGTGCTCAAACCATAAATGTGAATGCTGAGTCCGAGATATTACGCCTGTGATTCCAAGTGAAGTCCAAACCGAATCATTCACGATCAATTTGGAGTCAAATCAAGTCATTAGCGATGTCGATTTGAGCATCGAATTATAGTCGAGTGTTTCAGTTCTGAGCAGGGGAAAGTATCTTAAACTTTCGGTCTGAAGCGAAAGCAGATATATTTCCTGTAAAAGTGAACAAAATCGACTACAAGCATATCCTAAACAAGGTAAATTGAGCCTAGCCATATTCTTAAAGATGAATGCATCATATTTCGTGAGATGCAAAAGTTGACTTCGATCTGCGCATAGTCAGTTCTTTACACCTATTACAACTTTTACCCGTATATACCTGACGATTTAACTGTTTAAATGAATAAGATCCGTGTTTTTCGACTATGAGTACATACTCCAACATAAACAAGTTGTTGAAATTGTCAGCATGTTGTGGAAATCCTCACTCAGCATGAAATAGGTAAAAAATGTTTTCGATTGCTCTTCACCTTCGATTTTAAAGTTACTACAGTAAAACCATTACTGCAATTCCATTCATACAAGGAAAAGCAGTGATAATTAAAAATCGATTCAAACCAGAGTTGTAAGGCCGGTCGGGATTTTCGGATCGGGCCGGGTTCGGGCTGAAGTTTGTCAAATTGTTGCGGGCCGATATCGGGCCTGCATACGAAACTTTTGATACAGCAACATTCAGTATAACGATATTTTTCTTTTATGATGTACATTTGCTGGGCTCACAGGGGTGGCTTCTATGAGTGAAGTGATTGTGATTTTTCTTCAGCTAATTCTATCTGCAAACACAGCTGCTGCGTTCTTTGTTCTCTGCTCAGATTAGTCTCACACTCTTTTCGGGACGGCGACAGCAGTGAGGAAATTAATACGCGATGGCGTTGTTTTGAAAAGATCAATTGCTCAAGGGATTCCTGGCTTGTTTTAAGAAACGATGGCCTATAAACCGGTTTTTCATGCCAATAGCGCTCTCCTAGATAGTTTCTTTTATGCCTATAGCACCACTGTGGATAGATCTGTGATTTTTTCCTTTTGTCTTGATAAATATTACATTTCGCAGTAGGTCATTATCCTTGACTAACAAGCTAAGTTTGTGCTTGTGTAAGCAAATTTTTTGGTCAAGGTGGTTGCATGTTTGGGTATGATAAAACCGTGTACCTGCAGCTATACCCCTACACAACGTTTATTGATACCCCGGAGTTGGGTATATCTTGACTAACTCAGTAAATTTGGCTTTCAGGACAAAATCGGGCATCAAAAATAAATGTCCGGCTCGGGCCGGGTTTGGGCTTCAAAATAAAGGCCGTTCACAACTCTGATTCAAAAACAGTGGTTGAACGACTATTTCCCAAAAACAAAAAATTAAACAAATGGTTACATTGCTAAACTTAGATAATACACACGTCGATTCACCTTGACATGCCTGATCGGTATATATCTAAAGAGATGAGGAAATAACACTGATATCAAACGGAAAAATGAATAGCAAAAGATATGCAAGGATGTCGCCCAGGTTTTTTTTTAAGGAAAATGTTAGGTACCCGGTATGGACCCGATTTCTCTGATTGTAGAGATCCGACGATAATTTTCTCCGATTCTAGGCACCCGAATCGGGTCCCTAAAACACCTTAAACAAACCTGATGTTGCCACAGACGTTGCTCTATCTACTCCCCAGAGGATCTGAAAATTCAAGAAAGAACGAATATGTCATATACCAGAAAACTAATGTACTGTAAAGTAAGAGTGTGCATCAAACTGAAATTTAATGCCCCAAAAATCGAAAATTCATCGTTTCAAATAAATTTCATTGTTTACCTCATAGGTTACAACCTGGAAAATAGTATGAGAAGGCGATGAGTCACGGTTCTTCGAGTGTAACCCAAACTCAAAACTGGAGACACAAGTTTTATGCTCATAGTTGTTTTCGAAATTTTCCTAAATTTTGCCTATTTTATTAAAATCGTTCCATTTGAAACTTCCTGTTACAGTGAGACTCTGTCGCTGCTGCGGCAAACCAGATTCGCGTTAAAGTGGAAACCATTCCATGAACAAGCTGTGGCAGACCGGATGAGACTGATCATGTTTAAGACAAGATACAAAACTTGGTTTTAGTAGAGATTTAATTTGGCTAGTGTGCTAAACTAGAACACATTTTTGGAAGAATGTAGAAACTACAATGCAGACCGAATTTTTACAAGATACCTTCTGCAATGCCAGTGTTACCAGGAGTGGCCACCACGTTGTACTGAACGATCTTTAGTTTCACTTGTTGATGATTCTCTTCTATCATCATAAGCGATAGATTATGATTTCGTCAATGATTATCAACAAATTGAAAGTAGAGTTTTGTTAGTAACGTGTGGATAGATTACAGGATAATAATAACTTTGTGCTAAACTATAACTTTGTGCTGAACTAGAAAAGACTTTAACTTAGTCATGGAAATACAGATCATGTTTTCACAAGACACCTTCTGCACATGGGCGTCGGAAATGGAAGGCATGCCCACAATGTTTGAAATTTGATATTTTTCCATTACTTTTTTAGCAGAAAAAATTTTTTTTGTTATTTTTGACTTTCCAAAACGAAATTTCAACACATGAGTTGGTAAAATGAAATTTAACCACAGCCGACCTTGGAAACGTGCTTTTGTTCAACAGTATTATGGATACAACAGCAAAGGTTTTGTTGAATTTGGTAACCACTAAGTGGCTCAAAGTAAATAGAAAACAGTTTGAAACGTTTCTATGGTTCTTGCGTGCGGTCGAATTTTTCATATCGTCATAACAGCAAACTGTCCATTAAATAAATATCACTACAAAAACTCAATTTTGAAAGATTAATCGAGAGACAATTACGTTCGATAAGCCACATTTCAAGCATTCTAACTGTGATTCAAGCTAGCTTATTTTGCCTTACAGTAGCACTGTGTTTGCATGAATTTGTACGTACATTACACACGAATGTTGGCGTCTTCCATTCGTCTGAAGCCCAAACCTGTTTGTATAAAAAATATTGGGCTGATTGTTGTAGAAAGAAAGTCTGATACACACAGGCTCATCAGCAAGTGGTTGAAAGAAGACCTGCACAGAAAAAGTTTGTAGTGATCTTCATACAGTAATTGCATTGCAAGCAATGACTAATTTTGAAAAGGCAACACTGCACTTCATGTGAATCACGAGTAGAAATTTAAATGCCTGCGCATTTCTTTCAAACGTTATCATTTATTCTGCATTGAAACCATACAAACTTTTAAAATACAGATGTTCACTAAATATTTTCAAAAATAAAACTTTAAGGGTTGTTTACGTACTTCAACTTTTTTGATGATAATATAACGTAGCTTATGAGGGCGTTTGAAGCCATGCCAACAACGGTAATTGGTGTCAAAAGAGTGGAGAAGATTAACACAGTTGTGGTGTCAAAAATAGGTGGAATTCTGAAAAGTGAATAGCGATATTTGATGCACGACGATATTCAAATGTTTTCAGATATAAATCTTTACAGTTTACAGTATTATTACAGCTTTTAAGATATATTTTGAACATCACATTTTTAAAAATAATTTCAAAAGAACTTTTGTGTTTCGTGGCAACGTTCTTTTATATTTCTGCTTGCAAAATCCTGCATTACCGTAAACAGGTTGAAGCAAACATTTTATAGCGAGGGCCACATCCGTCGTCTACTATGTTCTATTCTGCAGGCATGTTTCCGCAGACCGCATATGACTCCGTACAGAGCACTTGTTCATTTATTGTGAGGCAAATGAGCCTCCGCTTTATTGAAATGAAGTGACCCCCTTTCTTGAAATCTCGATTCAATTTCTTGGTTTTCATTTTTTTGTATGTTATCCTTGTTTAGTATTTTGCCCAGTGTAAAGAACTTCAACATTGAATTTCAAACACAAAAATACATTCTCAAGTGTAGCTCTGATACCTGCATGGTCGTTTTCATTGGAAAGTACAGAAAGATTCTGTTTAAGTATATATGAATTTGCGAAAGGTGAACTACAAATAGTGTTTTATCCTGTGTGTGACACAAATGGAGAGTTTTGTTAAGCCGGAAATTAACATTATGCAGCGCGAAAGTTAATAACTTTGTCAAAACGGACAGAAGATCCTCCCACGGTTTGTTGTAGTATTCTGTGATTAGCTGTACTTCCAAACACACCGTAGATCATTATTGCTATGCCTACGTACGAGTAGTATCAAATGGTAGGACATGCAATATGCATATGCGATGTATGTTTCATATCTGCTGTTATTTTTCAAGTAGCCATAGACCCCGATTGAAGTAACCGAGCTCTCTTTCAAGATCTTTGTCTCGGGCCAAAAAATTCCTGGAGCCGCCAATGGTAAAAGCGGTAGTCTGAAGTAAACCAATACATATAAACAACGATAAAAGACACAAAAGTTCATAAATGTTGACATGACATGCGGAATACATGGCCCATGCCGTCGCTTTCGCGGCGATCAGAACGACGAAGACACGAGTAGATTTTGCGGAAAGCTCTTATACAACGCAATTGCGAGTACAGACAATGCACAACACAAGAATTGTCCTTCCAGTGGCATCGCCCAGGCAGAGATTTGTTTAGGGTGTTGAAGAGATCGCCCATTTCTCAACCGCACACACTTGGTCTTCGACGAGGTTATTCCGATGGGAAGGCAGTAGGCAACACGAACGGACTCCGACGAAGATTGAATCCGCGTTGGAGAATTTCCCTGCTACATTCATTATGCCGAGCGCTTGGCCAGACTGAAGCAAGTTCCAATTTTTAAGGAATTGGCACGACCCGGCCGAGATTCGAACCACACGAACAACGACCTACCAGACATGAAGCGAGCGCTTTAACCACTAGGCTACACATGCAGGAATACTTTGTTGAAATTTGTATGAGAGGTAATGCATTCTTTGCCATCGCCTTCAAATGCATATTAACTTATCTTTCCGGACAAATATACTCTACATTGGTTGAATTTGTTATACTCGGTTTGTATTGCCTTTAGTGCATTGTCTTCAGTTCATCATACTCGCTTGGACTGTCTTCAGTTCATTATATTTCATTTGTAATGACTCTCAACAACCGTTGATTGACTATTTTTCAGCTGGATGGCATGCAATGCGACGAATTCATTTGAAGACATTTGGCGGCAGAACGAGGTCTGATTGATGCCTTTTGTCTAGTCAGGTTAATGGACACAAAATAAGCGGCAGCAAAGGGGCAAACCAAAAGAACAATCACGGAGTGGCAAACCCAAATAATAAAACAGGATGCACAAGAATTGGAAGAATCAAGGTTGTCAAAGCAAGAGATTTAAAGCGCCCAGTGTGCGTCAGAAATCCAGACAGTGCTGTGAAGATGACTACTGTTGGTTTAAATGATAATTCCTGATGGCCAAATAGGAGAATATGAATATTTTATTAGTGTTAGTACAGTATTGCGGCTGAATATAAATTTTTTCACTGAGCAAGGTGTTTTTTAGTGTTAGACGTAGGTTGCGATGGTGCAAAACAAAATGCACTGCAGGAGAAGGTGTTCGAGCCTTTCCGTAAACCCACAGCTACACTGATGAAAGGACTTCATGTTAATGATTAAAAGGCCTGTGACAAAAGTCGAAACATAAAGCATAATGCGGTGGCGGATGGATTTGACCCGTATAAGTGCCAATTATAGCGTTTCTTGCCATGGTAAAAGAGGGTGCATGCGGTTTTATGCTGCAAACTAGAAGATAATTTGATGTATTGTGGTAGGGATTTTTAGAGTATGGAAGCTTTGTAAAAAAATAAAGTATGTACTCGCGAACGTTTGGAGAGGGGAAGCTGAAAATTATTGGCATGACGAAATGAGTAGGCTGATATTTCTCCTAGGGCCAGTGGTAGGAACGAGTGGAGGACAAAAGAGGTAAGACCAGTTTTCATTTTAGAAAAGAACAAGAGCATGTGGAGTTCTCTCCAATCAGACAGCAGAATGAAGTTGAGATCAGAAAGGACAGCGGCGTTTCATGATGTACGAAAAATTTGGGGGCCTTTGTATGTATGTGCTCAAGGTGCGAGCTATGCAAGTTGAGCAGTTGGCTAAAATCACATTTCCGCAGTCTGTGATTGGGAGAACACAAGAAACACAAAGTGTGCAGAGGACCTTGGGTGGAACAAAGTGTGAAAGCTGATTTATGCGGTTTAGCGTATTTGTGGTATTTTGTTTCATCGACAAAATATGATGTTGCTATGATAAGGTTCGATGAAATACAAGACAAGACCGAAATATTTGTATGAATCGGTTTCACTAAGGTCAAAACTGTTAAATGTAAGAATAGGGTGAGAGAGATGAGGTTTGGAAATGGTTAAAACTTTGGTCATTGCTGGATTAAAATTTACATTCCATAGATTTGGCCAGTTGAATATCGTGTGCAAGTCGCGAGTTAAAACCTGATGGAGATGAAGTGGACAATTAGAAGAGAATAATAATGCTGTGTCGTCAGCGAACAATGAGATTGGGGATTCAGTGGTGTCGGCAATGTTGTTGACATATAGTAGAAGCAATAAGGGCCTAAAGACGGGGCCCTGTGGTATCCCGCAATTCATAAAGCAAGCGTTCGAACAACTGTCGTTGATTATCACTATATGGCTCCTACCACCCAGGTATAAAAACAAGAGATCAAGCAAAGATCCATCTATTCCCAACTGTTGCAATTTATAAATTCATACAGATTGAAGTACTGGATCAAAAGCTTTGGAGATATCCATAAAGACGATCCTTCTAAACAAGCCCCTATCTTACGCAGTACAAATTTTATGTGTAGTTTCTAACAGTGATGTGACTGTGGAACGTTTTTTACGGAAACTTGAATTACGTTCGGACAACGGTTTGTAGTTTGAGACGTCAGAACAGAAACCTTCTATGTGGATGGGAACGACAGTGGCTGATTTCCACCCGTCGGGGTATTGTGCAGAGGAGATAACAAAGTTAAAGCGTAGACCAATCGCTATAGTCTGTGGTTGACAACATAATTTAAGTAAGTGCTTTGGTAGATTGATTGGCTTTTAAGCGTTTGTGGTTAGCAACTTATGAACTAAAAACCACAAAATAAACAACTAAATAATTAATACATCCCCAAGGGATTCGTTATATAATGTTGTTTTTAGGCTATAACTTCGAAACTACAAAGGGCCAATGAAGGGCTCTAAAGATGCGGATTTTCACCTATTCTTTCTTTGAAGCAGAAATCTCCCTCGTGCTGTTGCGGCTCAGGGCCAAATAAGGTGGGACAAAAAAACCTAAACCTAACCCCTATTATGACCAAACCCACAAAAAAAACACAAATCCAAAACTTCCCAATTTTTCAAGTGAAACGAGACGACCTGAAGCATCTTCAGAGCGGGTAAACACCGTTCATAGCTCTATCACCTGGCGAGTCTGTTTTGAACATGTTCTTTAGTGAACATGATCTGATATGAAGATAGTCTGTTATGAAAGGGTCTATTATGAACATGGTCTCTTATGAAAATGTCCTGTTAGGAACATAGTCTGTTACGAAGTGGTCTGTTAAGAACGTGGTCTGTCATGAACATGGTCTGTTCTGAACGTGGGCTGTTGTGAACGAGTCTGTTTGGAAGAGTTCTGTTATGAACTAGTCTGTTATGAACGAGACTGTTATGAACGAATCTGTTATGAACAGGTCTGTTATGAACGTGGGCTGTTTTGAACATGGTCTGTTATGAACGAATCTGTTATGAAGTGGTACGTTATGAACATGGTCTGTATTGATCATCGTCTGTTATGAACATTGTCTGTTATGAACAGGTCTATTACGAACATGGCCTGTTACGAATGAGTCTGTAAAGAACGAGTCTGTTATGAACGAGATTGTTATGAACGAGTCTGTTATGAACGAGTCTGTGATGAACGGGTCTGTGATGAACGGGTCTGTTATGAACATTGTCTGTTATGAACAGGTCTATTGCCAACATGTCTGTTATAAACGAGTCTGTTATGAACGAGTCTGTTATGAACGAATCTGTTACGAACGAGTCTGTTATGAACGGGTCTGTTATGAACAGGTCTGGAGTGAACGAGTATGTTATGAACGAGTCTGTCGAGAACGAGTCCGTTATGAACGTGTCACTCATGAACATGGTCTAGTATGAAAGAGTGAACGTGTCTGTTATGAACATAGTCTGTTATGAACGTGGTCTGTTATGAACGAGGACTGTTATGAACGTGGTCTACGATGAACGGGATGTTATGAACATGGTCTGTACTAAATGAGTCTGTTATGAACGGGCCTGTTATGAACGAGTCTGTTATGAACGGATTTGTTGTGAATGGTTCTGTAATGCACGAGTCTGTTTTGAACATGTTCTGTTATCAACATGATCTGATATGAAAATAGTCTGTTATGAAAGGATCTGTTATGAACGTGGTCTCATATGAAAATGGCCTATAACGAACATAGTCTGTTACGAATTGGTCTGTTAAGAACGGGGTCTGTTATGAGCACGGTCTGCCATGAACGGGTCTGTTTTGAACATGGTCTCTTATGAACGAGTCTGCTATGAACGGGTCACTCATAGACATGATCTTACATGAACGAGTCTGTCATGAACATGGTCTGTTTCGAACGGGTCTATTATGAACGAGACTGTTGTTAACAGGTCTGTTAGGAAGTGATCTGTTTTGAATGGGTCTTTAATTCACATGGTTTGTTTCGAACATGGTCTGTTATGTACATGGTTGGTTATGAACCTTGTTTCATTTGAACATGGCATGTTATTAACATGGTCTGTTACAAACTGGTCTCTTGCAAACGTGGGCTGTTGTGAGTGGGTCTGTTATAAACATGGTCTATTGTGAACGTGGTCTGTTATGAACGAGTCTGTTATGAACGTGGTCTGTTATGAACGAATCTGTTATGAACAAGTCCGTTATGAACGAGTCGCTTATGAACTCGTCTGTCATGAACGCGGTCTGTGATGAACATGGTCTGATATGAACGGGTCTGTTATGAAGATGGTTTGTAATGAAGTGGTCTGTGATGAACATGGTCTGTTATCAATCAGTCTATTATGAACGGGTCTGTTATGATCGGATATGTCATGAACGGGTCTGTTATGAAGTGGTCTGTTATGAACGGGTCTGTTATGAACATGGTCTGTTATGAAAATGGTCTGTTATGAACGGGTTTGTTATGAACGGGTCTCATATGAACGTGGTCTGATATGAACGGGTCTCTTATGAAGTAGTCTGTTATAAGCGAGTCTGTTATGAACGTGGTCGGTTATGAACTTGGCCTCTTATAAATGGATCTGTTATGAACTTGGCCTCTTGTGAAGTGGTCTGTTATGAACGAGTCTGTTAAGAACGTGTCTGTTATGAACGGGTTTGTTATGAACATGGTTTGTTATGAACGGGTCTGTCATGAACGGGGCTATTATGAACGGGTTTGTTCTGAAGTGGTTTGTTATGAACATGGTGTGTTTCGAACATGGTCAGTTATGAACAGGGTCAGTTATGAACATGGTGTCTTATGAGCATGGCCTGTTTGAATATGGTCTGCTACAAAGCGGTCTGTTATGAACGTGGACTGTTGTGAACGTGATCTGTTATCAAAGAGTCTGTTATCAACGTGTCCTTTTATGAACAGATATATCATGAACATAGTCTGTTGTGAACGGTTCTGTTATGAACGGGTCTGTCATGAACATGACCTGTTCTGACCGTTTTTCTTATGAACTTGGTCTGTTATGAACGAGTCTGTCATGAACATCGTCTGTTATGAACATGGTCTGTTATGAACATGGTCTGTTATGAACATGGTGTTTTACGAACGTGTCTGTTATGAAGTGGTGTGGTATGAACATGGTCTGTAATGAATAGGTATGTAATGAACATGGTCTGTTATAAATAGGTCTATTGTGAACATGGTCTGTTATGAACGAGTCTGTTATGAACGAGCCTGTTATGAATGAGTCTGTTATGAACGGGTCTAGAGTGAACGAGTATGTTATGAACTACTCTTTCGAGAACGAGTTTTTTATTAACGTGTCTCTTATGAACATGGTCTATTATGAAAGAGTGAACGAGTCAGACCATGTTCAAAACAGACTTGTTCATAACAGACCACGTTCATAACAGACCCACTCACGACAGCCCACGTTCGTAAGAGACCACTTCGTAACAGACAATGTCCATGACAGGCCATGTTTATATGATACCAGCTTCATAACAAACCATGTTCATAACAGACCATGATCGAAACAACCATGTTAATAAAAGACCCGTTCAAGACTGACCTGTTCATAACAGACCTGTTAACGACAGTCTCGTTCATAACGGACCCGTTCGAAACAGACCACGTTCATGACAGACTCGTTCATATCAGATCATGTCCAAGATGACCCATTCTTAAAAGAATCGTTGTCAACAAACTCCTTCATGACAGAGTCGTTCATAACAGACCATGTTCAAAACAGTCCCGTTCATGACAGACCGTGTTCATAACAGACCCGATCATAACAGACCACTTCATAACAGATCCGTTCATAACAAACCATGTTCATAACAGACAACGTTCATAACAGACCATGTTCATAACAGACCCGTTCCCAACAGCCAACGTTCATAGCAGACCACAGTGGTGTAGGCAGAAACTTTTTATGGGGGGGTTTGGTTCAAGGTCATATGGTGGTTATTTATTTTTGGTGTGCGCTGTTTGTTACGTCACAATTTGACGTCTTTTCCATGTTTCCAAACCAACGTTTTGGCGAAGTTTGTTGACATAGTATACATATTTTACTACATCCACTCTCCTTATTATGCATGTCGTTGAACTGAATATGAACTATCAGCGCTCCAAGTTAGGCTATCGGGGAAAAACAAACTCAACGCTACGACACAGCAATTCATAAATGCAAAAATAACAGGTTGCGCGTAAAACAGGGGAATGAAACACACTCATCACTACGTCAGAGCAATTTACAACTACAAAATCAGACTGCACTAAGGTCTCTTTAAATACGGGCAGTTGAGCATTGAAGGTGTGCAGCTGGACTGGCTGGCGCACACCCTGATTTGCAAGATCGAAGTTTGCTAAAGCGGATAAAGTACGTAGGAAAATGTTTGCTTTTTGTGATGTTTGAAAGTCCACAGGCCCGTAACCAGGGGGGCGAATCCCCATTTAAAAAGTTTTTGCCCCCACAGGAAAAATGTGCTGGACGTATTTTGAAAATATTGCACATAGTTCAAAAAAATTTTCCCCCATTTAGAAAACTCTTCGCCCCCCCTGGTGTCCCAAGCTGGTTACGGGCGTGGAAGTCCAGCAAACGTTTAGTTTTCCTTTTTCC
>Ga0210059_1007856_pt1 | contig 16919 bp, 11 predicted proteins | sample Ectturendosymbi2_FD_188042 | JGI IMG/M metagenome (GOLD analysis project Ga0210059, IMG submission 188042) | Ecteinascidia turbinata endosymbiont from Florida, USA - Sample 2 (SPAdes) (version 2) | ecosystem: Host-associated > Tunicates > Ascidians > Unclassified | place: Key West, Florida...
CCAAAAGTTGACGTCAACCAAAAGTTGACCATTCGTGTTAGTTGACCATTTTTGACCATTCGTGTCAGTTGACTGTTTTGACCATTCATGTTGGCCATTCGTGTTGACCAAAGTTGACCATTCGTGTGGTCAATCAAAAGTTGACCATTCGTGTTGGTGAAATATGGCTTATACAATGATTTTACCTCATTGCAATTATTACTTTTTTCTTCTGTTTATATTTTTGAATCTGTATGGTTTTTCGCTGGTCTTGCACCATCCAATCAGTGGGGTAATCGTGGAAGGATCGCGCCACTCTTACGAATGGCGATCCGCAATCTTTTGGTGTAGCACAAAATGATGCGCGTTTTGTTAAGTTTTTCATTACAAGTTATCAGCACCGCCAACTTGCGTGCTGGGAAGCTTTTGCCAAACTCAAAGCGGCATTCTTCTGTATCTGATATTACAACATTGGTTTTAACAAGGCAGATATTATACCTGGAACTAGAAATTACCTGAACATTAGCAGCGGCACTAACATAAAGTATGGTTTCCAGCTTGCAACATCAACAGCAACATGCTTTGCATTGCTTCAACATATCCAGTAGTTTGTTATTAGTTTTTGCGTTACGAGCATCCAGGTGCATCTTTGAAATTTTATCATGTTAAAATTTTTTCTTTATGTGTACCAGACTTACTGAAACTGACGATTTTATCCGACGATTGTTGGAAATCTACAAGACTGTAAAGACATTAGACGAGGTATGGATCAAATTCTGCTGCAAAATATTTTATGTCGAATGTGGCTAATAACAAAAACAACTGTCATTTTACTTAAAAAAAGTTAAGTGATGATGAATACGTCCAGTGCAGTGTATCACATGTGTGACGGCAGAAACTTCAAATACTTTAACTGCTTTTTTTATGGCACAATAAAAATTAACCACTGCTCAGTGCTTTATTTACCATATCCGCTTGGAGGTATAAAAAAGTATCCGCCACAGATTTTCTGCAGAGTGCCTTTTTCACCTGTGGTGTGCAAGCCACCGTCTGGCCGTGACAGTGCTAGTGATAATTTCAAAGATGGGTTTCAAAGCCCAAGGATGATTCGTGCGAACTCCAAAATACGTGCTTTGAAACTATTTTCCTCAACAGGAAGAAAACATTTAAGCAAGAAATCTAGATTTTCATCGTTCATTTCACACCAACTTATAGGAGAATTGAAGACCTAAAAGGTTTCAAAGTTTAGGAATTCTTTATAACATTAATGTTTGCCATGACCACTCATGAAGGCAGCAAAGAAATTCACTTTCTTGTTTCTTTGCGGTGAAACCAGATCTGTATGCAATAGTTGCACGTATCGCTGCATATCCGCTGAAAATTCTACATCTTTTTTACAGAATTTGGAAATAGGACTTTTTCGCACTGACTACATGTTTGATTTCGATCCAAACAATTGCACCAACACCATAAAGCATATTGAATCCAATACAATCTGTCCCAATTACGTTGCGATGGGCACCAAGAAGATGGCTGAACTTTATAGATACGTGTTAAGGAAGGCAGGCATGGATGAACACCTCGCTAAGCTTCCAGACGACAACGCGGCTAAAGGCCTAGCTAAGATTTTCGCTCGGGCATGGGAAATGTACGGTAGCAGAGAGGCGGTCTTACTCGTCCTCTATGACGAAGCTGATCGATATGGTTTCGACGAACGATTGTTGGAGTACGAAGTTCTTAGTCAAAATCCGCTCATACGAACTGTGCGAAAGACATTGAAGGAAATGACCGCTTGTGCCAAGTTGGACAGCAAACGCAGGCTGTTTGTGTGAGTTGTTTAATTCTGTCCAAAGTTGTGCATGCACCAATCTCCTGCGCGGATACTTACCTCGCAATTGCTTCCGTTGTGCTGCACGTTTAATTCGGATTAGCTTGCATGAAAGATTGCTTTTGTTGCATCACTTTCTTCTTCCAACTTACCCAACTGCTTACGAGCAAAAGTTTCTAATAAATATGGAACATAAAGTGTTGAACCACAGCCGGTGACCTAGTGGGAAGTGCGTCCGTTTCGGTGCTGGAAGGTTTGAAGTTTGCCTCCCGGCCGGGTCTTACCAAGACCTTGATAGCCTTCTTACCAGGATCACGGTGTGTGGAATAACTGCGGGAACCATTCCAGATCAGGGGACTCCAAACGCTTTTGTCAGTGAGCCACATAAGCTGCTACACACCAATTCTAGAGCGCGACATCTTACAGAATATGATTGCTTCGGGATACGTTAAATTCTACCAAATCAAGAAATGCTTAAATATATTATTTTTTCATTATTGACAAGATGTCTTTGCGGCCGGATGAAATGGCCTCGTCGGCCGGATGTGGCCAGCAGGCCGTAGTTTGGAGACCGCTAATCTAGACAAGAGACACCTTCAGCCGCCAATTGTCAATAAATGAATCTGTCGCATTACATGCGATCTAACAACAAAAATTTGTTGTTTGAGGTTATCAATTTTTTGATTTTATGGAAAACGTTTGGATATTGAGTGTTTTGACACTTCTGCCTTGGGTCGGCATCAAGTAAAATAGCCAGTACCGGATTTCTTGTCCTACAGTCGCCCATATAAGCTATGGAAAACCCACACCCCCCTTTTCAATCCCACTTCGTTCATTAATTCAATAAATAATATGGATTATATGACTGCATATTACCTATGGACTGTTTTTTTCGTGAGACATTTCGGTCATTTGTCTCACAGTTTTATTAAAACTCGCCGTAACAACGTTTGTTAGCCTATATCAACGGTGCACAACCTGCGGCCTTCGATAATGAAATTTGCAGCCGTCCACATGTAATTTGGAACATAGGATTTGGCGGCGGTGCTGGCGTATATTGAAGCAAAACAAACGAAAGGCAAGAAAATCAATCGACACGATGCGTGGCAATCTGGATGGTGATGTCGTAAAGAATTATAGAATGAATGCACAATTTATGTTTGAATGTGTTCTGTGTTGGTTGGCACTGGGCAGTATATCATATATTTGACTCGAACTCATTGGCGGCCGCACGTCATATAAATCAAAGTAATGCGGCCGGCAATAGCGAAAAGGTTGTACACCCCTGGCCTATATTTTCAGACATTCTGGCCGAAATGACTTAATTTTTTTCGGTCATTTCAAAAGTATTTCGGTCAATGATCGAAACAAAACAGCCTATGGTCTAGATCTGGAAAGAAGCAAAAGCATGATTTGAATTCTACGCAGTGATATGTGTGTGAGTACACCAAACAGCTCGTGGTAGCAATGCCATTGGCCTGTAGCTCAATTATTGAGTACAATGAGGCTATCGGTAATTAAGCATTGTTATAAAGTTTGGCGAGTTTTTGAACAAGACTTTTGCTTAGCAAAAATGTTAGAATATAAGCGTAAAACAATGGAATTTAATAACATACTAGACCATTGATGTGGTCAGATCGACTCAAATGCCTGTGTGGCGAATTGCTTGACATAACGTTGACCTCAGATGAAATTTTATCCGTCAACTGTCTTGTAAAGACAAATTCTACTAATTGCCAGTAACTTTAGTTGTAGCAGGTGCATGGCTTCATTGACTATTGTTCCGTCCAATGCCACAGTCATAAGGTTGCATGAGTTTCAATGCTTCACTCCTCGGATCCTCTTTTGAAAGCTGTCATAATTTTTCAAAGGAGAAGTCATCAAAGCATGGCTTATAAGCTACTGCTCTCTTTCCGATTTCGAACTATCAACTATGACAAGAACGCAGCTAATGTGAAATTCATCCCTTACACTGAGTATGGGCTGATCAGCGTGTCTTTCACCAAGTGGAAATTTCCTAGACGAAGGCTGATGATATTCATCAGATCCATCTGTAAATGTAATGAGACTGTTGCAGAGAGAAACCGCATGCCCATATCCGCTTTAGCACTCTGCAGGCATAGATGTAAAAGCAGGCAAATTTTGGGGGGTGCGAAGGACTTTTGTCCGAATTCTCCCAAACTTGCCCAAAAAAAAACGTCAAATAAAAGTGACCTCCAAAAGAAAAAAAAGCTCTTCATGTCAATTCGGGGCCATTTTTTCAAATCAAAGCATGTCGGGCGTCATTTTTGCTCAGATTTTCATGGAGTTTGTGAAGGTTCTTAGAGATTTTGCCCGGATTTTATGGGATATTTTTTAAATTTAACAGCTTCTTCTTAGACTACCTTGTAGTTGATAAAGTTTGGGTTCTTTTTTGGAAATTTGTATCGCCAAAAACCGAATGATGTAATAATTTTCATAAAGTTCTTCCCTAAGCTCCAGCCCAGAAAGCCTACAAGGGAAACCGGCCCTCGCTATAACTTCATGATATTTTGCAGCGGTAGCGACGAAGTGGCTGTTGTGTACTACCGTGCTGGCTCCTCCCCGGAACACTACACGTCAGAAGAAGTATTTAGAATTTTTTGCATTTACCTGGTTACTGTTAACAGTAGTGTTCGTGGTTTCGTTACTGTTACAGCGAAAACGCTTTTGGTGAAGCCATTGTTTTTATTACAAATGATAGAAAAACATCGGTTACAAATGCTTATAGAAAGGCCCAATTAACTATCAACTGTTCTTCCTAAAACACTGCAAAATGAAGTGATCTCCAACAAACAACTGCTATATATAAATTTTAGAGAAACAGAACATGCGACATTTTGCGAGCATATTGAAACTAATTGAAGGTACAATAAGTTTGAATTTACTATTTTCCAGCATGGGCGTAAATCTCTTTTTGTGACTGGTTTGATAAACTGAAGAATCGATCTACAGCGTTCGTGAACTGTATAGTATGCTTCAAGGTTTGAAAAAACGTTTTACTCATATGTATTAGTGAACTGTTCACTGGCTGTTTGAGGGGTTAGATGCATAACTCGCACTATCTGATACCAAAGGGTACAGTATTCAGCATTTGGCGTGTATAACGTTTTTATATTCATTCTTGTCAAATGATGTTCATCGAAAGCAATTTGAATATTTGTGAAGATGTGGGAAACAAGACTTGCGATTGAAATGAGCCGCTCAGTGAAATGCGGAAGTGTGGCACATCAGCTTGTTGGAACAAAAAAGGTGCAAGAAGTTTTAACGCGCCCTGGGCAAGTGGAAAGATTTGTTGGAAAAACAACAGCTGAAAAGATTCGAAGAACATTCGTTGCACTTCACGCGCTTGATTTGGTTGGTGTGATTTGCTTTTTCAGATAGGAGTCTTTTTGTGGTTTCATTCTGGATTATCTTTCGCGAGTACGCTTGATATACGCTCTTGCGCAAATACTAGTATAGCATTTGTTTCCAAGCAGTTTTCTGCTGGCTTTCGTGAAATATTTAGAGACAAGTAAGCGTTAAGCAGTGGGATTTAAGGCAAGAAGCAAGTTTCAGGCTTCGATCTGCCGCCAACTGCCGTCACCCAAAAGCAAATTAAAAGAAGATGGGATCTTCTAAGCTTGAATTTTTTTGTTAAAGGAATGTTGATTTTGCCCATATATACGATTTAGTCACGTGATGTAAAGTGAGACCATTTCCAGATGTTAGTGAAGAAATGCAGTTTAGGAAAAAAACAAGAAACTTTCCATTATTTTCTAAAGGATCGACGTTTGTTGGCTTTCTGCTGTGATGCTAAGTTTACGAAATTCTTTTGCACACTGCTAGAAGATTCCCTGTAGCTTGCTAAATGAAATAAAACTGCTGCAAAGCGCACGCAAAGCAGCACCATTTGTTGGGTTTGCTGAAACTCCCCCCCCACATGGAAAACTTGAAGTATACGTGCAATGGGTTGTGCTTTGTAAAGCGTGCTCTTGTGACTAGCAAATATCGTTCTAAATATTTTAGTTAACCTGCATGTTTATCTTTGCATTGCAGACCGAAAAGGGCAACGCTGCTTTACAAAATGCTTTAACTAATCCTTGTAATTACGTTCTGAAGCCACAAAGAGAAGGATCTGGTCAGTAACTGTTTGCGGTAAAATTAAAGTTGATGATATTAATCACGAATTCGTTGATTATTTTCTACGAACATTATGAGATCCCTATTTCTCGTTTTCTTACTACGAAAATAAAGAGAGGGCCAAAGCTGGAAAATAATCACATTTACAGAAAGAACGTCATAATAGATCATAAATTGCGTTTCTCGGAATCATCAGTTATTCTTCGTGATGACTAAATTGCCAAAAGATGTGCTTCTATTTTAAAAATTTCTTTTGTTTTGTTAATTTATAGTTTTTCACAATGCACATCACAAAGACAAGCTGCAGTTATCCGTTGGTGCTTTTTGAAAAAGTCAGATCAGTGTTTAGATTACGTAATAAAAAAAGTGGAGATCAATTGTTGGAAAACGCCAGGAGAGAGTTTCAAATAATGATTGCAGATCAAAATGTTTTAAGCAGTGAATAAAACTGACATTTTCTACATTTCTTCGCTGCAGAAAAATATTCTCATGTTTTCATTACGCGGCAGTGTTGCCAAGTAAGAATTGACGTTAACTCAAAACAGCTTGCAACGACAAAATACAAAAGAATAACAAAAAGACGAATTACCGCGATAGAATAACCAAAATACTTTTACTTTTAGAGCAAATACTTTTAGACTGCTGCTTGAGATGTATTTTTGTCGTGTTTCTAAGTACTTCAAACGTTTTTTCAATTGGAACAATCTGCAGAAGTTAATTCAGTGAAGTTGAACATCACTGTTAATTCGGTTAAGTTGATTGCACATACGAATTCTCTGGTTTTACTGATGAGGCTGAAACAATGTTGTTTGGAGGTTGATTGAATAATATTTCTTAAATCTTTCTTTACTTCAACATATCTACTTTAACCTAAAAATCAAGCTGACGTGAGGATTTTGTACCTGAAAATATAAGAGAAAAGGGATGATATCAGATCATTTTTCAATGCTGAAATGTAGGAAAGTTTACTCTTAAACTTTTGACCCAGGCTGTATGGTTGCCAAGCCACAGGTCAATGGCAAAAACGCTTTTTGCGCATAACATGTGACAAATGGAAGTGTTCTGTTTATTTTAGCTAGGCTAATAACGCAACACTTCTGAAAGTTGCTGTAGTGCTATTACTGGTTGTTTACCGCTATCTTTCATATATTTGGAGAACACTTTTCCAGATAGTAACCTCTTCAATCAAGACATATTGGATACTCTGAAGGAGATTGGCGTTGACAAGCGTCGATGTTGTTACATCTTGATGGATAAAATTCGACCTAAGGCAACGCGAAATTATATTGTTGCTCCTGGCAAAGCAACACCTGCACGAGTTCTGGGCGAGCCAGGAATATACGGCGGTTTTCTTGCGTATGTTTTTCTGGCAAAGTTTCAATCGGTAAAAAAGCGATGCAAAAGTTTTATGGAAACGTTCGGTGAAAGTAACAAGTGAATCTTCATGAATTTAAGTGCTTTTACTTATAGGTGCAAGAGCAGGCAATTTTCAGGGATGCAAAGGATATTTTCCCCAAACTTCCCTAAATTTGCCCGAAACACGTCTATGCGACAAACTTTCTCCATATAATTTTCTGTACCTGTTGATGCATTAGATTTTTCCCTAACAAGTTGACATAGACTTTAAAATAGAAGGTTTGGTACTCGAAATTTGGTTCTTATGTATCCAACTGAAAAATGTACTATAGGCTGTGTAAGAATATAGTCAGAAGCCAGCTGGCTGGGTACCCTTGATCGTCTGCCTGACAGTTCTGACGTTTGGCACTCCATTCACATTCCAGCTGTTGCTGTCAACAAGAAACCTCATGCCCAGATGAGTATAGGCCTATAGCTGTTTCCTTCACCGAAGGCACACATGGTATGTGCGGCATGTATCATATATCATTGTATTTATATTATGACTATGCCATGAGCCTCACAACATTGTCTGTGCAACTGCATGCATATGCAACAAACTGTATAGTAAATGTGTTCATGCAAACACTGTAATTAAAATTAAAATCAAAAGCTTGTCTGTGCTTGCCAGGAATGGACTTTACTAAAATGAGGTTGGTGCCGTGTAGCATACTTGATTAGTGCCGTGCCGTGTAGCATACTTGATTTGTGTCAGCTACTCACCAACTCTCACAAACTAAAACACGAAGTTTCTAGAAGCAGTTTGTTGATTTTACATCAATTTAATGCGTTTTCTCTGACACAAGAAACTTCAATTTATACATTCAATAAAAAGCAAGTATGAATTCATCAATATTGGTAAAAAATGTCAAAACCTTTTTGCCCAAATTTTTTGATTTTGCCCAAATTTTTGACAAATCAAGATTTTTTGGGGAGTGTTTACACATCCTGCTGCCCCAGCACGTATACCACTGGTTTAACTTATAAATTTGCATGAATTTTGATTTGGTAGCGAAATTTCGAAATTTAGTTCAGATATAAAAAAGTCACTTTATTACTTGGCGATACAACCACGGCCGGATTTAGCGAGGACAAACTGGGTACCTGCCCAGAGGCCTTCACAAACTGGGAGCCTCCATAGAAATGAGCCGTGAGCCCCCAGCTTGGTTTATCATATTTACCGTATTTCTCTGACCATTAAGCGCACCGGATTATAAGGCGCACCATTAAAAACTGAATGCCAGCTATTCTTAAGGCACATTAGTGAAGCAAAACTCAGATGGCATTGGAGTGAGTTTAATCGGACAGATTAAACTCCCTTGGATCACCGCACATACCAGGGAGTTGACCCTGTCACACATGCCTAATCCGCTAGACACAAATAGAATAAAATAAAAGTGGTGCGCAGGTTTGATTCGATGTGCGCCAATGTAGTCAGAAGCGTCGTGCAGTAATATCTGTGGTATGTGCTAGGGCAGCTAGGTACTCTATACGCAGCTCATTGTAATTGTTGTTGGTTTATTACGTAACACGATGGTCTGTTTACAATAAATCGTATCTAACAATTGAATAAATAGCACCATTTACCACATAAAATTGGTTCTAGATGAGAAAGCACAACCAGATCCATACATTAGGCGCACCACATTATAAGGTACACTTTCAATTTTTGAGAAAATTAAAGAATTTCAATTGCGCCTTATGGTCAAAAAATACGGTAAATAATCATAAAAATAGTTAATAACAATAGTATTGGGTAACAAAGAAAAGTTTGCATTAATTGAAATTATTGCGATTTTTTCTTTTTTTACTGACGGAAAACTACAACCAACAGTATTTGGGCAAATGTGAACTTTGCGGGTCCCTAATGAAAAACATAAAAAACTAAGTTTAATGTACGACTTTACTTATGATTACACATTTACAGATAACTGATGATAGCGTTTCCTTGACTTTGAATAACATTTTCTTGATGTACTGAGCGTCTCCACACAAAGGCTGCCCAGGTCTCTCCATGTGTCGAAATCCGGCCTTGGATATAACTGCACGATTCTTTCAAAATAAAAAAGTTCTTTTAACCGCAGGAATGGCAACACGTTCTTCATGAACTCAGCAATTGGCCACATGTTCCGGGTAAAGAAGGAGGAGCTTATTGACAACAATGCATATCTTAAAATGAGCCTCAGTTATCCATTGCTTACGGAGGAATGATGCGACATTCGGCTTGGTTGGGCTTTTTCCTGGACTCTTCTCAAACACCGTAGAAGTCGCATGAAATCATCTGCAATGCTTTGCATAGTGTTTTATCCAGGACTTCAATCATGCTATACAGCAATTAACGTGTATCGATCTTGCGAAACTGCTCTTGCCATCTTCTGTATATTTACTGCTTGGGGCGAAGTGTATTTGACTGCATCGAATACCCGAATACTGCATCGAATACCCGAAGCAGTATTTATCGAATATGAGGAACTTGCGGTGAAATATTATCACAATCCGTCGAGCATTTTATATTTGATTACACGCCATTGCCTGCAACAAATATTTCTTTTACCAATCGAAATACCAGCTGCAGATATTGTTCGGGTGACCACAAAAACTTGTGAAATGTTGTTTTTACTTCAAAATCCATTTAGGCATATAGGACCATTAGAGTTGTGGGAGATAGTTGCATCTTGCGTGACACTGAAAACGTCTGAAGAAAGTTAACTAAAAATCTACTTCGAGTTCTGAGCAATGTTTCCTCTCATTATTATTTACGTTGTGGAAAATAAGCCTCTGAAAATAAAATAAGCCTCCTGACTTGGTCCAGGGCATTTGTAAACGATCTACGATAAAGTTAAGGGTACGTGAAATCGAAGCTGTGTTTGTTGAATTTATACAAACTCATAGCGTTGAACATTGAAGTAAAACATTGAAAATCTGCCTATAAGCTGAAGTTTCAAAAATTGCTTTCTGCCAAATTCCTTGATTGATCATTTCAATACCTGAGGTCGTCCAGGGCAAAAACACCTTTGCAGGCCTGGATTGTCAAACTTACACGTTTTTGTGTATATTCGTAGTAAGTACTTCATCAAAATAACTCGTGCATTTTCCGCCTTTGCAAATAGAAATAGTTTTTGCTGCAGACTAGCACAGTGGGGTGTTCTGATACTGTATGTTCAACCGAAGTAAGCAAATTACACTCAAGTCGAAAATAATGGACGCTGCTTTCACAACCCATTTCAGAGGTAGGCAACGGGATCAAAAAATCGTTTAGCCGCTTACAGTAGCCAAACTAGAGGCAATGTAAGGACAACATTACACAAAATTATACCCACGCCCATTGCAGTAATAATTGCAAAGCCTAAGAAGTAGGAGTCATTTGCTATCCCTGAATATTTGAATGTCTCACTTCGTTCAACAAAAATTAGATTCGTAGGTCTAAATGAGTCATTCTCAGCTTGGGCGATGTCGAATGACAAGGGGGTGAACAAATCGAAGGGGCGATATGCGGGCAAAACTATAAATGCGGCGAAAACGCTGAATGTTCGTTTGATTAACTTCAACAGAATCCAATTATAATACACTCACGCACGTTTAACACATTATTTGATCACTACTTCACGCTATTTACTTGGTCACAGTTTTTGCATTTCTACGTAAGTTTTACTCTATTTATTGTGTTGTTATATATGTCATCTCCCAACATTTTTCATTTTACACTTCTACGTTTTTTCTGTGGCATGCTGTCACACATTTCCTAGAACGTGATGGGCAGTTTTGCGTTTGTCTATGTACGTCATACTGCTCATTGTTTCTTGTTATTGGTGAGTTGCATGTTATATGTGGTTAAAAACTTTGCCCTGAGGACGTTTACTTGAATAGGTGGGTGAAACGTCGGCAAAATAATAAAATATGCCAGAAGATCGAATTTATCTGCTTGATTTGCAACCTAGTGGCAAATGGTACGCAGCAGCATGAGTAGCAAAAAGAACAGTGCACACTCAACTTCCTTGTTTCTTGCTAACCTCAGTATACCGTTACAATTAATTAATTGAGTGCGGTGCCAAAGCGGTTAAACTTTACTGCGGATATTCCACGTGCTTGGGTTTAATTTGGCGATGTCACAATGACTTCAAATTCTAAGTTTTGCAATGCGATAGTTTGGCTTGACTATAATGACTATAACACTACAGACCCCTTTTTCCACAAATATTAGCTGAGACTGTATTAGTGCTGTTGGGATATACACAATCGTTCAGTGAAGAACCTCTGTGAAGAAAAAAAGATCCCAATGAAGAATATACGGCAATGCGCGACAGATGATCCACCGGCTATGCTTAGGAAGCATCGAGGAGTCATAGCACTTATGAAAGGAGAAATTCCTGGACTTCTTGCTATTCATTGCTTAATTCATAAGCAGCATTTGGTTGCCTGGCATCTCAGTGCTCAACTGCATCACTCCCGGAAGCATGTTGATAAGATGCGTCAATCAGAAAGCTCATGCTCTCAAAGATAGACTGTTCCGCTCAAATAGCTGTAAAAATGACGACAATTTTGAACGTCTTTTACTGCATATCGCAGTACATTGGCTTTCAAACAGTGCTTGAATGAGTCGTTTTCATGTCTTTAATGATTCACTTGATGAACTCCTCATTGGCATTGGCGATCAACTGGCTGAAACAGTGAAGCCTTTGAAAATGATATCGCTTATCTCGCTGATATTTTTCAAGCCAATGAATGAATTATACAAGAAATGTCATGGAGAAATGATTACTCTTGTCAGATCAAAGAGTGTGGTCACCTCTTTCATTGAAAAGCTTTCCTTCTACAAACAAAATCTTGGTCGAAATATTTTATTCCAGTGTCCAAATCTCAGTTAAAATGCTGTTGCCGAAAAGGATGAAACAATGTTTGTATTTAGAAACCGTCGTGGAAGATATGTAAATGCGAATTTCAGATCTTATTGACCTTCATGTTCCAAGCTGGATACTTAACCCATTTTCTGCAGAACCTGCTAACATAGAAGTTTTAACTCAAAAACCAGTTCTTCAACTTCTAAAGCGACGATAAATCCAAAATGGTCTTCAAAGAAGAGCGATACGATTTACTTTGTTGCTAGGTAGCTGAGAGATATCAAACGCTTCTGGAAGAAAGCGAGGGTGTGGTTCTATGATCATTCCCAACATCATATTTGCTTGAAAAAGGGTTTTCAGATGTGACCTCATGCTCCCAAAGCAAAAAAATTTCTTATCTAGATAATGGTAATGGTTTATTATTTCATATGACTCAGTTAATAAGCAGAAGCAATACAAAAAGCCATCGCACACTAGGTAAACCAACCGTCAGTAAACATTAGAGCAAATGAAACTATAATGGCATAATAGCTGATCAGTTCAAACAAAGAGTGGTACTGTATCATATAGGATTGCTGAATGACCATGGCGGTCATCTAGTCAACCAACCCTGTTTATCACTTTTTGAAAAGTGTTGAAACACAATATTTGGAGATCAAATAAGCACAGTTAGGAAAACAAAACAAACAAACACGAGTACGGTGAAGAAAATGTACAAATGAAAGTTCATGCCTATGTACACAGATGAGTAGACTGAAATTGATTGAAGGAATTTGTTGTGGTTAAGAATCTGTTTGAACAAAATATAAAAAGAAAAAAGTAACAAAACTAATTAATGAGGTACAAAAGAAAAACAAAGCAAAACAGAAAAAACTGGAGTGTACTTTCATTCCGGAAATAATGTGATATGCACAGGAAAGAAAAAAGGCAAAAAAGAAAATATACATTCAAGTAAACACAATTACAATATACGAGAACTAACGGTATTTTGCTCTAGATAAGTAAAATGTTGCTAGAGTTCATAATTGTGTATCTTTTTCATGTAGGAAGTGTTTCTTAAGTTTCCATTTAAAAGTAAGAGTGGTTGAAGATTTAATATCGTCTGGTATTGAAGACCACACTTTTGGGCCAACAAATGTAAGGAAACATTTTCCTGAGGAAGAGTTAACTCTAGGTAGAAACAGGTTGTTAGAGGTTGATAGTCTTGTGGAATGGGAATGAATTGAGCTGATTGGAATAAAATAATCATCAAAATGGTTTGGAAGCAGTTTGTTGTAACAAGAGTGCATGAATCTACCTACTTATAAAGTATATAATTTGGTAAGGCATAAGATGTGTAAGTGCTGGCAAGGTTCTGCTAGAGATTCCGTTTTAGTTGGTCTTATTAGTTTCATAGCTTTATTTTGGAGCTTAATGAGAGGCTGAATGGTTGCATTTGAAGCACGTCCCCAATTGAGGATTGAGTAATTAAGGTAGCGGTGGCTTAATGAGTTATAGACAATTTTCAATACAGATTGTGTTGTACAATGTTTAAGTTTGGATAGAACTCCACAAGCTCTTGATAGCTGAGTTTTTACCTTTTGTATATGTTTCCAGCTTAAAGTATTGTCAAGAAGAACATCTGGGTATATCAGGTTATCTTTGGGGGCAATGCTATGGTTATTTCTAATAATTTTGAAGGAAGTAGGATTGTGTTTTTGAGAATTCAACAGCATAAATTAATATCATCAGCAAATAAAGTAGTATGAAAATAGGAAGCTTTTGTGATATCGTTAATGTAAATAAGGAAAAGCAAAGGTGAAATAACACTACCCTGAGAGACTCCGCAAGATATCTTTTTGTAAGAAGATTAAATGTCCCAAGTGTAGTGCACTGCATCAAATGCAAAAAAATTGAGAATAGTTTATGGGAAACACCTATTATACCATTGTGATGAAGTTTATCAAGTAAAACGTCATGGTCACAGCAGTCAAATTCTTTTGATAAGTTTAGAAATAAGGAACATGTTATAAATTTATTATCTACATTTTTGAGCAGTTCATCACAAATAGTTGTTTTGGCTAATTCTGTTGAGTTATTTTCTCTACAACCGTGTTGTCTTTCATCAATTAGATTGTTTTCTGTCAAATAAGAATATACTCTGTGGTAAAGAACTTTTTCAAATAACTTTGACAATACTGGGAGAACAGAGATTGGTCTATAATCAGATGAGGAACTTGGCTTATGAACTTTTGGAATTGGAGTGATGTGGTCAATTTTCCTGGAGTCCGGGAATTCACCAATAATCATGCATTTGTTCAAGAAATTGGACAACTATTCTGACACACTGCAACCTGATATTTTCAAGACTTTGGATGGAATGTCATTGAGAGAACTATTAGATTTCATTTTAAGGTTTTTGATGAGAAGTTGGATTTCATATGCATCAGTAGGAGCTAGAAATAATGAACTCTTTGAATTCATATGTTTGAAAAAATGTCTGTAGGTGGTAGGGGATGGCTTTATTTTTGCAGAAAGGGATGTATCAGCTTCTGAAAAGAAATTGTTCAATTCGTCACATTGTTTTTGACATTTGGAGTCTTCAAAAAGCTCCTTATTTTGTTGAGATTTGTTTTTGATTGATATTATTTCATTGACAAGTTTCGATGTTTTTTTATATCATGATTGCATTTTTGAAATGCTTGCTTATAATAATGTTGCTTGGAGATTTCTTTCAAGTGGGTAAGTTTATCTGTGTAAGTTTTGTATTGTCTAATGATATTTGGGTTGTTAGTAGTTAACTTCTTTCTCTAGAGGGTATTCATTTTTGAAATGGAAGTTAAAATACCTTTTAATGAGCCATGGTTTGATAAAGGAACGTTGCTCTTTTCTGGAATCGACGGAATTACCGACTTACCTTACTATAATGTCTCCTAATATTGCCAAGCTTTTTGAAGGTCAGCAAGCACAGCCGCCGCACTGAGCACATGGTTCTTATACATGTTTTCATTTCTTTAATTAAGATATTTTTAAAAACTACCTTGCGTCTGCTTTGTTTAATTTGACGTAGGGGGAATAGCGGCATGTCCAGAACAAAATCAGCCAATAAGACAAACGTTTGAGAAGCACTTCCCTAGATGTTGTTGGCATTTGATCGATTAAACATGCGTGGTTCGAGAACTGTGGAGCTGGACGATGGCTGGATACTCTTTTGCTTAGGGGTTGAGTCAACACATTTTTTGCAGTCAGGTATGGTCAAGCTCGTCAGTCCACTGCTGACAGGCTGGGTTGATGACTGAAGCCCACTGGAAAGAATAGTGTACAAGTTGATATTGAAGTTGATGGACCGTTCCCTGTCTTTGATATGAGTATAAGGCTCAAATTCAAGTGCACTATACCCGGAATCCATGCAGGAATGTAGTGATGCCCTGAGAAGATTTAGAAGCTATCAAATCCACGATCCTTACAGGAGACTTCAGTGCACACGTTGGAAATCACGCTGGAATGTGAAAGAGGCGTGATTGGTCAGCATTGGTAATTCTAACTTAAATGAAAACGGGAGGCCCCTGCTGCAACGGTGTTGTAGCAACGTACTGCGCATCATGAACGCTTTCTTCCAACACAGGGAAATAAACAAGCGCACCAGGTACACAGATCCACTGGGTCAACGACCACGCCTCAGATTTTTGTATTGTTTAAACTAAAATAGTTGCAGAACTGTCAGCCAATCACGACTTGGTTGTCTGCAAGCTACGTATGGAAAAAGAAACAGGGCCTTGCACGGACGTGCAAGACTAGAGGTCCTACCGAATGAAGTGGGAGGATCTGGTGGGCAAGGATGCAAAAATAAACCTTTGCAGACAGCGTATCGTTCTTGTTCTGAGAGCTCCCAGAATGCACAGTGGACACAAAAGAGAAGTGGTGGCTGTTCAATGTTCAATCAGCTGTAATTTCATCCGCTGGGCAGTTATGTGAGCAGAAAAAAAGTTTAAAATGCAGTCTTGGAAGAATTTCGGACCTAAACTAGATTCCTACCACTGGCAATCCAACAAAGTATTCTGACAAACCACCCGGCTTTTCCGAGGTTAAAGATCCAACACTGCACGTTCAAACAAAGACTAAAACGGCATTTTACTCAGCATTGAGGGATCACTCTTTGCATGTTTCATAACTCTTTGAACCCAGTCACTATCATTACCATCAGGCACACCATTCTATTTGAATAAGATGCAGGTGTAGTGGTGTTACTGTAGCAGTTGTAAACCATAGCAATAACTTTATCTTAACTGCTGGACTGATATTCATCTAATTTTGAAAGTGGATAAATTGCTGAACTTGGTATCTAACTGAACTGGAATCTGGATGACAGGAACCATGGATGAAAAGAAAGTTAAATCTCTGATGAAGAATATTCTTACAAATTCAGATGTCTTACAAGAATCATTAAACATCACATTGCCACATCAATCCATGGAAATTGCTGATCAACTAACCAAAAATGATGTCTTCATACAAACAGTTGTCAGCAAACTATATGAACGCATCATTGCAGATGAGAAATTCAAGCAAGAATTGCATGATGCACTGCTGTTTGAATTTCTACAAACTAATAGCAAACTTGAAAAACAAATTGAGCAAAATGAAGAAAAAATGAAACATCTGAACTCAAAAGTAGAAGGACTTGAGCAATATTCTAGAAGAAATTGCCTTCTCATTCATGGGATTCCTCATATAAAAGGAGAAGACACAGATAAGGTAGT
>Ga0210059_1007857_pt1 | contig 16918 bp, 10 predicted proteins | sample Ectturendosymbi2_FD_188042 | JGI IMG/M metagenome (GOLD analysis project Ga0210059, IMG submission 188042) | Ecteinascidia turbinata endosymbiont from Florida, USA - Sample 2 (SPAdes) (version 2) | ecosystem: Host-associated > Tunicates > Ascidians > Unclassified | place: Key West, Florida...
GGTTTGCTCAGTTCCGCAAGGAGCTGAGCATGGCAGAGAAAGTGTAAACCCAGCTAAAATGAAACTCTGCCCGGGTTTCCATAACCCTTTCGCATCCAAGCAGACAATTGTTGCTCTGTAGCAGTTCATAGTTTTGTGCCAAGAAGTTAAATGTCCAACTTCTGCAAAAAGCAGCCGCTTGAGGAGCCACGCGCACTGTTCTGTACAAGCTTCACAAGTTGTCCAGAAGCATTTCATGATGGTGAAGAAATCCTCCAAGGCGCCGGCCTGCTGCATATGATGGAGAAGAACCTTCTCGGTGGATCGTCCCTGTAAAAGAAACAGAGAGACCACGGCAACAAAAAGAAAAACAACAACAACAACAAAAAATGAAACAGCAATAAACAGTCAATTCATGCACGCAAAACACACTAGAATCTAAAACTGATGTTGCGCATACAGTATATACTTTTCTGACCGAATCAATGGTACATTATCGTAAATCCAAGTTGCACAGCTCTAACCTTAGCGTCATTTCTTACATCGTATAGGATAAGCAACCACTATATTCATTAATCAGTTTGTCTTTTAACTGCCTCTTGAAGGTAAGTAGCGAAATATCATACAAGGAAGGACCAATGGAGTCCCAGATTTTTGGGCCAAGGTGTTCCAGAGATCTTTTGGCTTTGACTGTCGAAGCCATTTGCCAAATGTGTCCACTTCGTGTGGCAGCACGTGTTGCATGGGAGTGGGCCTGATTTACGGGAGTAAACAATTGATCGAAATTGACAGGAATTCTACCCCAGTGCAACCTATGCATGAACTTGCCTATTTCAAGAATGTATGTGTCATCAATTTTAAGTAAGTTTAACTTTTTATACAATGGTGAGACTCTTGACTTATAAGAGCTATAGGTCATTGCTCTTAACAATTTGTTATGTAAAACATTCAGCCGCTTCACAAAGCTGTTTTTCCAGCTCCACCCCAGACACCAATTGCATATTGGAGATGACTATAAGTTAAACTGTAGTAAACGGATCTCAATGCATTGTTACTTAGGTAGTATCTTATCCTATAAAACAATGCAACACTTCGGGATAGTTTCATTTCAAGGTTATGTAATATGTGTTCTGTCCAAGAAAGGTATTGGTCGATATACACCCCAAGATACTTGGTGCAAGTTGTGTGTTTTATTTCAGAGTCATTAATTTTTACTTTAAAATTACAAGATTGATTGAGTTGCTATGAATAAGCATATATGTGGTTTTTGAGTAATTTATAGACAACTTATTACATCTCATCCATTCATCAACTTTTGCAGTTCACTATTCAATCCATATTGTAGGTTGGCGGAATTGGCACAGGATATTGTCAACAATGTGTCATCAGCAAGCAGTGTAGGAGTTAAGTTTGATGCTTGTGGGAGGTCATTCACATATAAGGCAAATAGTAGGGGACCTAGTGATGAACCCTGAGGGACCCCTAGAGTTACCCCCCGGGTAGTTGACCTATGTACATTTTCTTCACCATGTTCTGCGTTCATTCTTTCTTGTTGTTTTTGTTTTTCTTTTCATTGTGCTTATTTGATGTCCAACTGTTGTTTCTCAACACTTGTCAAAAAATAATAAACATTGAGGTTGGTTGACTAGATGACCGCCACGGTCTTTCGCCAAACCTATATGACACAGCGCCCCTCTTTGTTTACATTAATTAACAATTGTGCCATTGTGTTTCCACTTGCTCTAATGTTCGCTAATGGTTGATTTACTGCATGCAATGGCTTTTATGATGCTTCTGCTTGTTGGCTGAGTCATATGAAACAATAGACCATTACCATTTACCCCCAACAACAGTATATTGGTGTCTGTCTTGCAAATAACTAGTAAGAAGTTTGTGCGGTAAACCTCTAATCCCATAGAAATGTTCCAACTTCCATAGAAGTATCTCATGATCAAGAGTATCAAAGGCCTTAGATAAATCACAGAATACAGCACAAGTGGTAAGTCCTTTCTCTTTGTTTTGCAGAAAGTTTTCATGTATATCATATACAGCCAAAGATGTTGACAATCCACTTCTAAAACCATATTGGTTTGTAGAAAGCATATTGTGTTGTTCGATGTAGGAATACAGGCGACTATAAAGCAATTTTTCAAATATTTTGTTTATGGGTGAGAGAAGTGATATTGGCCTATAGTTGTTGCAAAGGTCTTTCTGTCCCCCTTTGTGAATAGGAACTACTTGTGCGCACTTTAAACTTTTGGGGTAGGTACCCTTTCGTATGCAATGATTGAATATTTGGGCTAGAAATGGGGATAAAGCATTCTTACACAATTTTAGTATACGTATTGGGATGTCATTCATTCTAACACTCTTGCACTCTAACAGCCTGTTAATGACAGCTTCGACCTCTTCAGGAAAAGTTTCATGCAATACGAAAGAGTGATCTGGGCCATTATAGGCTACAGGATATGTATTACTGCAAGGAGGTGTAATGCTACTTGCAATGTGCTTCCCTACTGTCACAAAGTAGTCATTAAATATATTAGCCATCTTTTCTGGATTTCCTGTGTGTTGTGAATTTATTGGGTTAAGTAATTTATTTGGATAAGAATGGGTTTTGACTTGAGAATTGGTTAAGGTATTAATTAGTTTCCACATTTTTGCAGAGTCATTTCCACATTCAAGAAACTGAGATTGATAATATTTTCTTTTACTGATTTCTAGTTGGTGATTTACCTTATTCCTCATTTTTTTGTATCTTTTATATTCTTCCTTATCATCAAATTTACAACGAACTAGTGCTCTATACAACTTATTTTTGGTTTTGACTAGTTTGTAAAGGTCTGATGTTATCCAAGGTTTTTGGGCCAGTCTTCTTTGGGTTCTAGACATTTTTTTTAATGGTGCATAATCATCAAGGACTTTTTTAATTGCACCAATTGCATCATCCAAGGCTGCTGCTGGGTTGTCTGAATTGATAATCATGCTATTTAATACTTCCTTTGTTTCCTCCATGAACTCTTCTGCATTAAAATTAGAGAAATCATGCTTAAACTGGGCTTTTGTATTTAGTTTTTCAACATGAGCTGGTTTGATTAAGACAAAGATAGGAAGATGGTCAGAAAGGTCATTGATTAATATTCCAGGGGTTACTTTATCTAATGGCAAGGTAGTATAAATTTGATCAATTATGGTAGAGCTACTTGGGGTTATGCTAGTAGGTTTGGTTGTAAGTTCTAAACAGTTGTAACTCTTGTATGCATTAACATAGTTTCTTACTTGAGGTATTGCATTCTGTTGCATCAAGTTGATTTTATGTCCCCACATATGATAAATGGTAGCTGTTTGTCACTGATATTGAGAAGAATTTCACATATATTTTCAGTAAATGCGCTAATGTCATATCCTGGGTGCCGGTATATTACCCCAATTATGCAAGGTTTCTTGTGAAGATTAATTTCAATCAAGAGACTTTCGGAATCATTAAGTACTGTACATTAGGTATATCACTTTTAATTTGATATGATATACTGCTATCAATGTAAATTCCTACTCCACCTGATTTTTTTTCGGAGTCTGAATGTAAAAAGTAATAGCAAATTATAGTAGTTGGAAATGACAAACCGTCATTTTTGTTTTGCTTACTGCTGCTATATGTGGTGATTTCTGCATGGTTGACAACATATTAGATAGTTCAACTTAAGTACAGCCTGTGCACAAGTGACAGAAATCAGCATGCATAGATGTTATTTTATGGAAATCGATTTCGCCATACGGCATCTTCAGTCCAAGTAAAGTAAAGGTAAAAACGAGTGGAAGTACGCAATGCAGTGATTATTACAAAACAAAGACAAAGGTTGCGTGAAAAACATTTTGAGCTAAGGTTGCTAGTACCGTAAAAACGCAGTTAGATTAAGCACAAACAAGTAGTAAAAAACACCAAATATGATAAGACAAGACTTACTAGCGACAATCAGTTAAAACACAAAGCAGGAGGAAAGAGCAATAAATTAGAGAAAAAATGGTGCGCCAAAACAAAAGTTATGATAAAAGCAAAGTCTAAACAAGGGTAAGTCTATTTCCTCGGACATGGCTTGGATCATCTTTTGCTTTCTGCGCAGTCTGTATCTCTTCCTGTAAGTTAGTACTTACTTTCCTCCGTTGATGTTCCAACAAAAAGTCGAGACCAAGACACTTGTGATGAATATCTTCTATTCAACAACGGTTCAAGAATATTATCTTTGCTCTTGCTTTTGCGCAATCCACACATTTTTTCTGAAAGCAAAGACTGACAGGGATACTGATCACTTGTCTACAATACTTGGAAGCTCTACAAGTTTCTTGATCATCAGTATCAACCTGTCCCTTCCTTTCTATTAACTGCAGCTATTCTTGTCTATCCATACCTTCAACTTAAGTACAGCCTGTGCACAAGTGACAGAAATCAGCACGCATAGATGTTATTTATGGAATTTTTTGTTTAACGGAATTTTGTTATTTAAATTGTTATTTAACGCAATTTTGCTATTTAACGCATCGATGTTATTTAATAGATGTTATTTAAAGGAAGATGCCGTATGGCGAAATCGATTTCCATCTCTGTCACGTATGCACAGGCTATACTTAAGTTGAAGATATGGGTAGACAGGAATCGCTGCAGTTAATAGAAAGGAAGGGACAGGTTGTTACTGATGATCAAGAAACTTGTAGAGCTTCCAAGGATTGTAGACAAGTGATCAGTATCCATGTCAGTCTTTGCTTTCAGAAAAAATGTGTGGATTGCGCAAAACAAGAGCAAAGATAATATTATTGAACCGTTGTTTAATAGAAGATATTCATCACAAGTGTATTGGCCTCGACTTTTTGTTGGAACATCAACGGAGGAAAGTAAGTACTAACTTACAGGAAGAGATACAGACTGCGCAGAGAGCAAGAGATGATCCAAGCCATGTCCGAGGAAATAGACTTACCCTTGTTTAGACTTTGCTTTTATCATAACTTTTGTTTTGGCGCACCATTTTTTCTCTAATTTATTGCTCTTTCCTCTTGCTTTGTGTTTTAACTGATTGTCGCTAGTAAGTCTTGTCTTATCATATTTGATGTTTTTTACTACTTGTTTGTGCTTAATCTAACTGCTTTTTTACGCTACTAGCAACGTTAGCTCAAAATGTTTTTCACGCAACCTTTGTCATTGTTTTGTAATAATCACTGCATTGCGTACTTCCACTCGTTTTTACCTTTACTTTACTTGGACTGAAGATGCCCTATGGCGAAATCGATTTCTATTAAAATAACATCTATGCGTGCTGATTTCTGTCACTTGTGCACAGGCTGTACTTAAGTTGAAGACATGGGTAGACAAGAATCGCTGCAGTTAATAGAAAGGAAGGGACAGGTTGATACTGATGCTCAAGAAACTTGTAGAGCTTCCAAGCATGTTAGATAGTTTATAAATATTTTTCCTCAAACTTCTAATTTTTATATGAAAGATGCAAATGTCACCTGGCTTTCTATTTGACATAATTGAATTAAAAGAGTTAAGATCATGACAATTGCTGTTAATCTCCAAACAATCAGCGACAATTTCTGAAGGTGACTCTTCACTAACACATTCATTTCCTAAGCTCCCTAAGTTGGAAGGCAAATTCTCAGATATACAGATGTGGCAATAAAATGGCTCTGGGCTTGAAGTTACTTCAGTATATTGCTCATCAGTTACATTGGAACATAGTTTATGTAGCCAACTCTTACAGATACTACAAATAGATAGCTTTTGTTTCTTGATCAATTAGTTTACCACAATCTGGGCAATTGTCGATATCAATAGATGGTTTAATTAGTTATATAAAAAAAAATTATATATAAAATCTAAGAAGCAACAATACCATGCCTCACCAAATTTGTTTCATTTTTGATTGCGAAAGCCGGGGTTCCTTCATCCTTCCGTAAGTATGTTATTCCATTTTTTGTCCATATGAACTTGAGGTTATTCTCCTTTTTGAAACGTAAGCATTGGTTGAAGTGACGAGGGTTAATTTTGGTGAGACTTTCGTTGATAAAAATGCGTGCTTTGGGATGGTCCTTGTTATGAGCACGCAATCGATGTCGGTTGTTGAAGACTGCATCTCTGATTCTTTTTGAGCAAAACCGTGCAATGATGGTAGGTTGCCGGTTGCTCTCAGAGGCTGGAGACAGTCTGTGTGAGACACTGATATCTTTGGCAGATAGGCAAAAGCTTGGAAACAGTCTGGTCAAATGCAAGAGGATATTACCTGCAAAAGCTTGGAAACACCTATTACCAGTTGATCAGTGTTCTCACTTTCCTCATAGGACAGTCCTTGAAACTCAAGGCATTCACGGCGGTCATACTACTCAAGGTTGTTAATATCCTCTTGCATTTAACCAGACTCAGCCTCAAGCTTGCGGACATGATCTTTAAGGTCCTGGTTCTCAATGCGCAGTGTCTTTACTTCTTCATCTGTAGAGCGAAGATGTTTCTTCATCTCCTCGTATTGGTCGGACAAGAACTGCTGGCTCTTTCGAATCTCCCTCATCTCTTCTATCAGCTGGACAAGGGTGCTGCTGTTCTCGACAAGAGTTTTCGACATCTTGTCAAGTTTGCCATTGATGTTTTTGACATCAACTTTCGTTGCAGAAGCATCCATGCTTCTCAGCAGCATTCAGGTTGAGATGAACAGGATTATAAATCAGAAACCAACAGAAGCCAACCAGTTGAAACCGATGATGGAAGCAGGTGTTTTTGGATAGAAAATCAGCATAGAACAGACAGAGTAGTGCAAACAATACTAAGTCACTTTACAATTTACAACACACTTACACAGCCTTTGGTGAACTGGATACACAGCCTTATTCAAATAGAATAATTAAGATATGATGTCATTACATATTTAAGCGTGAAATGCACGGCACGCCATTGTAAAGTAGGAATGTTCACTAGAAAACATTACGTTTACAGGCAGTAGCATGTAAGTTATGAATAATTGGTAGCGAACTAGCATTGCTTTGCATAACAGTACATTATCAGGAGGGTAAAATATCAATGTAAACAAATGTGGACTTTTCTTGAAGTTTTCATCTCTGGAAAAAAATCAATTTTCATCACGGTAACGAGTTCCCACGCTAAATTGTCCTTTACTTTGCGATTCATCGCTGCTTATTAACAGTGCAAAAGATGAGAAATAAGAAGTTTTCAGCTATTTTTAAAAAGTCAAATGTGATTATATTGCTAGGAGTCATACTCTCTATTCGAATCAAGGGCTTTTAAATACTTCTTCGCATTTGTGTTAATGTAAATGTGTGCCTGTTGGAAAGAACACGTGACAGTCCACTGTGTGTTTTGCACTCTTTGCATAGTTTACCCTGGAAGCGCTGTTAGCTAGAATCGTCAAGATTACAACAGACAAAGCATGCAACGAGTGCAAATGCTCGGACACAAATGTACTGTAGTTTTCCAAAGACCCATTTTCTTGATTCTGGTCGTAAGAAATGACAAAAGGTCCTCAGGCATTGACGGTAAAACCAGCGGCTTCCCTTCAAGAAAATGTTTATATTACCGTTATCTTGAGATTCCTTTATGCCCGTAACTGTTCCCTTAATCGTCTGAACTTGTGATTGTTGCTTTTTCGCTAATTTCCTTGTGGTAAGACCGCTGCTTGTAAAAGAACTACCAGATTAAATTACTCTAAAGAGTTTGGCACATTTTCGTAGTATGTGTACTTGATTTAATTATATTTTCTTAGTTTTATGTACTTGATCAACCTCAAACGATTACCATAGTAAACTAACATCTGCAAGAAACTGACAAGTCATAGCAGTAGGCTTTTGAAGTTAACTCAACAATCGATAGGTAATCGAGCATTTTCGTCCCCGTTTGTGTTGTTTCGCCCCCTATTGCCTCCTTTGTTTTTTTTAGCCCCCTTACCCATCTAAATCGCCCCCAAGGGGGCAATTCCGCCCACTTTGAGAACCACTGGGTTAGAGAGTGACTTGGCAAGAAAGGAGATTAACTCAAACAATAAGAAGCCACAGATTACAAATAAAAGCATCTGAAAAATAACATGTCAATATGGCCAGCCACGCTGAGTGTGAAAAGTGCTTCGAAGCTTACGCCGTGATTTCTGTTGCGGCAGCTAGCCTTAGATGCGAGCCGTGGAGGAGCTAGTCCGCAGAAAATTAGAGAAACGCTCGCCTGACGACCTTTCGCCTAAACCTGACTTCTACGAACATCCGTGCACCACAAAGCTGTAGTCCCTACAGCAATGCAAACGGAGAGCAATCAATCAGGGCAAACTTTGTTGTCACAAATCCAACAGGCGTCAAACTTCAACGGTGATTGATCGTCAAACACGGTTTCTGAAATACAACAGAAACACCTAAGCGAATCTACCAATCGCAGCAACAGCAAGCTATCAGACCGCACTGTCGATTAACTCACCGTGGCAAGACAATTAATCTTTGAAAGCGCGACTGCGAATTAAGTCAGTTCAGCAATTAACAACGAAATGGAGTTTGCTGCCACTATTCTCAGGAAAATCTACGCGAACTAAAGGCATAGCGATAAACTTGCATCGGATGCACTGTGAGCTACAGACGTTCAAGATAAATAAGAATAAACATATGTTACATACCAATTGGTGTGAAATCCACAGCTCAAATCTTTGGTCTTTTCGGTGCTCAGAAAATACTCTCAGTTATCAGAATTTTGGTTTACACACGAAGGCCGAAATGTTACTAACTTGAAATTAGACTGGGCTGTGGATTTTACTGCACGTTATGCGAGGCGAAAAAAGGGAAAACATTTGATCTTGGCTCCAGATTGCGCAAACTGTCAAAGACCGTTGCCGACCTACTTGACAACCATGAGGGCGATACACCAGGGGACGGAAGCAGGTTAATCCGCTTGCCGGGTGGCGGTACTGTATAAACAGGCAAAGACCGTCGAAGAACCTGCTGACCTGCACTAGGAAGCCACGGAAACCATAGCTGGCAGGAATCCTGCAATATCTGTACAGATGAAGTAAGTCAAATCCCCTTTGAACCTAGAGAGTTGCACACATTAGAAAACTAGTAACCGCATGAACGCGGCTTGAAGCCATTAAACGCAGATGGGATATAAGTCGCTGCGCGCCGTTACAATTTCCACTTACATTTCAGGTGCTCTGGTTAACGCCACTGATTTAACGTTGCTGCTTGAAAGCTTTGCTGAAAAAAAAAACGATTCAGGCGCGCGAGGTTTTACCTAACTCCGCCTGTTTCTTGCGCTTTGCTTCCTTACAAACTTTGCGCATTTCAGCTCCTGAAGGCATTGCAAATTTCGGCATCGCGTTAGCTAAACGCTGCAATCTCGTTTGCTGCTCTTACGTTCTACAAATCGACTGATGACACCTTTTATGATGGAACACTCATAGCATATGGTGCAAATGGCTTGACATCACCGCTTTCATGTGTTTATGATGTTACACAACGATGGTAGCCATCAGAAGAAAAATGTGTTTCCACCATAGGTTGTCTATATGATTAAACAAAGGCCTCGGTTCGACTGGGCAACCTCTAGAGCAGGGATTCTCAAAATTTTTTGTTCTGCTACCCATTTTAAAAGTTTTTTGTAGACGACCCCTTGATGGATAGTCTAGATGTCAATGATACATGCAAACGTCCCATTAGTTTACGAAAACACTTATACCTGGTTTGTCAAGCCAATTTGTTTCGCGACCCCAAATGGGGTCGCGACCCGTAGTTTGAGAAGCCCTGCTCTAGAGTAGACGACACAAGAAGTTACGTGAGCGTTTTGATACTATACAGCAGGTTTGGCCAAACGGCGGCTCTTCGAACCTTTGCATGCGATTCTTTGAGCTTTTCGAAAAATTATTTATTTGTTTTTTATTTCTACTGCAAAATTGAGAAATGTTGTAAAATAATGCTGTGGTAGCTAGCATGCCGTACAGTATTACTTTTGCAAGTCGTTCCTAAAACAATTTGATGTCACAGAAGAGTAGATAGCAAATAAATTAGTGGTTTTAGTTTTTTCATTGCGATTCTTTGTAACTTGGATTTTATGATATGCGGCTCATACATAGGCAGGTTTGGCCACCCCTGCTATGTAGTATATACCAATAGTTCTTAACCAGGGCAGCGCGCCACCCCAGGAGAGCGCTTGAATAAATTTCCAGGGGACGCGAGCCCTTACGCGCACTGCAACATGGAAAGTTTGATCAATAAATTTACCAATAAATACATTTGTTTGTACAGCTTATTTAAAGTCACGGGTGCTTGAAACAAATGACAATCACTTTAAAATCACTTCTATACACTAAACAGCAACCACAGCAGGACTAGTTTTAGCACGCCAATATGATTGTGTTCGCGACTTTGATCCGTCCCTGAGTGCGGGTGCATTTACAAACGAGCGTGTGTCACCTCTGGACGTGGAAGGGCGCAACCTTAAACGTTTCAAATGAATAGTCACCTTGGAAAACTTCAGGTCTCCTGCAAAAAAGTGAAAGGCAGATCATGTGATACACAGTAAATCAAAACAGCTTCGCTTTAACATGGCGTAAAATGAATGTGGCCTCGAATGACTGTCGCCTCGAATGAAAAAGTCTCAAATGACGTGGTCTCAAATGAATAGTCTCAAACGAATTGGTCTCAATAGCCATGGAACCGTCACTGTCCATTCTTTCATTTCAAAATTTCCACGGCAGCATCTGTCTGTACCTTGTGCAATTATCTGTAAAGTTAGTGATATGTCGGCTAAGCTTTGTTTGCTACCACTGCCTCGAATATGTTAGATGATACACCAGCAATTCGCAAACGCTTGTGCTGCCATTTACGAGTACGGTATGTGTACAAACTGTGTTTCAATTCTGGTTTAGTGATTTAACAAAGGTATTTTGCTTTTGGTATCGACCAATAACCATGTAGCGTGGCTGTGAGATAATTCTACAGTACAATCTGCAGTGGAACTGCAGTGCATTTTGCTTGTGTGCGATGTTGAGAAAAGTGCTGTTGATAATATTTCGTGACAAATAATAGCCGATTGAGACACGCTCATTGCTCAGTATCCCGAGATATTGTTTTTAAAAGCACTCTTATGTCATATAGTAGCATTACTTCATACCACTTCCAGCAAATTCTGGTGTCATTTTAGCTCAACTAGTACGACAACGATATTACAGTAACTGCCAATTTTCCGAGGACTAACTAATGTCCTCTACCTTAATCTCTGAATTGAAGGATTGTATTCAGCCTATTTATTGGACACTATTGGCCATTGAAGAAGTTTGATAAAGTCGGAGTGGGTCACAGTATTTTAAGTAATTTGTAAATCTGTACGACCTCAACAGCAGTTATTTGCGTAACAGTCAAACTCTGACAGCCATGGACTTATACTCGTCTCAGCCAGATTCTGACGAGTATCTTCGTGCCTGAAATGCAGCGGTACGGACTGACTTAACCCACGTTTTTTAGCGTGAGAAGGAAGAGGGCTCGTAGATATGGCAGGCGAGCTTTCTTGATCTGTCGCAATGTCTGACCCTCGTGTTATGGCATGTCGCAATACTACAGTTTTGTCATAATGCTTGGTGGTGCTAGTGTAACACGCCCAACTTAATGCGTTAGGTGAGGGCGCGGTGTCGATGCGGCTTTGCAGTCTATGAATGCATGGGGCAGGGGCGCAATGAGAGAGGGCGAGGGGGGGAAATTTCCTGCGCGCCGAATCACCTTTGGGCGCCGAAAAGTCCCAACAATGTTATACGTACTTTCTTCAATACAGTACATTTGCTTTTGAAAGACCTGAGGTTCGCATATGGATGCGCCTGATGTGACCTAATGAAGGTTTTATTAAACTTATTCGTCGAGTCCGCAGCGAACGATCAAGCGACATACAGTGAATGAAACCACTGAGCGATGTCAACCGAACAGCGACTTCTGAGCAAGGCTGGAGCGCAAAGGACCAACGCCACGTCGCAAACAATCAACGCAAGCCAAACAATTAACCGCGCGCAACAAAATGCACTCGCGCGCGTGACACTACGAGAAAACAAAATAACACCAAATAGGACAGCGCCAAATTGCAAACTTGTTTATTGTCCCGGGCGCCATCTAACCTTGCTCCGTCCCTGGCATGGGGCACAGAATAGAGGTTCAAGAAGCTACACATCAAAAATTTTTTTTGTTTTTAATTTTAATTTTTGCCAGGCATTTTTTGCACCACCAGTCAAAGTGGCGCCCATGGCACGTGCCATGCCTGCCATACCCTAGATACGCCACTGGTAGAAACAACTCCTGGTAATAGTGTCACGAAAATGATGATCCGTCATGTCTTTCTACCCAGCGTGTGGCGCAAATTGGTTTCAGCTTCTGTCGCGAAGAAGCCGAGCCTGAAACTTCGCTTTCAACATTGTCTTGAAATATCGATACGCGCTGTGCAGAACGCGACAGAAAAACGCATATGTCCGATATAGTTGCCATCGAATTTCTAATAACTGGCAACTGTGATGAAGTACTAATGACCAAGTTAAGAACATGGTTGCAGCATTGAGTGTACATGGCCAAAGGGTACAATTATTTTACTCTAGCCTGGACACCACGATATTTCCCTTCATATTTGTTGAGTTCGTCTTGGCTCCTCAATATGAAACGTCTTGTGATCCTGAAACAGCAACGAAAGAAGACTTTTATTAAATAAATTGACGAAAGCAAACGAGAAGTTCACTGACGAAATCACGACAAGCTTGACGAAGATGGAAACTAAACGACGAAAAACGACGAATAAAGACATTAACGCTTTCAGAACATTGCCGTGTGTGTCCAATTGACAAATTGTAAAATTGCACTTTGCATATTTATCGCAAGTCATACCCAGGGAGAGAGTAATCCGTAATAATGTAGAAATCATTTGCAGTAATATCCGCATCGAACATATCAACAAAATTTACGATAAAATCGATTCTCGCTGAAGCATAAAACTTTTCGAAATAACGTAAATCACGCGATTGAACACGTGACCACGACGCGACCTGTTGTGTTTTCCTCGCGACCCTAAACTCACTACTGAAATCAGTCTTGCTCACAGCCGTCCTCGGAGTAGCATCTGACCTACAGGTAGTCTGATAGGTGAGATCAAGGCTTAGTAGAAATAGTTGGCGAACGAGTGGGGTCTGGTACATTCGTGAACCAGGGTACTCTTACTCTTGTAGCTAACTAATACCCCAGAACGGTTTAGAACCTGTACAAACTCATGCTACACCAATTTTCAGACAAACCATTTCAGGTTAGTGTAATAGGAAAGCTTACTCTCTCCTCCATGAAAGAATTGAACTCGTATTTAACCCCTGACGTTTGCAGTAACTTATGTTACGTGCTTTAATTGACGATTATTGATATAAACCCCTGTTGAGATGAATATCGCAGTGCTTAAAGTTATACTAATAAAACCATGAGTGAATACAATTTTGTTGTGATAAACTGAGCGGGTCGAGCGAAACCGGCGGGTCTAAGTTTCTTAATTGTTAACTTGGGCGTGCAATGGACACTTCCTATTCACCAGTGCTCTCGCGGAATTGTCCTAAATGTGTAGTAGTCTTCTTCTTTAGAAGGGGACTTCTACATATTACTTGCGCCATCATAACCTTGGCCACGCATATGTTCCAGATTAAGCCCAAGTTGAGATAGTTGGGTGAGAATCGTAGATGCAAGATCTTTGCCTGTTGTTGAAGAAACTGAAACAAAGCACAAAAATTATTCGTGCACTTTGGCATCTTTGATAAACCGAACGGATAAACTAAGTTGCTCTGTTTGACTTACATCAGTCGTTTCATCCGCTAGTATCGAAAATTATTTGCATTGGAAAATATCGAAACGTATTTGCTTTTGTATGGCATCACCCATCAAAGATATAATTTGATTTTGCACTCTCCAGCTTAAATATGAAGCGTTACGGGGAGCCTTTAAAGTCGCAGTCTTAAGGCAGCTTTCAAAATTCCTTCATTGCAATCAGTTTCGTTCAGTGAAAATCCACTAGCGTCTCTGTGAACCCTCAATGATATTTCTTGGCGACCGCAAAATTTAATAGTTCGGATGATATGGGAAAGACGATTTCGATTTTACTCGACAGCCTTGCTTTTGTGCGAAAGTCCATTTCACATTGTAAATGACTTGCTTCAGAATTATTAAACGTGGCTTTAGAGTGATTCTTCATCTTTTAAACAAAACTATGCAAAAACTAAGTGTGATACTCTTAAAGAGGAGCCCCACGGCGTCTCTGGAAAAAGGGGACCCGAGACGACCGCCTAGTTCGCCTCCCCAAATATGCACCCTTGCTCTCATCTACATGCAATAGAAAGATTTGGCTTCATTCTACAGTGCGCTGATAATTAAAGTCCTATATAACGGAAAAATTTTTTTTTATTGTTCCCTCACATCACGCAGTACTTAGTGCATTGGCTAACAATGAAAGACCAGCAACGGTGATATCCGCGAAGCACACCAAAAGAAATGGCGACACATTGTTTATCTACGTAAACAACAACTTTAGCCGATTAATTTGCACAAGCTTGTATGAATAAAGTTATAATAATAAAAACGTTGTGCATAATTGCCCATTTCAATTTTGAACTTCGAGGTTCATTGGCCCCCTAGATCCTTGTGGGCCCCGGGACGGCGTCCCGGCTGCAACCCCTTCTCGTGGGGCCTGCTGTTCTGCCTTCAACAAGATGACGTAACTTTATTGCTCGTCACATCATTACGTTCCGCCTCAGTGGCCTCGCTGGCACGGGCGTCTGCAGGGGGGAGGCAAAAGAGGCGTTTGACCCCCCTGTAATTGGGTCTAAGAACCAAAAATGTCTGGAAAACCTGAATTCAGCGGCTTAGTTCCGATTAATTGATTTGATTCTTGCAACGGCAGCTTATTTTCCGGTATGACACTCACGCTGCACAAGAGCTAGGGTCACTGTTCTGTTTTGGCGTCGGCTCCGATATAGATATAACTTATTGCTATATCTATTCCTCTCCGATTTAGCTAAATCTGCCTGGCTTAGCAGTTTTTTGTGGTAAATCTGTTTGATATGATTTTTTACGAACGGCGCCCATAAAAACGCTTGCCTGTGCTACGTGATGAGGCAATCCTTTCCCTTGTACGGATGTGTGATAGGATCACCTGTGGTTGTTTCTGTTCTCGATATATTGAGTCAGTGCGACAGGGACAATTGGTGTTGGTAAATTGCAACGTTATTTTAAGATCAACAGCGTGTTGCGAGCCAAACTTGTTTTTCCATGTATGACTGTGAAGGCAGTGTTATACGTGTGAGGTATCGGCAGACTGCAGTCGATGAGCCAACAACGTTGTACATATAACTTTATAGACACCAGTGCCTCACCAGCCATTCACCTCATAGCATGTCACTAAAACTCAGGGGCGCAACCAGCTCTTTATTTCGAGAGGTGGGGCAATGTTCATGAAACTCATTCGATGAAGTAATCGTGCTTATTCAACTGTGGTGCAACTTTTTCGCAAACGGTCACAGATAAAGTCCTCTTCGCACAATTTCCGAAAATGAGAACTTTTAAGTTTTCCTCACGATGCAGGCCAGACGATCAAGGCAGAGCAAAAATTAGGACCCTAATACAAACAACTGGTTCCGTACTCAACTAGTGCAATGTTTTAAAATTTTCGGAGAGCCACATGACCCCTATGCCCTCCTGGTTGCGCGCCTGCTGCAACATAGCAATATACGGAAGTCTCATACTGTGATTGGATCGCAGAAAGCGAAATATCATATGTCATAACAGTTCGCGTTGCAGTGGAAAACGTGATGCTTTTCAGTCTTTATAAAATCTTTGTTGGGAGGAGTTGCAGCATCCCCACGAATCACAGTCACGATATGCCACTGCTTACTAATCACGCAAACATGCGAAAAGAAACAAATCAACCAGATAAATTCGATCTTCTGGTGATTATTTTATTATTTAGTCGATGTTTCGCCCAGTTATTCAAGTAGGTTCCCTCTTGCCCTGATGAAGCCTAAAGAGGAAGCCTAATTGAATAGGTGGACGAAATGTCGGCTAAATAATAAAATATTCGTCAAAAGAACGAATTTATCTGCTTGATATGAAACCTGGTGGCAAATGTTGCGCAACAACATGAGCAGCAAAAAAACAGAAACAAATCATTTTAGCAACTGGCGTCATCTAATAAATTTCCTCCTGTTGCCGCGAGCGGTCACGAATTTGGCGACAAACCAATCCATATTAAGGCAAATAGCCCTATGCCGTTCAATAGCCAGAAAAGCGAGATTGCTGAGTCTTTGTGAGGACATGTGACTTCACAACCAAGTCTTTACCACACGCAATTTGGAGAAGCTCCGCTTTGCCTGCGCAGTGGCAACGCGCACAAATTACCATCCAATTCACTTGAAGGTTTGTACACTAAATTAAAATACACACAACTCACATGTCAGTTCTCTAAGACACTAGATCCGCTATATGATGTCTCTTAACGCTTCAGCGCTTCCTATGTCTATAGTGGTGTAGAAGATTGGGGTGCAGGGGATGCAAGCTCTCCCCGAAAGTTTTGATTTGTTAAAAATTTGGGCAAAATCTCAGAAAATCTGGGCACACAATTTCGATATTTTTTAACAATATTAATGAAATTAAATTATGTCGCTGAAAATACAGGAAATACATATAAAATCAACAAACTGTACTTGCTAACTTGCTTTTTTGAATAAATTTCTTACTTGCATCAACAAACATTTACCAATGAAAAAAACCTCTAGAAAGCAAAACCACCAATCTAAACCTTGGTTAACAAAACATCTGCTTTTGCAAATACAAAAGAAGCACAGGCTTTATAGGAAATTTCATAAAAACCCTCAAAACTTAGATATCAAACACAAACTCAAGTCACTCTGTAATGCCATTA
>Ga0210059_1007858_pt1 | contig 16918 bp, 9 predicted proteins | sample Ectturendosymbi2_FD_188042 | JGI IMG/M metagenome (GOLD analysis project Ga0210059, IMG submission 188042) | Ecteinascidia turbinata endosymbiont from Florida, USA - Sample 2 (SPAdes) (version 2) | ecosystem: Host-associated > Tunicates > Ascidians > Unclassified | place: Key West, Florida...
CCGATTTCAAATGGGAGGGCCGGGCACCACTGGCCCCCCCACTGGCGACGGACCTGAACTGTTTGAAAATTCGACGTGAAATGAAATCGGCGCCGACTGCATAAAAACCACCGGACTGCATGGGGCGCTATCTCTGTACGCTCTCCCCGGGCATGACATCTGGCCGATTGCGGATGACGGACGCCGAAACTTCCGCACCATCCATTTTCGCAAAACAATGACGCAGTTTCGACGATTTCGTCATGCACTGACATCATTGCGAAACAGAGAAAGTTATGATAGGCGTTTGGCGGGTGCAAGAAGATGCATTTAAATCTGAATGCCAATTGTTTTGCTGAGATTTAAATCATCATACAATTAAATATTAATTCCGATACGTTTAAATCATATTGCCAATTGCATATAGAACGGTCGAACCACAAACGAGAAGTGATTAGAAAGAGAGTGGTTAAGTTTTAATATTGCCAAGGTCCTCAGTGTTCCGTTTAAGGTGCGCAACTGCGCAGTTACAGACCAGTTGCAAAGTGAAATCTCATTCTCGCGCACTTACAACATTCCAAATTTAATATCGTATATGTATATCGCATATAGCCTTTTTACCGCTTGAAACACTTCACTGGTTGCGCGCCTGTATTGCATGCTCACTGAAACAAACATTTGCTCAATGTACAATTCTCTTCGAGGGAACACTAAAGGCAAGGTATCTGTTTACAAAAATCTCAGCGTATTGGTGTAATCAAACTCATGAAGCACATCGTGAAGTATTACCAAAAAAGAGGGAAATTTCACGCAAAACGCCGGCTCTTTCAACGCTTGCTTTTATCGTGCTTGAAGCAAAATGTCAAGAAACAAAATGTCAAGAAACAAAATGTCAAGAAACAGGGAAAACTTTCGGTTCTTTGCACCGGAAGAAGTTCACAACTGTCGAGTAGTGCTTCCGAGTGGACGGTATTGCAGGAAACACCCAACCTGCCAGTCAACTTCATAAAAGTCATTTTCTACAAACGTCGGTATCTGTGGAGAGAAGCGACTGCTTCGTGTAAAACGACGATACTGTCGCTTTACAATTTGTTAGTGTTGCTTTGAAATTTGTTATTGTCGCTTTAAAATTGTGCGCATTTCGTCATCAGCAAAACCATTTCCGCTGTTCGAATTGTTTTCCTTCATCTTACTATGTTGTTTTTCTAATAAAAGGACTTTTAAGTCGAATACGAAATTGTTGTTGTTTTCTTCAAATGCGTTTTTCGAAGCTCGTATAAACACATATAGCCGTTCAAACAAAGAATCTGAAAAACCTAGCATTAGACCGCTTGTGAAAAAGTTTATAATTAAACAGCTGGTCCCAACCACGCTACAAAAAGCTTGCGAGACCCACGAAACTACGTAACAACTGTTATTGGCGAGGATGAATGATCAGACTCGCTGCGACAATCGACAGACGCAAAGATTTGGAAACCGCGAGCTGCTGAAGTCGAACGCCCATGGTTCTTAATGAAAAACCATAAAATATTTGAAAAAAATGTAGGCTAGTAACAAATGCAAGAGGCGACATGGTATTGAGGACTACTCGGAAAGCTAATGAAAAACAGACCTGCCACAGGGAAGAAAACACTTTGCGACATATCCTTTGCCGCATTATGAGAGAAAACTACAGCAGACAAAAATGTAGTGCAAGTCCGATTTACGAAAGAAGGAAAAAATATTTAAAATATGTCGACATCTTGCGTGTGTTCTTGGTAGGATTAACGAGAACTGATTAAACATTCTTGATGAAATGGATTTATATGTGAATATCAGAACCATAACGCCGATGAAACAAGAGTGAATAAAAACTGTGTCGTGAAGCAAAGTTTTCTCCGGTAAAAAGGGAATTTAAAAATAGGAACAAAAAATTCTCATGCCGGGCAAATTTTAAGGCGCTGCCATGGAATCACACGCAACATTATATAACCCCAAATTTTACATCTTATCTGCAACAATGTAGACATAAAACAAATTTTGTCCTGACGATATTAATATCGCAACGAATATTTTCAAGTCAGATGCTTTCCACCTTCGAACAATTGTTTGATAATAGCAAAAGTAAAAAAGTTCGATTCATATGATCGCAGGCAAGTTGATGGGAATCCCTTCCACCCTAGCACGTGAATCTATGAAAGGTCTTTCAAGGGTTTTACTTTCAATTAAGAACGTGCAGCAAAAGAGCTTAAGAATCGGGAAAAACTTAATTTGAAATCAATTTTTTGAGAAAAAGTTGAAATTCTAGTGTAAAAAGGTGTTAACAGCTTCACATTTATTCTTATCAGTGCTACGTGCACTAGGATTTCCTTGTTACGTACTTAGATTCGAGCACAATTTCCAACCAAGTTTTTATGCACAGTCGCATTTCATTCAGAAAAAGGACACTAGCAGGCGGCAACACTGCACATGAAATACCACAAACAAAACACGTCAGGTAACTTGCTATTCGGGTGCAAAGCGTTTATGGAGGGTCAGCAATGACGAGTGCTTTTGACCAGTGGGCGTATCTGCAAGGAGATGTTGCGCCCGCTGCACAACCGGGGAGGTGAATTGGGAGGACTGTTTCTTCTACGTAAGATTTGAAAGCCGTAAACGGCAATCTTGCCACAAACTGGATGTTGGAAACTAGCCTAAACGACAGAGTTTCTGCTTGTGCTTAATTGCTGCTTGGTCGAACTCATCTTTTTCACAGGCACGAAGAATCATACAGTTTTGAAATTAGACCAAGATCATGCTCAAAATATTTTCTTTTCTGCAGATGCGTTGCTTCTATCTGACAAATACTTCTATGGTGTTGTTTAATTTCATTCATGAGAAGATTGTGACGTAGGAGTTAACCCTTCGTAGTTCACAGTTCTTGCAAATCATTTCTGTGCAACTTGAACCGTAGAAAAACTGGTGTTAGATGGTATATAAAGCACTTCCTTAAATGCTCTACACCAACTGTCTTATTTCCTTTCTTGCGAGACAATCTCTCAAGCTGCCGTAGAGTTGCTAAGCTGGTTCTCCCGTATAAAAAAAAATGGTTTACTGCATCGGTAGTTTAATGGTTAGATTTTAAAGGGTTGTGTTCTTCCAGACGAAATTTCAAATTCTTTTGTGTTTGACCAATATAGAAATTACCACACGAACATTTAAGTTTATATACCACATTGCATCGTTCCAGATGTGCTTCATTGTCTTGTATTTAAAATGATCTCCGATCGTATGTGTTTTACGAATGAGAGACAGTTGAGCAAGTTCCTTCAAATATTTTAGAAAAAAGTTTCGCAATTTTTTTCTAGTTGTAGTGATGTTTCGCTAAGGTAAGGCATGTAAAGAAGACGTCTTCGGATATCAGTTGTCCTTTCTGGCTTGTTTGTAGAAGTGTTTTTATAAACGTTTGTTGAGAAATACAGTATTTTGATTTGCTTGTCTATCAACCACTCCGGGTATCCATTGCTAAGAAAACAGGATTTAATATTTTGAAATTCTTTGTGGATGAATTGATAAGAGCTGCATACTTGGGCGGAACGATGTAATAAGCTTTGAATGACACTTTTTCATATTTTATTAGCGACAAGCTTTCCCATTTGTTCTACAGCCTGTGTGAGTATTTTCCTGTAGATAGTTGTTTCAATTCCCTTTATACCTCTTTAATGAAAATGTTGTCTCATTTTTGTGTTCATGTTTTTTTTCTTTCATGCTTCATAGAAATGTCGGTGCTTAATTTTAGCCAGCGGTTTTTAACTCAAAATGCTCCGAGGACCAAATGAGGAAGTGCAAAGTAGCCCGAGGGCCGCTTTATCACGCCAGAGCAGCAAAAGCGGTAATTGAACCATTCCTAGAAACAGCTTTTACATCTTGTTTCTTGCGAAAGGTATCATGAATTATAGGCAAATCCTCTCTAGCCTTCTGTACATTTGTTTTAAAGAAACTTTTTGACTCACTAGCTAGCCGAATACTTTTGAACACCAGTGAATTAACTATCAACTTAAACATTTATTATTTGAAACTCTCAAAGAAATCGCGAACCGCATAAAATACTCTCGCGAGCCATGTGTTTGAGACCCCTGATTTAAACATAAAAAGTAAAATATTTAGTGAAATTGCAAAAATTTTGCGCAGGTCAAATTCACGCGAGGGAGTGGTCTTAAAATTTTTTGCAGCACCATAAAAACTCTGTTATTGGTGATTTTTGTGAAGAGTATTTTCATACAAAAATTTTGTTGATATGTTTGTTTTTTTTGTAAAATTATTAGCTTTGCTTGTAAATATAATTTACTTTTCTTAAGCTGTCTTTGTGTGTTTGAATAAATAGAAATTTGGCGACATGAACATTCCAAAATCAGATGCTTGTGTTGTTTTGAAAACAAAACAAATGAATGGATGATTAAGTTGCTCTGAGTTGTTTCAAATACGCGAATGGTTTAGATGATGTCAGATCTACAGATTGTTTAGATGACGTCAGATCCGCAGCTGGTTTAAATGGCGTCAGATCGGCAGTTGATTTAAGCGTTTTATCTGCAGCCATGGTTAAACTTTCAGTGCGAACTTTTTTATTTAATATTGTGACCATTAAAAGCAAGGCATCAGATCAGTGCAAAAACGTTTCGATTCCACTAACACAACCTTGTGACAAGTAAAATGAAGGCTCTACAAAATAAAATCTAAACTTATAGTGTAAATCTTTTGAAAAACTAATCACATGTTAAAAATGTTTTCCTTTAATTGCAACAGCACAATATAAGTTTTTTTAAAGCTATAAGGGTAGAAAACCGACTTTTTAGTCAGGTCTTTTGTGAAATCGGTTTATTTTGCTTAAAACTGGGAGAAAATCCTGCGAACAACACCTGCAATGATTTGTCGAGCAGCGCGTTGATAACTCATCTAATGCAGTTACCTGCTTCCTATGACAGTATCAGAACTTCGCAAACAACATCCAGTCAAACATTTTCAGCAGTTTCTTTCAGAGAGAATTCTCTGTCACCACTGACCCATCACGAACTTTCGTAAGATTTGAAAGGTTTATTCTGTGCGCATCGTGCCAGGGTCGAATTTAAAACCAGGTGACTAAGAGTTAAACGTGATTTCCAAGAGCTGTGCAGAAAGAATCGTGTAAAATTGATTTTGTGGTCGAGTTACTTCTGCCAACCTGTTGAAAAGGGTTTTTCATCAGATACGGTAAGAGCAAGTGAAGTTTGTAGAAGTTTCTATTTTTGGTTGAAAGTTTCACCAAAGCAATCAGTGATTTTGACAGAACGCAATAATCCACAAAAATATCAAACCATAATGTAAACTTTGAACAAACATGCTCCAATCAATAGTTTTCTATTAGTTCGTCGTTTTCTTTCTGTTCCATATTATATTTTAGCAAACATCAAGCAGTTTGAAAAGAACAGTCTCTTTACAAAACTTGCAGATCAGATTTTAAAATCTTTGTGAAAACGCTGCCTTTGTGTTGATATCTTTCCAACGTCTTGTCTTAGGTTTGCATTTTGATATTGAGCTTTTGTTTCTGCGAAGGCATCTCAAAATGAAAATGAAGAACTTGATTGATCACAGATTTTTCAAATATTTGTGACGCTATAGGTGAAAGTGGGACGTTTGAGAAAAAGTCTCTCATTTTTAGACAAAATTTTGGGAAATCTATTGCAATGACATCGAAAAAACCTGGAAAGTTGTTAACGAAGTTATTTCCACCTAAAACGAAAAAACACAGTAGGTGCAGAGACCTTCATTGCTGACAGTATTATGCAGAACCACTGCGAAGAACTAAGTGTTCACTTCGTCAACATTGGCAAAAACATTTCCTCCAAAATGTTCCCTCCCACTGCAACATTTAATGAGTTTCTTGATAAGTATTTTTTCAACATGTGTTTGTTCCAACCAACCAATGCTCATAAAATCAACCAAATAATTTACTCTTTAAAATGCGTGACAGCATCAAACTTCCATCTCATCCCAGCAAAGTTTTTAAAAAATTCTCCTCATAGTTTATCCTCATGTTTATGTGATATTTTAAATAAATATATGGCAAAAAGTAATATTCGATATGTTTTAAAAATTGCTCAATATGCACCCGTTCCTACAATAACTAGTCCCAAATCTCGTGATTGTTATAGACCAATATCTGTACTTCCAACTCTCTCCAAAATTTTTGAAAAAATATTTTATAGCAGATTGTACTCCCTTGTCACAAGTTATTTTATACTGTACCCACAGCAATTTGGCTTCCGCACCAACCATGCTACTGAATTAGGCATTGCTGCCCTCTATAATGACACGATTTGTAATAAAGATAAAAAACTAATAACACGTACTTTTAATGAAAATAACGGCCAATGAAAACGATGTAAACGACACTTTTTACAGACGTTTAGGTAACTCCTGCTGCCATCACCGGCACTTTTGCAAGTGAACTGTAGTGATCTTGCTGCAAGTTCTTATGGTCAGTCAGGAGAAAAGGGCTGTGAAAAATGAAAAACACGAAAAGCTGTCACGGTAGTGACGTAATGGCGCCAAGCATGTTTTTACCTTTTCATACCCGAAAGCTTGATTTGACTGCCGTATTTTCGGGACCATAAGGTGCACCAGATTATAAGGCGCATGAAATGAAGCAACACTAGATAAGTCAAACTGTGTTCAACTCTGTCACAATAACTCTCGAGTGCCGAAGTCGCACGAGGGAATGAGTCGCCACTGGGAGTTTAATCTGTCATTGCATACGAAGAAGTTTAATTCGTCACACATGCCTAATTCGCCAGACACAAATACAATAAAATAAAAGTTGTTCGCGTGTTTGATTTGGTATGTAGCAATGTAGTCTGGAGCCCCGCAGAGTAATGTGATCTGTGGTACGTGCTAGCTACTCTCGTATGCTGCTCATTGCAATTGTTGTTGGTTTATTACGCAACACGATGGTCTGTTTACAAAAAAATCGTACCTAGCAATTAAATAAATAGCACCGTTTACCGATTAAAATTGGTTCAAGATGAGAAAGCACAGCCAGATTCATACGTTAGGCCCACTACATTATAAGGCGCACTTTCGATTTTTGAGAAAATTAAAGGATTTTAAGTGCGCCTTACGGTCCGAAAAATGCGGTAATACAAACCAAGTAAAGCAGATTACACATCTCAAATTTGTAGTTTTTTTTCCAGTAAAAATATGCAAGTTGCAATTTACAATATGGGTCAGATCACTTGTTTACGGAAACCAAAACACTTCAGGAAAAAACTGAAGTAACTCTCAAGTGAGCATTATCATATTTTCTTTCCAGTTTCAGCAACAATACAAATAGAAAATAAGAAATAAATCTACTGAAGCAATGTGTGTTTTTAATCCGATAAACTTAACTACAAATGATTTGACATACTGCAAAGAAGTTCCAAAGCCTAATGACATTATTGTACGAAAATATCTTGTAAGGCGTGAGGTTTGTGCAATATAAAACTTTTTAAAACATTTTTTAGCGATTTTTAACAATACAATTTTCTGAAAGTTTTCTTCATCGTATTTTCACCATAAAACCCAGACGTCGAGCATCACAAACCTTTTTTCAAAGATAAAATTCAGAAAAGTTAGTGCAATTTATTCATCCAGGTAAAATGGTCGCTAATTAAGTACTGTGATAACTTTCCGTAACAAAATGCACATTCTTGACTAAATCTAAGACAGCCGATCTATTTTTCTTTTAGGTTCCCTGCATGTTTATCAACATTTGCACCCATTTTAGCTGCCGCACCAAGTCGTAAAAGGACACCATTACCTTTCGAACATCAGTACTTGTGCAATAGGCGTGATGCTAGACAGTCACAGGTGTGCCGCGAAATTTCCAAGACTGAGAAAGATTTCGTTGAACCTAGCGGGAACGAAAAGTCCTTCTTCAAAATGTGTTCAGCACGTCTACTTTTGGTCTACTCTGGGTACAGCAAAGTAGGTTTCTTTACCCGTCTCTTGTGCAGCAATGACGTTTCTATTGGCTACGTCTCAGTCGAAAGCATTTAACGTGTCGCATGAAGAAAACTGAGCTGCAACGAGTGCTGCAGTCAAAAACAGTTGGGATTTGCTAGACTACAACACTGGAGGTATTATTTTAGTATCGCAGCTTTTCTCCAGGCTCGTAGCCAGGTCTTAAGGTTTGTGTGGGCAAAATACATTTTCAGGGGGGAAAGATATTTGTTTTTATTATAAGTTTAATAAAAGTTTTCTGGTCACAACAAAATTTGAAGAGTAACAAAACAAATTGGAAGGAACATTTCCCATGAATGCCCTCCCTTGGTTACGGGCCTGCAGTTGTCTCACAGTTTTTGTTACTTTTCTGATGCGATTTGAAGTCATTGTAGGACATGGGCTAGAACAGGGTCTCCAAACGTGTTTGTCAGAGGGCCACATTAGCTGTTACACAGTTCGAAGGCCTGACATTTCACGTAATGTGATTGTTTTGGGATATGTTACATTCTGCCAAATCAACAAATGTTTCGTAAAAGTATCATTTTTCATTATTGACAAAATATATTTGCGCGCTGTATGAGGTCCACAGGTTGCAGTTTGGAGACTCTTGGACTAGAAAGTTGTTCCTTTTTTTAACAATGGTTGTGTCAGGTTTAAGCGAAACTAATTACAACCAGGTGTGACGAACAATGACGTAAATGAAAGGGGAACAGGGGTCGAAACCGTCTCCTCTGGCAAGCTATACGTAAAAACCGGGCTCCAACTTAGCTTATGTTTCGGTATGTAATGTTCCTTTGGTTTTCAGATAGCTGTTCTTATGTTGCATGTTTTTGGTGGGTTTTCTTGTAATTTTAGTATGAACAACCACATCTGGTATCACTATCACTGCTCAACATTTGCCCTGAGTGTGGCCTAGTGGGCTTCTTCAGCTAACTTTCCCGCCTGGCACAAACCTCCAGTTACACAACCCGTGACGAACAAAATCAACACCGCTCAGTATTGGGGTAAAAACACAATCGGTCGTTTCACGAAGTGGAACACAGTTGACAAGTTTTGTTGTGCTTCTTTGATTTAAAAATAAAAAATGAATGCTTCTGAACGAAAGAACTCCAAGTTTTCAAGCACACCTGAGCAACAGTCATCATCTTCAAACTTAACATTGACTTTAATCAAATTGTCAAACAACAAGATGAAACAAGAATTTGCCACAAGACCTGCGGAAAAAATAATGGTAGCTGGGCTAATTTTGGTTAGTTTTTACCTGTGCCTGACAGCTTCGTGGTATCAATGGAAACACGCAAAAGACAATATGAAAGTAACTAACAAATTATGCTTGTTCTCTGCATACGCCTTATTTGTGCAGTGTGCCTGGTTTTTGATATCAGTGCATGGAAGGAATTTGTCAGAAATCGTTTACATCGTTTGTTCGGTTATGGAAGTTTCACTGTCTTTAACCAGCAAAGCTCTTGTTTATGTCGTGTTGTGGATGCGTCAACAAGGGATATACGAAATTCCTACAATTAAGCAAAGCAAGGTTGTTTCTGCTGTCAGTTACGGAACGTTAGTAGTCATCGTTGTTCTCTGTCTGACCGAGGCCGTTGTCATTAACTTGGTGCCGACTAAAAGCACGTCAAGAGGTTGCGAATCAGTGCGAGCGCCGTCAACTTTCCATTGGGCCCTCACAGCTCTTTGCTTACTTTTCACTCTGACACAGATTTCGCTGTTGGCACTGACGCTTCTACCGCTATATGCGTACGTTAGAGAAAAAGCTGGCAACCGGTCAACAATTAGAAAGTTGATCGTTCGTCTTTGCAAGTGTACTTCCGTCTGCGTGGCAACAGATGTCTTGTTTCTTGGATTTGCAGTAACAAAGAAATACCTTAAAATTTCATCCTCACCGTTGCTCACCATTGTATTTGCTTTTAATTCAGCTATTAACGTGATCGCCTTGTTTGCGTCATTTGCAGATGCCAAAGCACGTTTGGCTGCCTTCAAATCACGTGACAGTGAAGAGTATCAGGTAGAAATAGTAATGTCTGAGTTGAGATGAAAACAACTTTGTGTCTCGTGTTGGAATGACTGGTTTCACATTTTTCTGGATGGTTATACGCAGGTCCGTAACCAGCGGGGGGCTCAAGGGGTGAAAACCCCTGGACTTTTTTTCGCACCCCCTGGTAAAATTGGTTGAACACAGTTAAAAAAATTGAGTCTCCCTTTATAAAATTCTTTGCCTCCCTCATGTCCCAAGCTGATTACATGCCTGGTTATACGTGTCGTTGATCTGTTTGTTAATGCCTAATTTCAACATGTTAGTGTCCGAAATTTGATGAAGGTTGTAATAACTTGTTGTTTCGTTAAGTATCTGCAAATGCCGAAAATTGCAATGCTGTTTTACACGTTTTCACTGAGGCCGATCGTTGAACTAGGCTACGTCAATTTCTTCTAAAATTCAAGATTACACCTAAAATATTTTATTTTTGAAAATACAGGATCACATCTTGTTTCTTATCCCCCAATCATTTTATCCGATGCTCGCAATCTTGACCAGTCCAGATCGACCGAACACAGGCGTAGCCAGGGGGCTCATGGGACCACACGCCCCACAAATCTTTAGCATTTCTTGTCATTTTGTGCTTTAAGAATCGGCTTCCTGAATAAAATACTGCTGGTTGCCTAGAGTCAAACATTTTTCCCCCTGACAAAATTTTGGGTTCTCTACGCAACTGATACCGGCCAAAATTATCAGCAACAACCATTTTTTGCTTTACCTTTAGAAAAATATACTCAGTCCGAGATATTGTTGAACGGGGCAAAAAAACATAAAGGTTTCCGAAATAATCTGAAAACTAGTAAAAGCTGTCACGCGCCAGTGCCATTTTCTGGCAAGGCGATCGGTGAAAAGCACGTTCTACGCAAAGCGGTACTTTATGCTGGGGGCAGAACCTCAGCTTGAACAACGCCTTTTTTCCCTAGGACCTGCAATTTACACACACTGAGAGTGATATGTTGATATCAACTGCTTTAAAATCAGCATTTTTGCGATTACATTTTACATCACAATACAAAATTGTGACATCTAACGACGATCACAGTACATGGAAAGGGTCAGCAGTCTGCGGACACACATCGAAGGTCCAAAATGGGCAGCTTGTGACGTTACAGAACTGCGCTGTGACGTCAGCTCTGCCAATCCTCCTGGTATGACAGCACCGGCGGATTGCGAATGACGCCGAAATTTCCTAAATGTCTGTTTTCGCCAAACAATGACGCAGTTTCGACGCTTCTGTGATGAACTGCCATAACCCGTCGTGAAGCAGCGAAAGCGAAGACGGGCCATTGGCGGACGCGGGAAAATGCTTCGGATAATCCGGGAAAGTGTGTGCTTCGGATAATCCTGTGAGTCGCCATATATAACGTTGAATTCGTAGCAGCAATACTAGAGTGAACCTGGCCGAATGAGGAAAGCTCTGTATTATTGCTATTACGCGGAGAGTGATCGGTTCGACTCTCTCTCTTTAGGTGGGTCAAGGAGACGCAGCATTGTGGCTGCAACAACTATACTTCATCAACATGATCATAGCTTCTCACATCCATTGAAACTGTATCGTGCTTATATTTAGAGTATTGACATACTATCCAGCAGAGATGATCGGCTAGTCTTTTTTTTGCTATCCGATCCTATCCTGTTTTTGAAAAATGATATCCGATCCGAATCCTGTTTTGGTAAAATTAATGTTATCCGTATCCGAAAACTATCCGAAAGTGTATTATGATGCACAACATATATTTTTGTGTAGTGTCTATTTTGCCGTATGAGGGAAACTAACTGTTGATGTTATTTTGCCTTTAGCTGAATAAGATTGGCTGAAATTGTTACATGGCAGGTTTAGAACGCATGTTCTACTTAGTTGACTGTGACATCTGTAACAGCTTAGTTAGGGCCGGCCTTTAACCGATTGGACAGATTGTTTCCTACGCCTACTAACCTACGCAAACTTACACTTTCTATCGAAGCTGTTTGCGTAGTGCCAGCGCTGCCCACCCCACAGTATTTTTAAGCGTAGCATTCGTTGCCAACGAAAACAAAATTCATTGTGTAATCGTAATAATGACCATTGTTATCCGGTAACGTGGACAGTCTCGTTTAAGGATTTTGTCCTAAAATGGAACTTTTGACTCGTGAGGCAGAACTTTTCCGCAGATTTATCGATGACATAATTTGGATAGCTAGATCCAAATCGTCTAATGAAAGCATTCGACAAGCACTAACTTCAGCCTTTGCCAACAGTGGTTTGGAACTAACGTTTCGCCAAGCTTGCACAGCTGATCAAAAGGGTGAAGTTGAATTCCTAGATGTTAATCATCGCATAACTACTGACGGTTATTTTGGATTTGTTACCAAAGACTTCATGAAACCCACAGCAGAGGGAAGGCGGTTCATTAACGGGAAATCATATCACTCAAAGTCAACATTCAAGTCAATCTTATTTGGAGAAGTAATAAGATTGAGGCGTCTTAACCAAAGGAAAGAAGACTACTTCAGCAGCTTTTTGCCATTCTACTTGTATTGACTTAAACAGAAAGCGATTCGCTCAAACTTTCCTTTAGACATGACTAATGACATGATAGCAATGGCATCAAATTGGGAAGTATGACTACTGCCCTCAAAATGCGACAAAAAGGATGACCCACAAGTTTGGACTACATCTTTCCCCCAACTGATAAGTCTAACAGAGAAAGAAAAAAGTTAAATCCGAAGGCAATGATAACATACAAAAGACCTAAGACAATTGGGCAAATACTAACAAACTATAAACACCTTGCTATAAGCAAGACAAGAGAGCCTGTCAAGGGTGATTCAGGACCATGTGGCAACTGTGCGCTTTGTGGTTGTGATGGGAAACACAACAAATCAATGTACCTCGTGTTCCACAAATAATGAGCAAAACCAAAACCTTTCCGCTGAACCAAAATTTGACATGCGCAAAGTATGGTATTTACGTAGCGACTTGTGTGCTACGTCATGGACTGTAAGTCGGAGCAACCACGAATAAATTTTCCAAGAGATGGTCAGCGCAGTAATTGGAACTGACCTAATTGCAGAAATGACAAAAACGAGGAAGTGGCCTTGTCGCGGCACTAGCTTTGTTTCATGGTAACGTAAATAAACTACCTATACACGAAGCTTACATCGTCACTTTTGTTGAACAACCAAATTTTCACTCCTTGAATATCTGCGAAGATGAATGGTACAACCAGCTTGACGCACAAATTAATATTCGCAGCATGATCCTCCCCCGCGTGAGATAATAGATTTCTTGTTTCGCTCCTGCACTGACCGTTGGTGTGTTTTGATTATCGCTACGGGCGCGCTAGAGTTTTGGTTCTCGTCAATCACAGCGTTTCAAATGCGCCCGCTGAGGTTTGGTTGCCATCGTTGCTAAATGCTAGCTTACCTTACGCATTCTGCAGTTATGCTGATTCATAGACGTTTTGTTTCAAGCTAAATTGGAAGCACCGTTTGGCAGTAGTTGCATTAATTCGACAACGCAGTATTCCATTATGAAAATCTTTGTAGCTTGCGTTGAGTTTTATTAAGTTCATGCTTTTGAACCTTTGCAGGAAATTTTTGAAGTTGCAGTGAATAAGTTCAGTTGAGTAAGACGAATTTTCCAGTTTTATCCAGTTTAATTGTCGCAATTGGTGTTGTGCTATGATACACTACAGTCTTGAGGTTGTTTACTTTCTCTGACCATGCTTTAGCCTTTCAGTGTTTCACCTATTAGCATTGCTTGCAGATGTAAGGACTGATGATGCGTAGTGTTACGTGAAATCGATTTCCTATTAAATATTTGTGATTGATTCCTTGCTTCTTTTTTACTTGAATACAGATATGCGCAAGTTTGAATCATCGCAAAAAGATGAAAGCAGAGCCGAATCGGCTGGTTCCTCTAAAGCCTATAGAAAACCTTCTAAAGCTTTTAATTGCCAGCTCAATATTCTTTCCACTTATCACCAATCTAAATGTAGTGTCACGGTTGACACAAAGATAAGCTCTAACATTACTTTAATTTATCATAGCTGTACTACTTAGAATGGCTCCCTACTGTAGAATGGCTCCCTACTGTAGAATGGCTCTCTACCGCTTTGTCTTTATCTTTCTGACGATAATTAGCATATCACACAAAGAGCTTTTGATTGTTTGTCTGTTTTGTTCACACAATTAATAACAAAAAATCAATCCGTTTTATAACCGTCATTATTAACAGTGCAGTAAAAGACAATGCATGTATGCAATCGAGCATATCACTCTGACCAGTTTCACCGCAAAGTTTACGCTGTATGTGCAATGTGTCTTATGTATCAACTAGAGACGTCCCGGCTCACATTTTTATGACCTGAACCAACCCATACCCTTCACCATCACAACTAACTCGTAAATAAACCCGCACCTGTGACCCCTCGCATATTTTGACCCGTACTCGGCGTGACCCATAAAGTAAGCAGTGTTTAATTTGCCTCATGAAGCAAAAGCACAGCTGGGGGCAGTTTGCCATTATACTTGTACATACTGTAAGATAAAATTTGGCAAATTGAGTTGGAACAAATTAAATCTCTTTGAAAATTTTAAATATTTTAAAAATACTGTTTGAACATGATCATCTACAGGTAAAGGTCATGCGTTTCAAAATTCGTTTCTGTAGCACTTGTACTTGTTGGCCCACAATTTCATAGGCTCCTCCCCAATCAATAATACGGTACTGTAAATGCGAACTTATCGGCGCGTTCAATAATTCAGTTTCAGAGAACCGAGCTTCTTGAAACCTCTGCGAGCACTCCAAACGAATACTAGCGCCAGGGACGGATTTAGGGAGCGCGGGGCCCTAGGCCATCTTAGTTTTGGGGCCCCACGCAAGTGTGACCTATTTGGCCGTTTGTGTGAAAAGCGTGAAGTATGCCCCTCTTGTGTGTAGTGCCCCCTCTAAATCTATCTTTTGTGGTGCCGACTTGAGTTCCACAATTGCCTTAGACCTTCAACAGAAATTAAAGCCTTTCCTACATTCGTCTAAAGAACAAATAGCATTAGGATCTTTTCTTGGAATTTATAGCTCTTTCGTGTGGTTTAGAAGTTCTCGTCGTTAAATTTCCGCAATTTTTAGCGTTTTTAGTAGGTTTGTTATTAGGATATAAACATTTTCATGCGGTACCGTGTTGCCTCCCTCGAAAATATCGACTTGACGTCGATCTGATTACCTGCACGTAAACTCTTTTTTTATAGTAATAGTAACCACATATTTTATGAACCAAACAAGCACAATCCGTTCAGTGGACACAGGGCTTATTCATGCCGTTTTGAAATTGTCATTTCCCAAGCAATATAAAATATAATGTTTTCATCCTCTATACCATAGGCCCATAGGCTTACGAGGCTGGGGGGCTGCCGCCCCCCAACTTGAAAAGTTTCAGAGCAAATTCTGTTTTCAGGGCAAGCGCAAGCTGCTCAAAAATCCTGAATGATAAAAAATATTTCAATCTAGTGAAAAATTTCAGGGCAAACTCCTGCTTCCAGGACAATCGCAAGTTGTTAAAAAATCCTGAATGATACAAAATATGCATTCAATAAGTGAATTCAAGGCACACTCTGTTTTTCAGGGCAAGCGCAAGCTGCTCACAAATCCTTAATGATAAAAAATATTTCAATACAGTGAAAATTTCAGGTCAAATCTGTTTTTCAGGGCAAATGCAAGTTGCTCAAAAATCCTGAATGATAAAAAGTATTTAGTCATTACCGTGAAAAATTTATGGGAAAACTCTATTTTTCAGGGCAAGTTGTTCAAAAATGCTGAACGGTGAAAAAATTTCAATGCAGCGTGTTCAGCGTATATTCTATTGGGGATGGTCCGTGTAAATTGGGATAGTTTAGCTTGTAATCTGGACTAGAGACGTGACTGGTTATAATGGCTTTGATTTAGACCAGCTATGTCCAACCCAAAGGGCTTACTGAGCCAAAAAGTATGTCACTATCTGGACCAGGGCCGCACCTTGAATGACATATTAATGAGGGTCGCACTTTGAGTGACTTACTTTGATCTTATCAAGTTATTTTTGGTTAAGCTGATGTACTGAAAGCGTTCGAATCCTCATTGCAATGGTGACAGACCTGATAAAATGGCACTGGAGACCAACTGCATCAAAAATTTCAAATTCAGGATTATCAAAATAAGGACAGGTTGTCAGTACATAGGATACATTTACTACAGCGAAAACCTAAACTGGGTCGCAAAAACCTTCGACTGGGCCACATGCGGCCCGCGGGTTGGGCATAGCTGATCTAGACCAAGCCCTCGTTTTCTGTAAAAATCGAACAATCGGATGTCGGTAGTCAACAGCTTGATCTAAGAAATCGGATGTCAACAGCTTGATCTAAGAATTCGGTGAGCTCCTTTGAGTGCGCGTGTTTTAAGTGCCTTGCTCAAGCGCACAGCACTTACGAGAACACAGGCAGGTGTAGGGTCAGACCCTTCGGTCCGGAACCGTCGCTTTTAACCATTGCGTTGCGCCATTGAAATCGCGTACATATTTGCATCAGTAAAAACAATTACCGTAAAGTTTCTTGTCTGGGAAAACACAACACGCAAGGAACTCCACCCCCTTGAGTTAACAAGCAAGGTAACAATAGAATTTGCCTATAACGGCACCTCTAGGAGATTGCATTTAAAGAACGTTATTGCCGAATTGACGTTTCAAGCGAATTGAAATGCATGTAAAAGATGCCATCGGGACCGCACAAAATGTGACATTATAGGCGAATTGACGTTACAGACGAAGCCATTATAAACGAATTCAACTGTACAGAACAGATTTATAAGAGGTTTCAGGCCCCACTCGGATTGTACTTAAAAAGTTAGTTTCAAGGCATCAGGGCAAATTGTTTGTTTTTAAAGCAAATGGTTATTTTCAG
>Ga0210059_1007859_pt1 | contig 16917 bp, 12 predicted proteins | sample Ectturendosymbi2_FD_188042 | JGI IMG/M metagenome (GOLD analysis project Ga0210059, IMG submission 188042) | Ecteinascidia turbinata endosymbiont from Florida, USA - Sample 2 (SPAdes) (version 2) | ecosystem: Host-associated > Tunicates > Ascidians > Unclassified | place: Key West, Florida...
AATAACTTTGGCAGTTCCTGTTTAAATAACTTTAAATTTACACAGCATGTGTAGAAACAGGCCAAAATTTTGTGCTTAATATTTGATATGTTTATCTTTTCAGGTGTAAAAATTTGTATTCGTACTGTGGTCAAACCTGTGTGTTTAAATGGTATTCACTGGCAGAGAAAAGGCGTTTTGTGTGTTGGAGTATGCTCGAACAAACTCAAACAAGACTGTGCAGCGTGCGTTTGTGAGATGGTTATGTCCCCTCTTCCTGAAAATGTAAACGAGCTGAAACAAAGAATCGCTATCGCACTGGAGACAGTTACCCAAGACATGCTGCATCGTGTTTGGGAGGAGCTATACTACCGAATTGACGTTTGCCGGGTAACAGGTGGCGCACACATTGAACATTTGTAAGATCTTTTATGGAATTCACGTGCCTTTAAATTTCTTATTCAAACTTACAGGAATAAATCTTGTTTTGGTCAATATTAAACCTGATGAATTTCATTTGATTCGACTATGTAGTTTCTGTAATATTTACATGCAAAATCATGTCAAATTTTTTGAAAAACCCTGTATATTTGACACGAACAAGCGATAATAAAGTGATCATGGCATGTGATCTCTATTGTTGCTTGCCACCACAGTGTGAAACTTGGCGCACTTGCTGCTTGGGCTTTCCGATCGCAACAAAATGGTGCAGTGACCTGGATGTGAAGGTCGTGCCAGTTGCAGCCTTCTCAACAGGAACATGCGATCTTTGTGGTTTGTTGTAAAAAGGAGAGGATGTTGTCGCAACCTCTTGGTTGGCGTTGTGTTGAATGTGCGATTCACCACGAATGGGATGTGCACTAAGAATAACACTCATATATATGTGATGCAAACAAGTGACAATAGAGTGATCATGGCATGTGATCTCTATTGTTGCTTGCCACCAGTGTGAAGCTTTGTGTTGTGCACTTGCCACTTGGGCTTTCCAATCGCAACAAAAGAATAAGGACGAATACAAACAACCTGCCTGCATCTAAGCACACAACCATATGCTGTTAGATGTTCTGCATCATTCATTATTCAAGAAACAGGTACACATTTTCTTAGTAAGTAAGGCCTCAAAGGGAGGAATATAGTATTGAATGAACTGATGACTGCTAACACTTGCTCGCCATGGCAGGCTGTAGCCTATAGAGCCCTGCAACCAAAATTATACACCACACGCAATCTCTGGATATATACTTTCCTAAAATCACACCATAATTGTGATGCATACACGCACGTACAGAAGAAATGAAGTACATTTTTTACTGCGTTTAAACATCAGCAAAAGAAGCTCACAGCTCATTTGTTGTGCAATATATCGCAATTGTCTCTGATGTCTTTGTCATTTGAAAGCTCACTACTATCCCCATCCCCATGTCCCTACGCTTGAGGTACAACCCTACGCTGGTGGTACTGACGCCGCTGACCCTTACTCAGTTTTAATACAACTGTCTGTGAGACAAATGACCAAAATGTCTGTCACCAAAATGTCTCAGCAAAAAACAGGGATCAATACACTCCCTTGTCTAATGCTATTAGTAATATGAAACGGTTCAGACAAATGCTTGTCCCATTGTATTGACATCATTTGTTCGTTGTATCAATGTTCCCGTAGCCACACAAAACACATCTTGGTAGTTGGTCCATTCCGATTAATTAATTTCTTAAATAATTTCATGTGTAATAATATATAATAGACTGCATTTAAAGTAAGTCATGGAAAAACAGTTGAATTCAAACCATTACCATGCGATAACACCACCATGCCATCATTTTTCACATCTTGATCTTTACAGTATTTGATTCATTGTTGCTACTCTACTCCATATCATGTCCAATTTTTCTGCAACAATTGGTTTAACTTTTAGCATAACACACAATGACACAGTCGCTACAGCCAGGCAGTCCCACAGACAGTCATCACATTATTCGGTAAGCTTCAAATCAGTAATGTTTGCAGCTGAGCTAGTATTTCACCAAACGCAAGCAAACCAGACCAGTGTATCGATCTCAGCGCTTATAAAATTTTCCTCGTCCTGGCTATCATTCTTAGCCATAAATTGATTTGTGTTTGCGATGTTGCGGTAAACTGCGCAGTACATACATGCAGCAGGCCTATAGGGGTACGTGAACACATCATTGCTGTTTCGCAACCTTGTGGAAGTTCCTCACGGTGTTCTATAAAAGACGGATATCCATCAGAGCAACATTTTGGTTGCGGATACAAAATGACGTAACCACCCAGAGTCGCGAAAACCGATATTTTACAGTGAGTCTGAGCGAGCAATGACATTACAAGGGCGAAAAAAAAACAATTCTTGCTAGCCTAGGCCTAATTTCAGCCGCCATCCCTTTCATACCAGAGGTGTGCGGTGTTGAGTTCGTTTTGGCTCCTCAACATGAAACGTCTCATGACCCTGAAGTAACAACGAAAGAAGACTTCGATTATCTAAGATAACGAGTTCACGAAGAGCCGAACGAAGCTGGACATTAAAACAACGGACAAAGACATTAACTCTTTTAGAACATTACCATGTGCATTTAGTTGATGTATTAAGAAACTGTATTTTGCACACTTTTTATAAGTAATATTCAGGAGGAGAGTAATTCACAATAACATAGAATTCAATTGTAATAATATCCACATCGAAAATCTTAAAAAAATTGAAGATAAAAACAATAATCACTGAAGCGTAAACTTTAATTCTTGAATTCAGAATTACTGTACATGCGATCGAATTAAAGACCACGGCGTAACGCATTGTGTTTTCCTCGTGACCCAAAATGCACTACTGAAATCAGTCTTGCTCAGAGCCTCTCCTGAGTAGCATCTCATCTACACATAGTGTGATAGTTGAGATCAAGACTCAATGCAAATAGTTAGCGAACTTGTGGGGTCTGGTAAATTCGTGAAACAAAATACACTTGTAGCTGGTTACTATTCTAGAACGGCTAGACTAACGGAATTACCGAAAGTTATAGCCAATGTCTTCAAGCAGGTTGTAGTGCGACTCCTTAATAACATGGGTTACTCTCTCTTCTCTCCTTATGATACAATAGAACTGCGCATTAACTCTTGATTACTGTAATAAAGCATGTGTATCTTAAAGTACATTATAACCCCTGTTGTAAAGAAGTATCGCAGTGCTTAAAGTTATACTAATAAAACCATGAGTGAATACAATATTGTTGTGATAAACAGAGCGTGTCCAGCTAGACCGCCGGGTCTAGGTTTCTTAATTGTTAACTTGGGAATGCCGTGGACATTCCTATGGACCAGTGCTCTTGCGGAATTGTCCTAAATGTGTAGTGGTTCCCTTCTATTAAGAGTGGACTGCCACAGCGGACTCTGACTTTCTTGGTCCGGTTCGAATCCTGTTTTGCAAATTTTTAATCCGAATCCGCTCCGGTTGCGTTACTAACCAGAGGTGACTGGTGTCACGTTTTCAGTCTCCGACTCTGCTCTTGTTCCAAAATTGTTGACTCCGGTGCCGGTGTCAAGCAAAATTTCTGACCTCTGCGAAATTTCTGACCGGTGATGCTTTTCAATTGTTTTTCTTCTCAGAATAAAGAAATAAGGGCTGGCAATTACTTTTTTGGTGTGTGTTGTGTAAATTAAAACATTTTGGTTGGATATCAGGTACCTACAACAAGCTATAGCACGGGAATAACTTTCACCATTAAAATTTTTCGGACCTACTCATTGACCTCAATTATGTTTCTTTTTCTCACCTAACCCAAACCCTAATCCGACACATTTATCTAAACACGAATTCCTAAACTGTTATAATCAGTTTCATCAGGACATTTGGTATTTAGAATATTACTCTGTGCATGCGTAGATGGTGTGAAGACAGAAATTTCGCAAGTCAGAAATTTCGCTTGACACCGGGTACGGCAATTTTTCAAATTTTAAAATCCGACTCTTGTTCAGACTCCGCTTGCAATCATCCATCCAACCGTAATTTACCCATGTTTTTGCTTAAGAAATGACCACAGAGACTCCTGCAACTGCCGAAAATGAAAAATTACTCCGTGTCGGCGTCCGGTTTTTCACAAATTAAAAAGAAAAAAAAAACTCAGTATCCTGCAGGAGCCGACTCCGGCACGCCGGATCCGAAGCCACTGGTTGGTACCAGAGGTCGCCATAGATCAGGACTGTTAGTCAGAGGCAGAGATGTGCGGACTGTCAAATTTTGGTATCCAGATCCAGTCCTGATTTTTTAAAACTCAGTCCAAGTACTTGAACTGGACGTCCAAGCACAGTCCAAAATTTTTTTCAAGTGTGAAGTCCAAAAAAATTAAAAAATGCAACCTTTTCATATAAAAATGCCGCATTCCTTTTCCCATTCACTCAGTTCAATTCCGGTCGGGTTCCTAAATTTTGAAGAGATTTGCAGTCCGGTTAATCCAAATTCAACAAATTTGCTATAGTCCGGATCTAGTCCGATCCAAGTCCAATGATCATCTCTGGTGAGACGTGTGCACTGTGCACCAGAGATGATCACTATCCGGTTTGCCGGTTGGATATCCGGCAGGATAATGAGTTTGCAACCGGATACGGATATCCAAAATCTGCTTTGAAACGGGAACCGGATACGGATCCGGGTATCCGAAACGCTTTTATTGATATTTCGAGAATTTAGACTTTTGGAAAAAGTTGCACATTGTACAATAATTCATTTATTATCTTCATTCAGAAGCATCTTTTCAGCCATCTATGCCATGACTCCGAGTCTGTCTATGGTGCATTCTCTGTATCATAGTGTAATCTCATCCCCCTCTTAATCGGCTAATTGGACACGCCAAATTTGTTGTCATGAATCTGTTCCCGGTGTGCCAAGATAGGGCTCTTTCAGTATACAATTAAGGACCTTGTTTGCTGCGTACCTGGACTAAGGCTAGTTAGTGCAAGCCTATTGTGATCCAGTTTAAACTAGCTAGAGCACTCTCGCTCTTTTAATGTGGTCTGTAGTCTACGCCAGGCTTTGCGGTCTTCACGCCCATTCTACGTGAGCCTGCATTGGCTGGTATCATCGAGATAGTTTTTTTATTTCTTAAGTATGATATGCAAAATTGTAGTTTTGTGACACTGACTTGTTAGACTGAATTTTTAGTCAGTCATTTCAGTACAAATGACATAGTTTAAGCAGTGTGCTGTTTTGAATGCTATTTTGTTTTGGTTTGTTGACAAGCATTGCTGTGTAGTTACGTTTGGTTAAAATGCAACAATGGGTAAGATTAATTAATAAATGAATTATGAATGTGAACTCATGGGTGGTGTTAAAATCTAACCGTTGTTAACAAAGAATTGTCTAATGAAAGGCTTGGCGTGCCAACAAAACCGTCACCAGAAAGTCTTCTATAGGGGGACTTTACATTTGTGCAGTGGGGCTTGACATTCTAAAATTTGAACAAACATCACTGTTTTATAGTGCCTTACATTTCCATTGGGGGGGCTTGAAACTTTGGGACTAAGCCCACAAAAGCCCCCTCCCGTGGCGACGGGACTGTGTAGCAAAACTTCAGCTTGCTTTTTAATGCAATTAATTGACTCGAAAAGTGCTTAGGTTACGTCAAGCTTGCAAGATCTGTCAAACTTTCTGTTTATAAGCATGCCAGTGCCTGAAGTGGTGTTGCAAACTCTCGGTTGGCGTTGCGTTCATTGTGCGATTGACGACAAACGGGATGTGCGTGAAGAATAACACCCAAATATATGTGGCGCAAACAAGCGATAATAGAGTGATCCCGATGGAGTAATCTTGGCGAGTTACCTCTAATAGCTTGTGAAGCTAGTGAACAGTTGATAGTGCTTACTAATGGTGACGACAAGAGTGATCTCATGATCTCTATCGCTGCTTGCTGCCACAGACAGACATTTTTATTTAACATCTGAAAAAAATCAGATATCAGGAGGAGAATGACTGCAAGGTCTTCGAGTCATCCTGCCCAGCGAAACACAAGTCCAAAATTTCAAAATTTGAAGCCCCGATCCACAAACGTACAACCCTTCCATTGAAGACTTTCTGGACCGTTCATTGAAACTTTTATGAGAGCGTTCAGAGTTGCATCAAACAACCAGTTTTGTTGCTTGGTTTTAACATGGCACAGTGTTGAAAATCTTTGCTCTAGCCAGGTCGTGGCAAGTGGAATGGACAGCACAATTGCAGCAATATTGGTTGTCTTGTTGACCATACTAGCCCAGCATGGTCTCAGTTACTGCCACATAACTGTTATGGTGGAGGTCGCGAAGCCGATCATTATGGCCAATGCGGTCCATCAAGGTTTGCAAGGAAGCTATTTTTCGATTCGCCATCTCGTTCAAAACCCAGTGAGATGTACATGCTCAGCTACCATGCTAAGTTTATCTGAAATGCGATGCTGATGATTAGCATGAAATAGTGAAATGCATTGTTTTTTTCAGGCTATTGGCCTTTCGGAGTTAATCAGAGCTGAGATGATTGTTCAGGCAGTATGGGAATGGAGGCCTAGCAGGCTCTGAAATGTAAATATTACCATTCTTTCCTTGGCCAGTGGGAACTACTGGATGCTTTGAGCATAGCAAACATATCATTCAGCATGCAGAGTACCACATTCATTTGTGGGGATTCATCAAAACATTTCAGCATAATCCATAATTGAAAAGTCTGATTGTTAGATGCGTATGACTGACTGTTAGCTGAAACTGACGATACTTTTGAGATTCTAACAGTTGAATGTTGTGCTTCCTGCACAACAGATTCAAAATAATTTTTGCAGTCACAGCTGCTGGCGTTGGCACATTTTGCTGGCTAACAGCAAGAAATTTTTGTTTAGGCTGACTATAAAAATACTGCTTTATTCTTGAATGGCTAGCTTTACATTTTTGCTGTGACATTAACTGTGTTCTGAATATACCCCCACAAGAAAGTGAATGTATAAATCTGGAAAAGGCTTGGCTTGCTGAAAACATTTGACACCATGGAAAAGACGTGGCTTGCTAAAAGCGCCAGACTCAGTGGCATTCAAAGCGTTAAATATGACATAACGTCAGTTTTTTGTAAAAGTCTTTAAGGGACCCGATTCGGGTCCATAGAATCAGAAAATTATCAGCGGGTCCCTAGAATTTGAGAAATTGGGTCCGTACAGGTCCATATTGGATACCTGAGATTTTCCTTAAAAAAACCTGCGTGATGTAATTGTTTATCTCGTAATTGCTGTCAAATTATTCATTGTTGCATTGCATGGGATTTCAGAGATGAGTATGATGAATAGGCGAGGTTATTGTCTGCACTGCATTTGTTTGGTGTGAGACAAATCGGTTTTGGTCATTGATTGAAGCAACAATTCAATTTAGCTAAAACTTTTCATGGTTGTCCACAATTAATGTGGAAGTACCAATTTTATGGGTCAGCACACGAAATTTATGGGTTTGTTTTGAACTCATAAAACGCCTTAGAAAAACCCTGGTCAGCAGTATTGACTTTTCTTTCCAAATCATTTTCATTGGTTGACAGAAGTTTGGGTTCTACCTGAACATCTCTGTAGACCTTTCTCATTATCTGAGCCTCAGTCTCTCACTGAGTTGTGCCTTACTGAAGTGTAACTGCCCACTTGCATATAGGCTGTGGCTAGAGAACCACCTGTGGATCTTCATATTTGACACCTTGTGCGACTGCCACAACATGACAGTGAGGCACAATGAGAGTGCAGTAGGCTTGATAAAAATGTAGTAAACGTAAAAGGTAAATGTTAAACCTGACCTTAACTGTAACCCTAACTAGTGTCATGGGGTCAGAAGGATTTTTTGCAAGAGGGGACCACTAGGGGATTTTTTAAAAAATTTTTGTAGGGGAAGCCAAAAGTGGTGAAATAAGTTTTTTTCCACTCAAAACTAAGAACACAACCTTTTTTGCTGCAATTTTAAAAATCCAGGGGGGAGGCCCTCCTTCGATGCCCATGTGTAATGTCAACCCTGATACTAACCTGTAAAGCTAACCCCTAAACCTAAAGTTCAGAAACTTTTGAAAATAGTAAAGAACAACTGGTTCCATGAACTGAAACGTGCATGCACTACTACCAAAAGCAAAATTGCCAAGATGAGAGCCAAACTGTAAACCATTGGCATAGCAGATATAAACGCTACCGCTATGCTATCACAATGGTGACACTTGAGTGACAAACTCAGTGTTTTATTCGAACCGTGTCATGCGAGGTGGTTCCCTAGCCACTGTCTCTCCACAAGCACAGTGCATGGGTATGCCCTTTACCTTCCATCCATCTGATGCAGACGGGATCCATGAATTCATCGTTGTTCAGTGCATATCCAATTGCTTTAATTGGCAAGGCTAACAGCCAAGAAGATGCCTCTTTTTCCATTGTTCCTTTTATATGTTGTTTTGACTCAGTGGTCTGTTCATCAGATAGTTTGTTCTGGCAATTGCGGCATTCTGTGTTCTGTTCTTATCATAGTTGGCTTTTCGTGGTTCTGGTGTTTTGCTGGTCTGAAGGGTTGTATTCAAGGTTGAGTTTTTGGTTGTAGATTTGGTCTGTTAGTTCTGCAGTGATCAACATGGTCTTGGCACTTGGCAGTCGTCTGAGGATTTGTCAGACCTAGTCCACCATGCCTGAGAGGAAGAGCCAGCAGTTGTCTTTGTGCATCACATACCTCTCGAGTGGGGAATAGCTGGTCTCTGATAGCGTTTTCTAGGGATTCAAATAAATCACTTGTGTGTGACACTGATCTTTGGAAATGGGTCCATCTGGAACACATTCCTTTGGTTAACGCTGAATATGTTGCTTGAGGATCGTCCTGTACAAGTTTTTATTCTAAAGTAAACAAAATATTTGATTAATTAGATAATTAATTAATTTGTTTATTTTAGATCATAACTTTTGAATCAGAAACGCTAGAAAGTCGATCAAAGGCTCAAAAGATTTGGACTCGAGCCTAGTTTCCTATGAAAACTTCAGCGAAATACTTCTGCCTAGCGGTTGGGCCTTAGGCCAGGTAACATGAGCCAAAACGGCCTAAAAACTGCTTCATTTATGACATCACTCACAAAAAATCCGCAATCCCCAACCAAAATTTTTTTTTCGAGACTTGCCGAATCTTTTAAGGGTTTGAACAGCTCTCAAGCATAATCAACGGAGGAGCTATGGCGTTGGCAAGGCAACCGAAAACTGCTGGTTTTAGGCCGATTTCCAGGTATTTGTACACTATGCAAATGAGATTTTGTGGATATTTTTAATTTTAGCCATGCCCAGTGTATGATGAGCAAGTTGATGTTCATTCAACTCTTGAAATGCAGCTTCATAGCATCTTAGCACATTTGGTACTGGGGTTTCTCTGTTAAATCGTGTTAGGTAATGGGCAGTTTATGAGAGTTTGCCATATTCGTAAAACACCTTGTAACTGAGGCACAAACATGTGCTTCATTTGTTGAATCCGCTATTTCTCTACATATTTTCATATGTAAATGCACAAACTTCCAGGAGAAACATTATAGCCAGTATCCATTAGAACTAGGATCCATATCTGTATGTAGACCAGTATCTATAATAAATACTACGGCCAAAGCAAACGATACAACTGACATCTTGCAAACGTTTCGATAACAACTGTTATCATCTTCTGTGCATAGCAATCGTGTATCAAAGACCAGTATCTCCTCTGGAAATTCTAGTCTGTACAGATATGGGTAATACAAATGTGACTAATGGACAGTTTGACTACTTTTTCATTTCTGTAGCAAACATGAAATGAAGAAGAAAACTAAAACTAGTAGCATTTGCCAGTGATAACTCACACTTACTGTTTACATGTTTGGAAAAATGATCTGTATTTGAATTTTTTGGTCATTTGAATATTTGTTTGTGACTATCTGGACACGGGACAAAAGTACCAAATAAGAAAAATCAAATTTTATAGTCTACTCACTGACTGCATAGATACTTTCCATTTGGTAATATTGTGTGAACAATATATCAAGTTTTTAAATCCATACTTTAGTTTTCAATATTTGCTAGTTACAGTTTGGCAACGGAGATATTTGCAGAGCATGTTATTCTGACCTGTAAAATTTAGTCATTTTGGTCAGAAGGTGTGAAATTATAGGCTAATGAACACTGTTCTGCCGAATTTAAATACAACTGTGAGACAAATTACTGAAATGTTTGAGTGACCATTTGTCTCAGCAAAAAATAACTGTAATGTCTCAGTGAATTGTGACTAACGGGACATTTTTATTTTATGACCACTTCTTTGTATTTATTTGCAAAATAAGCCTCACAGTATTAAATTATTCTGATACAAGGCTGAGAATTAAATGAGTTGACTAAAAAAAAATTGTTCAAAATCACTTTTAATTATTCAGAAGTCTGCATCCATCAGAACTTGACTTGAATTTCAAATTTATAACTAAATTCAACTAACAAGAACTAATAAGCAACCAATTTTGGCTCAGTACAAAGTTTGTAATAAAATTAAATGAAGATATCTGTGAAAAGCCATAGTGATATAAATTATGCTTCCTATGCTATGCATGCAAGCAAATGAATCCACATGTTAATGAAGCAGCAAATTTATTGATTGAAAATTTCACTCAAAAACGGAAAACTATCAAACATGAAGAATCCATTGCTGCACAGATTGTGGTAGTCGAACATTATTTTACAACCGCTTGGCAAATGCTGAATGATAGCCACAACAACACAGGCTCTAAAAGTAATCAAACTAGAATACTGGAATGACCAATCTTGAAGCTAAAAAAATTGAATATATCACTACAACTTGATCTTCATGCAATCAGTTTTTCACATAGAAGTTTTCATAATACAATGGAAAAATGCTGTTGAATCTGTGAAGAGCTTTCAGGCATTGAATAAAATTTTCATGAATCTTGCACACGCAAATATTTCTTGGTAGCTCACTTGTTAGTAATACAAAATTAGATCTCAGTTTTGCAAATTGAGATTTTCCAATTTAACGTTGTGGATGCTCTGATTTCCAAGTCTCATATGCTTCAGTACAGACATAGTCAAATAATGTTTTTGTTTTTTCACTTTTTTTTCAATCAAACAAAAACATTGATGCAATCCTTCATTCCTGGTGATTGCCTTGAAATGTCATCATGTTTAAAAAGTTGGGTACATCATTTTTGTCTTTGTGTTAGCTTCTTTTTCTTTGGATTAGTGCTACTGCTTGTAAAAGGTTTGATCTTGATTTCTTCCCAAGCAAGTCTTCGTATAACAGCTCGTCTTTTGTTTGGGTTAAATTGTAAACCTTTTTTGCTCATTTTACAGATTGCCATACCCTTAACTTACATTTGAACGCATACCCAAAGGGTGACATACTGCTTGCTCTGGAGACAGAAAAAGGAGTTGGGCAACATCCTTCTTTTTAGATTTTCGATATTGTTGTTTTCTTTCCCTCTTAAATTTTCTTTTTGCTTCAAGCATTGATTTTTTTCGGTTGTTGGCGTATGACTCATTTTGAAGTTATCTTTAGCCCTATAGTTTTTCATCTGCTTTCTTTGCTTTTCTGAATATTTTTCATATTTTTCCTTTAATTTTTTGAATATACTTTTTTTTTTCAACTGCAGATTTAGCCATTTTTAGATTACCAGGTTTTTTAAGGTGTTTTAGGGATCCGATTTGGGTTCCTAGAATTGAAAATCAGGTCCTTAGAATCAGAGAAAGTTACGTGACTGGGCTGTGAAAATACCGAGCTGGGAGCATATCATACAAACATGTACATGATTTCAGGGAATATCTGTGTAGAATAATATCTAAGATCAGATTCACAAATGAAATGACAAAGCGATCTGACCATCATCGTCATGGGCTAATGATGGCGCTTGAAACACCTTTAATTATATGAAATTTAGTTGGAATTTTTTCAGGTCCTTTCAGGTCCATACCAAGTACTTATAATTTTACTTAAAAAAAACCCAGATATTACTATCTAAAATAAACAAGCATGCCAGCTTACTCTAAACAGAAAAATGTGCAATTAAGTCAATTATATGCTTACGTGAGCAAAACAGCATTGAATTGCTAAAGTGTTAATTAAAAAAATTATTGCCATATTGTTAAAAGGTGCATCCCTTTTAACAAGAGAGGCCTCTGGTATGAACTGCTACTTCACCAATAACCACATGTCTTCAAAGGCGTTATGGGTGTAAGAAAGTATAGTAAGAGGTGGGTTCTACAAATATGTATAGTACAGGTAACCTTTTAAATTCGTTTTTTCTGCTCAACACCATCACAGACACTGATATTCGTGAAAAGAAACTAGCTTGTCCTTTTCATAAAAAAATGACTTGGTGTTTCATTTCTAAAACTTTTTCTTAACAAATCAGATTGTGACTAATGGGACAAAGCAGCAATTACAGGTTCTAGCTTTGCAGCCGGCTGTTTGAGGAATCTCCTGCCTAGTTTTGCTCCCATCTCCTTGCAATGATTCAAGCTTGTACTTATCATTCAGCAATAATTGTAAAGCCACAGCAGTGACCCACACCAAGCGAATCGATTGCAATTTATTGCATAAAAGAATGATGGGATGCAGAAACCACGCTAAACGCAGAGAGTATTTTTTGTCAATCAGAAGTGCCGAATGGCCGTTACAATCTGTGTTCGTTGAACAGTGTTGTAGTTGTGTTTAGTGGAGGAGTTGCAATTGTGCTCAATTTTTGTAATCTTGAGTTTTGATCTTAGTAACAGTGCATAATTTTTTCTTTTTGTTTTATATGTTGACTTTTTTACAGGAAAAAACTTCTAACAAAAAGTGTGACTACAAGGACATCTCTTTTAATATTATTCAGATGATAAAATTCCTAGTGATTAAAACTTTCAAGTAATTTCACTATGGCAACGATTAGTTTACTAATGCTGACCAAAAAACTTATTTGACCAGAGAATAAATCAATTTAATATCATTTTAATGCACCTGAAAAAACATTTGCAAATTTATGATTTTTTTCCGTCTTAGGTACATGTGTTTGCATCAAAAAATATACATTTTTGGCATCTGTTGTTTTTTGCAAGTAGTGTTTTCATTAAGGTTGATGTATGAATAGTTATTTAACACTTTCTTTGCTTCAGTTTTTTGTTGCTTTTGAGTACCTTTAATGTGGAAATGCCCATATGTAGATTGAGAGTAAAAGTGATCTTGTAAACAATATACAGGGTCCCATGCAGTATTTAAAGTAATGAAAAAGTATCAAATAGTTAAATCAGTTTTGAAAACCTTGAAAAAAAGAAATGGCAATAAGTGGTGATAATAAGTTTTTTCATTTAGTATGAAAAAGTATTGAAAATGGTTTTGGAAATGTGTGGGAACCCTGCATGCAAAGGTTAGCAGAGTACTGTTAACGTTGTCATTTTTGCAATTTGTTTATTTAGATTCTTCATTTTAAATGATTATGACTTGTTTGGAACAATCTTTGCAAAATGATGTGCAATCTAAGCTGCATGAAGGAACAAGTTAAATTATACTAACAATGCTTAATTTGTATCTTACTGTGCTAACTGTTTGTTTTGTTTTGGTTAGTCAGTGATTTTAAATTTTTTCTATAAAAATGGCCTGCAATCTGTTTATGTTTGAACCTGTGAAACTGTCATATTTGTACAAGCAAGACAAAGGAGAAAATGAGATTGAACATCTTGTTAAGATAGAAGTAAAACGTGTGGGTGAAGAAGCCACAGTCTGCATCACAAAAGACAAAGGTAAAAACCTACCTATTGGGTAGTAATTTAATTTGAAGGTTGAAATTTGAGATGAATGAATTCATGGTTTTAGCAATTTCCCCATGTGGTAAAGTGCTTATACAGGTTGCATGAGTGTATAGGTATTTGTGTAGATAAATTATCAAATTAAATGTCTTCTTTTCCTCATGCTTGGGTATAAATTACTAAAATTGGGTCTTTACTTGAGTTTTAGCGAACTTGCTCATGTTTTTGCTCATGCTTATGCACAGAGTTTTGGTACAGTCAGCATTAATAAAAAAGCTAAATTTTCTGCTCTTGCTTTGTGTACCTTGCTGCAGTTTTATGTCTCCTTTCTTCAACTCTTGTTTAGTGTCCATATTTTGCTAGTAAGTTTTCTTATTGCTTGCACGACTGAAGATGTGTTGTATACAAGAATCTAGTTTGCCTGTGAAATAAATTGTAATATGTTCACTAGCGTACCCTTAGCACTGTGTCTTTAACAATAACAACTATTTGCTAATTGAAATCATTGCACAAGGGCCATGGACTCTTTATTATAAATATATATCAGTGCAATGCTTGTGGTTGAGGCATCTCTGTCACGATCGTTCCTTTAACAATGCCAACATGTTATTAGTAGCAATTTGGAGACTATTGTCCAGTGTTTCATAGTCTGCTATTTGATTTCTGTGTTAGATTTGACTTGGTTTGTGGTGGAAAACATATATACTCTTACTCATGAATGTGCTTCCAAACATCGAGTGCATTTTTAGTGCAAAATATTTTTGTTTGGGAAACCCATTTTTGGTGACTAAATATCTAGAAGATTTCTACAGTCCAGTCTAACACTCTTAACACCTTCGGTACTGGGTGGATTCCCTGCAGGGATATCCACTGCTACCGGGTGGTTTACCTTTTAAGAAGCACAAGAGCCACTGTTTTGGCAGAGCTTGCAACACTATTACTCACCAGCCGATTGAGCTAGGGAGCAGTTCAAACCCTTTACGAATTCAGCAAGTCTTCTAGTTTAGACTGAAAATTTTTTTTTCATTTTGGGTTTAGGTTTTCTTTGAGTCTTTGAGTGATCTTTTCGCCTTTGTGGCCGACGTTACCTGGCCCTGGGTGCCAACCCAACAAGCCATTTTTTGACTCAATTTTTTTTGGAATCTAGGCTATAATCTGAGTCTTTAAAGCCTTTCATTGGATTGCTAGCATGTCTGGAGCCAAAATGATGGTTCAAAAACTAAAGATTGGTAAAAATTTTACCACCACAAATGCTAACCTGGGGTGTATTCTACCCATAGCCATAACTCACCAGCTGATTGAGCTAGAGAACTGTTCAAACCCTCTCAAGATGGGGGAAAGTTTGCATTGAAGAAAAAAATATTTTAGATGTGGATGTCATTTTTTTATTGATGTTTATATGATGGGAGTATGTTTATGTATACTTTGTTTACATTAGGATGACTTCATCAGGCCCTGGACACCAACGCCAAGAGCCATTTTTTGACTCTAGTTTTTATTGGAAACTAGGCTATATTACAAGTCTTTAGAAGGGTTGATGGACTTTCTAGCATTTCTGGTTCTAGAATTATGGCCAAAATGCTGCAAATTAGCTAGGGAAATCCTTGCTAATCCCCTAGGGCAGGGGTGGGCAATTAATTTGGGTCGGGGGCCACTTTGAGAAGGCCATGTTTAGTAGAGGACTGTACCTTCTAATGGAGATAAAGCAAAGCGATAGAAATGGAAGCAATTCTTGGTTCAAGTTGGCCTCAGCACTAACATATATCGTGATGAGTTGGAGAAAATTTCAGATTTGGAAATTTTTCCTGAATGTTTCTACAGGCCACTGAAAACTCTGTGGCTGGCCATGTGTGGCCCGCGGGCTGCTAATTTCCCACTCCTGCCCCAGGGAATTCCTGAAATATTTGAAATTTTTTGGCCAAAAAATTGGCCAAAGTTGCATTTAGCATTTCTGGGTCCACAACTTTGGACCCAGAAATGCTAGAAAGTTGATCAAGGGCTCTAAAGTAGAGATAGACCGATATTTTGGCCTGGCTGATATATTGGGCCGATATTTGGATTTCGCTGATATATTGGTATCGCCCAAAATGGCCACACAATAGGTGTTGACAAAATGCTGTTATATTCCTCATGCATCCAGAAAACTTGGACAAGAAAGCACAACAAACCAAGTCAAGACACTTATCTTGCAGCAACGCTAGCAGATGTGTGTTTTCATAAACAAGCAGACATGGTAAACCATGAAGCACGCGTTGGATGTCGCATTCGAAACAAAAGCATCATTGATTAATTAAAATTCAAAACAGAATATTGAAATTGCTGCAATTTGAGAAATTTCAGCTAATAAATCCTTATTTTTGACCTTTTTGAAAAAAAGGTAAGGTATAGAATACATTATGTTTTTGATAATGAATCAGAAAACAAGATTTAAAAATTTTGGAAAAATTGGTATTGGCTACAAGTCCATGAATTAATGGCCGATATATCGGCATCGGTATTGGCCCCAAAAACGCCATATCGGTAGATCTCTACTCTAAAGACTCATATTATAGCCTAGAATTCAATAAAGTTTTGAGCCACAAAATTGGCTCATTGGATCAACCGATGACATCATCAAAAATTGCAAAGCTTACCCCAATCATGACGTCATCAACAAAAAACCTGAAACCCAAAAGTTAAAAAAAATTTTATTCTAAACTAAAAGACTTTCTGAATTTTTAGAGGGTTTGAACAGCTCTCTAGCTCAATCAGCTAGTGAGCTATGGCTTTTAGCCAAACTGACCACTTGAGACCTTTTGTGGGATTTGAATTCATATCCAATTTTTGGTTTGTGAGCTATAATTTTGGCTCCAGATAAGCTAGAAAGCCGATCATGGGCTCTAAAGACATGGATGATAGCCAAGTTTTCAAAAAACCCTGGAGTCACAAAAATGGCTCATTGGTTTGGCTCCCAGGGCCATAAAACCAGGATTTTTGTTAAGAACGTATATACATACATCACCTGGTAACCTTGGCTGGTTTTTCCCTCACGTATATATACGTGGGGTGGTGCTGAAAGTGTTAATGTATAATGCTCATTACTATTAACACTTTGAGAGCCGGGTTAATTCAAGCGGTTCGCAAAAAGCAGCTGTTTCGAACGTGGCTTTGCGGATGAATATCTCCGCTCCTGTTCGCTCT
>Ga0210059_1007860_pt1 | contig 16917 bp, 6 predicted proteins | sample Ectturendosymbi2_FD_188042 | JGI IMG/M metagenome (GOLD analysis project Ga0210059, IMG submission 188042) | Ecteinascidia turbinata endosymbiont from Florida, USA - Sample 2 (SPAdes) (version 2) | ecosystem: Host-associated > Tunicates > Ascidians > Unclassified | place: Key West, Florida...
GGATTCAAGGCGCATGTCAACCTGCTCATGTGCAGCGTCAACACACTACTCAAAATGAATTAGACAGTGGCTAGCAACTGGCTACCTCGTTCAAAACTTAAAGACAAGAGAAGACTCACAACTACCAAATGCCGCTCAGCTTGAAAGTCCAGTTGTTTTCAGTGTTCTGGCGTTTAGCATTGGTCGATCGTAGAATAATTTAATAACTTGCGCCAATGAACTCGGCCTCACCTAGTTGGTTCTGCGTTTGCGTCAACTATGCAACCGCTCACTACAACTGAGTTCTACCCAAAAGGCGAGAGCAACTTACAGACTTTACGTCGTATTTCAAAATAGTGGACATGTAAGTTGGAAGCATGGCCAGCAAAGTGTAATTTCCCCAGTTGCTGGCAAAATGTCCGCACAAAATTCCAAGCAAAGGCAGAGACGTAATCATTGACAACCAAGGTGTCCGGACTTTTACCGACTGCAAAAGAAAAAGTATATGAAAATACATCCCTGCTTATGCAAAAGTAGTATCAACTTTGGCTCTGATTTTAGAACTCCACAAAGCATCTAATGCTGTGAATCTTTTCAAAACTAGCCACAGCAAGGGCACGGACACTAATGCAATCATTTTGTTCCTGCGCCATACCAATCTGAGATTGGGGTGTGTGTTGGGTTTTGTGAGAGCCGTCACGGAGTACCAGAAAATGCGCATCGCTACACGTCTCGCAACATATATTGTCGCTTTAAGAACATCAAATTATTGATCAATCATAATCCTGAGTATTCCACTACCATTTCCTCGATGTTGAAGTCCATGGCGATGTGAAATGCTGTGACATAGAAAAGTTTGAATTAAAGGTGCGACATAGTGCTGCATGTTGCAGGCTGAGTTGTTGACGCTCTGTCGAACAGCTGTCTCAGCAAAACAGTTGTTTAAAATTGATGGTGCCTCTGGGTTATGTCAATACGAAGCCGGTGCTTGCCTTTTCCTCCCCTTTTTAGTGTTTTACCTTGTCAGTCTAAGTTTGAAACTTTGATGGCGTTTGTGCCTCCGTTACTTAGGTGTTCACAAGTATTTTCTACGTTAATGTTCAAGCCGCTGTGTTTAGCGTATTTCTTGCTGCCGCATGCTTCCGGCGTTGATGTGTGATCTTCGGTTAGTACAGTGGTTCTTAACCTGGGGTTAATTTACCCCAGGGGTAAATTCCACCTTCCGAGGGGGTAAATGCACTGAATCATAACTTATAACAAACGTGAACTTATAGAAATTTACAAAATGTTATAAACTAGATTATTAGGCTAGTTAGTTGCAGGACAAAACCCGAAAGTACACCCGACATTGTTTTGTTCGTAGTTCGTAGATTGGTGAGAGGCTCCATGTCAGGCGTCACAGAACGTTGTTACGAAATGGGTTTACGGATATATCACACAAACTGGAGATGTTGCACTTTGGCATATGGTTCAGAGTTATACATAGGCTACTTAGAAGTTTTCTGTATATAGTTCATCTTTAAACATGTAGGTTATCAGATTCAATTGATCAACTCATGCGCACAACACTGTTCCTGTTCACGACTTCATTTGGACTTCGTACGTAACAGGAGATTGTAACCCTGTCAGAATTGAAAATTCCTCTATTGTGCAATAAATTTCACTGGTTTCACAAACAATGGTCAGACTGCAGTGCCATTTTGCTCTTTTTTTTCACAGCATGCTATAGACCGCAGCAGGGTCGGATCCAGCCAGTAAGTTTAGGGGGGATGATTTCAGTAATATTTGGTAGTCAAGTCTCATTCGCTGGTTCACTACTGTAAGAGAGATGAATTAGCCTATACTTCACCGCTGTGACAAAATAATGGACGGCAAATGGCCTTATGACGCCAATGCTTTTTTCGGAATTGTACGAAATCATAGTGAATAAAGTTACTTTCGTAGGTTTTAGGGGTGGTGATCGCCCCAATCGCCCCGCTTGAATCCGCGCCTGGAGCGCAGACAGTGGACAGCAAGTACAGTGGAGGTGTTTTTAGTGAATGAGTTATTCATGAGTCAACACTTGAAGATTTCAGCATTCTCAGTTAATATGTCGAAGAAGATAACTTAACTAGAACCATACGTGGACTTCGGGTCGAATTCATCATAAAACAGATGATATTCAAAAACCTCAAGGTATCTTTTGTTCCAAAGCGCTTGGTGATGGTTCCACGAAGCCGTCAATTTTGTAGGCTCATTTTGCTTCACGCCATTGCACACAAGTACATGAAAACCACATGTCTTTGCAGACCAATTGCTCTCGATTTCGTGCTGAAGGAACTCTGCTTATATTCAGGTTCGTTTCTGAAGACACGATAGGATTGGAAGCATCCTCAAGCATTGCGTTTGCAATAGAAAAAGAAAAGAAACCGCATACAATTTGAGAATGACTTATCAAACCGATACGCTATTAATATGGTGGAACTGGTTTGTGGAAAAGAACAAAAAAAGAAACTTTAGAAAATTATTTACCAAACAGTATGTTGTCGTAGAAGTGTTATGTCTTGTGATATTTTAGATCACGTAGCAGATGAAATTTGAACTAATAAAGCAAGAGGCCCCTTTCGCTAGGTGGGTCAACTGACGCGTCGAACTGCGCGTATTTCTTGGTTTACCGTCGATACATACTGTACATGCAGTTGAGTTGAAATAAGAGTTCTTGATGTGTGTAAGTCTAGAGACGACTAGAGAAGTGACTGATGATCAGGAAGAAATGAATAACATCTATCAACAAAATAAACTCATGCAATCACATTGGCACGCTATGCACAGACGGCGCTCCTATGCTCCGTGAAATCAGCTTTTACAACTCTAGTGAACAAACGCGCACTGCACATCATTTCTACTCCTTGTGTTCTTCATCGATATGGACTGGCAAGATAAGCCTTTCCAGAATACTTGAAAATAGTTTTGGAACACGTAACCGAACGCGTGAATTTTATCAGGCCACGGGCTTGTCTTTTCAAACTGCTTTTTAAAGATGAATTGATTATCTTCAATGTTAATCAATGCTTTACTCGAAATTCAAATCTTGCAACTGTGACTGTTCTAAATTTTGGTGTGGATTGGACGAAGAGTCATTTGAAGTTATTATACCTTTTCAGGATACTTATCTGTGTGAGGCAGGGTTCTCAAAAACTATGAAACGAAACAGCGATCTCGATTGATTCCCAAAGATGACATGAGAATATCACTTTCAACTACTGTTCCCAGAATGTCAGATATTGTGCGTAGAAAACAAGCACAAAAGTATCACTGAGTGACTGGTTGGTTGAAATTGTTTGTCATTTTTCAATAGGAGCAAAATTAAACATGGCTGGCTGTATATTCCGTCTTCCTAACGTTTTTCCCCTTGACTCAGTGATATGCCGGTTCGTATGAAACTGTTTTTAGAATTTCAACAACCTCAGCAAACCACTTCTTAAAAGTCTTCATGCTTGCTTGTAAGAGCATTTTATTAAAGCTTCATCTGAGATACTGACAATGATTCGTACAGGCTTTACCCTAAAGTTGGGTATGGCTTGCTTGACACACCAAACGTTGTTGGGGGTAAAATCAAATTTTTGATTTTGTTAAAGGGTAAATGATACAAAAAAGGTTAAGAACCACTGGGTTAGTACGTTTTTCCGGAGATGCCTTCGACGCCTCACGGTAACAGACCCATTTCTGCATATAGGCTGGTGCTTCCCATTGTTTGTGCTATCTGTTTTCGTTGTTACGTTGATCGCACCGTGCTACTGTGCATGCTGTTCTCCAGTCTGAATTTGCAGCAGACGTCGCGCCTTGCTCGGTGTGTTCATGGATTTTACTACTGCACTTCTGATTGCTCCTGTTCTCAATCACATGCCCTGAAGTCGATTATATTGCGCCTGTTTTCATATTGTAAGGGAACAAAAAATCTGGGTGGGTGCAGCTTTTTTCTCGAAAGAGTATGTTCATGCCCCAAAAGTAGATTTTTCAAACATTTTACAATTTAGCTCCTCTAAGGAATAAAAATATAATGCAATGTTCACCACACAAATATAAAAAAGATTTGTATCGATAATACAATTTTTAAAGAAATGTTCTTATCACAGCAAATTATTGTTTGCAAAACCAAGGATTGAACAATAGTGCAGCAAACCTTCACGATTTAGTTGAGGTAACACTGCAAGAACTCACACTCATCCATTAAAAAGCTACCGTTTCGAAAAGATTCCGCAATTCACACAATGCAATTTGAAGTTCAGGGGAAACCTTAAATGTGGTTGACAAAACCATTGAAGCACAAACAATGTATAGTGAACAGTGATGTGCCCAAGTCACTTTTGTCGAGTCAGAGTGACAAGCCCTTCGAGTCAGAGTCATCTAAAGTTTTTTCGAGTCGAGTCATGACTTTGTCGAGTCGAGTCAGAGTCAAGTCACAAGAACTATCTAGTGACTTCTAGTCTTTGGTTTGCAAGCTCGAGTCAGTGTCGATCAGAATCAAATAAAAATTCACATTTTTCCTGTCTTTTTTGCTATGAAATGGTGTTCAACATGCTATAAAATGGCGCCCGATATGTTTAAAAATGGTGCCCAATAGCCTATTGTTTTAGCAAGTTTGATTGCGCGTTACTTATATCTAAGTTTTTGTGAAAGCAGTTTGCATTTTACTGGTCTCTTTCACTCTCAGTCATTTCCGCAAGTCTAGCCCAACATTGATGTAAGAAATATACTTCCTTGTCTTTTGCATGCCCAATAAATGAAAATGACCAAAGACAAACGTAGTATTTTAATGGATTTAGATGTTATCACTTTTGCTCAACCAGCTTTGGATTGGAACTGATGATATTCTTTTGAACTTCTTCGCAACTTTCGGTTGAGTTTTGTGACTGCGTGTTACTGCAGTGATAAAGTTTCTCACATCCGTTGAGATTGTTTATTGTGTTTGTTTGAATGTTGAGCCTTGTCTATGACCAGCGAAAAAAGTCTGATCTATCGTGTGTCAAAGTTACAGAATTGGTTTGACATTCATTGATCTAATCCCTTTTCTTGACTCATCGTTGTTATACCCTACATATATATTTAGCACAGTTATACCTTAAGTATACATTTAACATTTAGCACAGTTCATCATTTTTGTATGTGTAGCCCAGTTCTAATGAGACCTTTGTGTTGTATGCTTGCTGGTCTTCTGGTTGGAAATCTTACACACTTTTGCTGAGCTTAACAGAGCTTCTCATTACACTGCTGTTAACAGTGAATATTTTGAAGTCTCTGTAGTGCCAATTGCTATGATGTTGTGAGCAACTTAGTTCAAAAAGCAAATGGTGGAGTATAAGGTAACTTGATTTACTTTCTAAACTATTTATTTGTCTTTGAATCTTTGAGTTGGATTACATGTGGGTGTTGCAGCCACAATTATGCATCGCACTGAGCCAACCAAAGAGACAGTCAAACGGACGACCCTCGGCATAACAACAATAGAGATTACCCATTCGACTAGTTTCACACTTCTGCTGCTGCTACAAATTCAACGTTAGGCTTATATTTGGCGTAACCACGTCACCACATTTCTTCCCCATTTCACAAGCTCAAGACGACCTTCAACGGTGGGTTCCAGCCACCGAAGCGTTGGGAGCCATTTGTTGCAGCCATAATGCTGCGTCGCCTTGAGCCAACCAAAGAGAGAGTCGAACCGACGACCCTCAGCATAATAGCAATTGAGATTACCCACTCGACTAGGTTCACGCTGCCATTGCTGCTACAAATAAAATCACTATAATGTATTTGTTGAACCCTGCTGGCCTCTCATGCAGTGAAAAGCAAAGTCTCAGGTCTACCTCTGTGATAGTTGGGAAAACTTGATCCTTGAAATGTAGCATAACACGATTAGTCAAAACAGAAAATTTGCGCCAAACTTGATCATCACTGAAACAAGAAATGCTCATTTCCTTGTGTGCACATAAACTGGGTTTGTCCATCAGAGGCTCAGATTTTATAAAAATAACTCGAGTCTCAAGTCGCTGATTGTGACTCGAGTCGAGTCATTCTGTGAAAAACGTGACTCGAGTTGAGTCACCATCGTTCTCAACGTGGCTCGAGTCGAGTCCGAGCCACCGAAAATCGTGAATCGAGTCGAGGCGAGTCATTAGTGACTCGAGTCACGCTATCACTGATAGTAAACACGAAAAGCTATCGCTGGTATTTTGCCCGGATTTTCACCAAATCAAAAATTTTGGACCCCCGCCTCCTACACCAGTGATTAGGGCTGAGGGCTTGGTGTTTGCAAGTGCGTCGGGTTAGGATTTGGGTTAAAAAAAGAAAAATAATTGAGGTCTAAGACTAAGCCCAATATATTTCAGTGTTTATAGTTATTCCCGTACCATAGTTGGTTGTGTGCATCTGACATCTAACAAAAAAGTTTCAATTTACACAAAACACATAAAAAAGTAATCGCCAAACTTTATTCCTTTTATCTGAGAAGCAAAATAACTGACAAACAATAAATAGGTCAGAAATTTCGCTTGACACAGGTTAGTGTTTGTTCCGGAAAGTTAGTCCAGCTCCGGGGAGTAGGTAAAAGAAAGATTTTCACCAGCGAGCAACGTACTGTATAGTAAAAATTCTTTTGTTCTTCCCTACATATTTGTCTAAAATATCGCAGAAAATCAGAAGAATTGCATAACGTTTTCTAATGAGACACACATCCCAATTGTTATCAATATTATTTGAACATTTCTCAATCTAAATGCTGCAACGTCCCCGTTTGGAAAATGTTTAGTCACACTTTAACCTGTACTAGGAACAAAATATTCTCCCAACCAATCAAGACTTCGTCATACTTTTGGCTTAGGTTTATCCAAACCGATGCTTTTGATTAGATAATCCTTTTCTTGTTGCGATATCCTTGGATGGGTTGTCGGGGAGTCGTAAATAATTGCAAACCAGATAACCGACCACAAAACACCAATTCCTCCTGAAACAAGAAAACACACCAAAATTTGAACTTCAAGGACTGTGTTATTAGGCTTAGGCAACATCAACGTCGTTGATATTTAAGAAAGACGTAAACATCTGGGCCAGTGTATCACAAAAGTTGAAAAAATAATTTGCTTCAATCGTAATGCACCATGGAATTTACTGAAACTTGTTGATTTAATTGCTTTTCTACATCAAAAGCGAAGTATTTAAAAACAACCGTTTTTCGTCCTTGTACTCGTATGCAGCGTATCATAATTTAAATTGCCACGGCAGCTTTCATTGGATTTCTGAATGCAGTAAGTGTTTTGGTTTTGATAGTGTGAAAATTTCTCTGTTAGGTATTGTTCTGTAAATTTTCCAAGTAGTTCACGTTTTACCGCGAAGGTTTTTAAGCAACATCGCATTGAGAATTCAGAGCGTGCATACGTACACAAGAGCTACACAATAATGTATCTTACTCTGCAACTAGCCTGTAAAATAGAACACAGCCTCCCATCCAAATTCTTCGGCTATAAGACCAGCTAGAGGCAATGTTACGCATGTGCCAAAACTTGCTCCGGATGTGTGTGCGGAAACTGAAGTGCTTCGTTCAGCGGGCGGCGACCACTTCGACCAAGCTGAATACATTGTAGGGAAAGAAGCCCCCTGAAGTTTGCCACAGTGAACGTTGTACTTTGTATTAAAAAGTGAAAGTTTAGCCACTTCTGGGCTGCTGCACCAATAGACGCGAAAGACATATGATTGCTCAACGCCCTAAGCCTGAGTAAGTTATGGGACATTAGCAGCTCAACAACGTTGTAGATTGCCACAAAGGTTTGCCGCGCATTTTATGCGGCCTGCCTAATTTCAAAAGGTATTAAAATATTTACAGAAAATTGCAAACACTTGCATATTTGATGCAACAGGTTGTTGTTTTTAATTATGTTAGAAGCCAATGACATAAATTCTGATTACAGAAAAATACGGAGCTGACATTTGTGCACTTTTCACTAAAATAGGAAGTACTTTGCACAAACTTTCTGTCAACAGAAAAACGCATGCGTTAATTTTAAAAACATGAGGTGTTATGAATATCTATGCATAAAATAAAGGAGGGTCATACACCCGCAACTACTTGAAATAAACTTTTACCTTTGTGTTTACTAAACTGGCTTATTTGACATTCAGAAAAAATCAAGCACGCAACTTTGAAAATATCAACTTCTATGAAAATGGTAATGCAATTTTTATAACAGTAGATATTATGAATTACCTGCAAAAATCCCAGGATGATTCTTAAAACAAGAAAAAGCTCAAAGCTTGCCACAGCAGCAGCAGGAGTACAAAGAGTGAGAAAAGATGAAAGTAGCATTGAAATTCCTAAGACCAATTTGAATCCGAATCTTCTGGCAAGCCAAGCTCCTGGTATATTGCTGACAATGTATCCATAGAAGTAACATCCCAACACCAAACCTTGCTTCGCAGGATCCCAGGAAAACAAACCATTCTGAGAAAATCACTTGAAAATTAAGCTGCGCATAGTTACGTTTGTGGAATCAGCGTAACAAAAGCTTTTGAACAAAGGGATCGTATTTACCAGAATTAGAAATTGTAGAGCTTGTCATCTCAGACAGGTCAACCAAATAAAGTCAAAGAAGATCTCAAATGTTGCTTGTGTCTTGAAAACGTAAATAATGTTTCATAAAACCTTGAAAACAAGCACTTTCAACAGTTTTTTAAAGAATCGTGGGAGTGAATAGGACAGCGAACATGAGATCTGGATGCTTCCTACTCTTTTGAAAACCGATCTGAGAATGCAATTGAGCTGTCAAAACTGCTTTATGGGTGTGTAGAAGCTTTTTTCGTGATCGAAACGACGTTTCTCTCTACGGCATCGTATTCATTGTGTTTCGATATTTGTAACTACTGTAGAAGCATTGCGTTTTCGTAAGTGTAGAATGTTGAGAAGCCTGATTGATCTTGCCGTACCTATACTAAGCAAATGATTTATTTGTAGCAAAGCCTCTTTTATTGCGATTTTACTTTTTCAGCACCACGCCGCCATTTACCTTCAGCCAAGATGCCGATTTTTGTCAGATTCTTCAAAAACGTTTGATTCAAACACCTTTCTGCCAACTTAATTCCAGACGTGGCGATAAAAACTATGAATGCTGCTAAATTTCCAGGTTGTTTTGCTTAAAAAATGCGTTTCTTTATTCAAAAACAAAATGATTTGCGTAAATGGGAAGATATTCAAACGCCAGCAAGTAGAAAAAATGTATAAATATTTTGAGAAGAAATTGATCAATTTGTATATTTTGAATCATTCAAAAAGTTTGCTCGAGTATTAAAACTGGTTATGTACTAATATGTTTATCGGCGTTTATTTGTGTAGTATGACTTTTCTAAAGAATACCTCATCATGAGCCAATCTAGTTTTTTTCTTTTACCTATTTCATGTTTCGTTTTGCATAGCATTTCGTGCTGGTTCGTGCTTTCCCAGCGTCTGTGTCAGTCCGCGTGTTGTTTTGAAACAGTGTTGTAAATAGGCTTTCCGTGCTTACTTCTGATTAAAGAGGCCTTGACCTTACTGCGTACTGGCAGCTCAGAGTTAGTGAGTAAGGCAGTTTTGTTTGTTGTGCTGCTTTCTCGAATAGTCGCTGGACTGCAGCTAGGAGGGGTCACGTTCCGTTTGCGGTGCGAAACCATTAAAAGCGAAACTTTCGAAAACCCCAGGTAAGGCCTTTGGCACGGCAGGTTTTTTTCTAAGTTACTAATATGTTTTGTAATTGCGAAAACTTTGCTCTTACCTCAGTCGTCAATGGAATTTTGTCAAAATCTTACCGAGTTTGCTGTATCAGTGGAACTCTGGCCTCGGTCGGGACACAAAGCAGAAAGGTTAGTTTCAGAATCATTGCTAACGGTAGTGTTGACCATTGCAACGATGGCAACGCTGAGGTTAGTTCTCAACGAATAGACGTTGAACATTCCGAAGAAACCCATCACTGCCAAGACCCATCTTGCTTTGATGTAACAGCCTGGAGTTGGCTTCTAAAAATAAATAGCCATACGTTGGCTTTGGAAAAAAAGAGAGTAAAAATCCTGATAAAGATCTGTGTTTCAAAGCAGGAACCAAAGAAACAAAAACCTTGGAAAAGGTTTAAATGTTTCAAAATAAGCGGTTGCCCCATTTAGGAAAAAATAGTCTTTTGCTTCAGGTTGTCTCTACAAGTTAAAATCGAAAGATAGTATCAAAAGTATGCCTTTGGATGTAAACTTGAGTGTCGACACCAGGGGCGTAACGAGGTTAGGTGGTGCCCGGGACAAGAAGCAAGTTTGGCGCACCCATGTGCGAACCTGAGGTCTTTCGGAAGCAATCGTACTGTATTGAAGAAAATACTTGTGACATTGTTGGGATTTTTCGGCGCCCCGCGCCGAAAATCAGTCATTCGGCGCCCCCGCCAGTTATTTGGCGGCCCCATAGTGATTTATAGCCCGGGGAATTGTGCCCTCCTTGCCCCCCTATTTACACCCTGATCGATACTGATTACTCACATCCGTTGGAAGTATAAATTGTGGATTAAATTTTTGTGTCACTCTACGCATAGGCTCATTGCGTCTTCATACAGAGGTTGAGTTCTGAGATGAAGGAACTGATAATTCAAAGCTTCAGCATTTTACAATCACTTTTTTGATCTCTAAACCGATCTTAATTTGATCAAACTTTGTTTATTTGATCAAATTTTCCGGCATGTGAGCTGTCTTTCTCTTCCTCGATCTTTGGACCGAATTGCGCATACTGCAATCACTGTATTTTTGAGGAAATTTTGTGCATAGCAATAACGTCAGTGGTAGCTCTAGCGAGAAGCTGATTAGAAAATGGCTGTGGTGTGATTTAGCACAATTTTAATAAACCGCGCATCCGAAAGACTGTGCAGCAGATATACATCGTTAGACAACACTGCAAGGACGCCACTTGCGTATTACAAAGCTTTGCCATTTTAATCAACGGTAACTCCCTGCATTTGCAATTAGATGCGTTTTTGCAAGTTCACTTAGAAGAAATTTTCCAGGTTTTTTCGCAGCTTGCGGTTGTTTGAAAAGAGCGTTTCTAGCACTACGCATAGTCCCAGCCGATACAATGCAGGGAGTTACTTATAATCAGGCTTTATAACCAGCTGCAGCTTCACTTCACAATCAAAACAACAGTGATGCGTTTCTATACGAATTGCAACCTGTCAGAAGCATGCTACATTCTTTTCCGTTGGCGGTACAAGCAAATGTTTTAAAGTACTGCTTTTTATCGGTGAACCATCAGCAGCAACAAAACTTACTTTAACGATCTCCGATCAGAAAATGAAAATGTTAGTGGTATTTCCCATATGGCAAAAAAGCTTAAAATCAAAACAAAAGTAATCACAAAATTCCTTTAAATGTATGATGTTGAAGTTGCGCTGGTAAGACTAGCAACAAAAATTTGAAAACTTTGTGATGAAATGTTTAAATTTTGTTTCGTTAAAATTTTAACGCAAGATTTGCAGCATGTAAGAATTTTAAAACGACATTCGCCTATGTACTCAAGGCAACGACGTGAAACCTGAAAACATCGCAAGTGGTATCTAGTGAAGCTAAAATATTTATATCATGTGTTGTTGTTTTACGTGTTACACCAAATGTAGAAATAACATCAGGCTTTTTTTGTCTTGTTTGTGATTTAATCATTGCTGTCAAAATTTGTTTCCACTTCTTCGATATTTGGATATGCTAGCAAAGCACGAAAAAGTTGATATAATTATAATGGCATCGTTATAAAACATATTGGCTCATATACTCCACCAACCCCTTAGAATTTATTTTTAGAACAAACGTCAGCTTGGTTTTGCCTATAGTGTGTTTTTTCATTTGAAGCTTGTACTTAAGTAGCCTATAAAAATGGTGTAAAATATATTACAACTTCTAAACGATGAAAGAGCATATATTTTCCCTAGTTCACAAATATGGAAACTCACTTCTTGCACGTCTTCAATTTCGCCTTTTACATTTGGCAGTGAACTGTTTTGAGACATTGTAAAGAATTAAACTGAATTCTGAAACACTTTCCTCCTTACAAAAATCCTGACGTTGTTAGGTTCTAATGATCTGACCAAGCTATGTTACAGTTAACTTGTAGTACTCTTATTATGAAAATCATAAAAATGCACTGAAGGCAACGCTTAGCGAATTTGCAACATGTAGATTGCATATAAAATTGGCAGCTGATCTTACAGAAAATACTTAGTAAATATAGCTGTTCGGTAATCTATGATCCTCTTCTGAATTCGTGACTCAGTTTGTTAACGCAAAGTGCACACGTAATCAAACGTCTGCCAAGTATCTAACATGTTAAATGAATGCAAGACTTTTGCCATACTTTGCATCGTGGCAAGCACAATACATCTCCTCATTAGATATTCCTCTGCAGTGGTGGTTTGGCTCACTGGTTTCCGCAAATGGACCGAAAAAGGCACTTCGTGATCACAACAAGCGTTTTACTGCCATGTTCGTAGCATGAGTGGATGTTTTCGGAAAAATTTGTACATTGTGTTTTAGCGCATTGCACATTCTTCAGGGATTTAAAATAGATCATTTTATCTGAAACAGCATAAGACATCTTAATTAAGGGGATGAATGTTGAGTTTACTTAAATGCTGTTTTGCAAAATATTCTCTTACTCATTGTATACATTTGGCACACAAGACCGGTTGGAATGGAATCAACTCAGCAGAAATTATTCAGATTAAATTGCTGCAATAACGTTTGCTGCCTGCTATTGCACTGTAGCAAGTAATGTTACCTAATATAGTCAGCTATTGTTTTGTAATCTTTAATATGTGGATGGTGGTCTTCAAACTGAACAAGCAGTTGGTACCATAATTCACTTTCATATACTAGTTGTTGTATAAACTGTGTGGTACCTATTTAGAGCCCTGTTAGACCAAAGTATTATCGCTATTCTTTTTTGTAATTTCGTTATTACATGGAGTAAAATATGCTGTAGGCAAAATCGTTCTGTAGAAATCGTTATTCCTAGTTGCGTTTGAGAGCTGGGAAGAATTACAGCTGGGAAGAAGCTGGGAAGAATCCCAAATGATTCAAATGTCTCCTAAAGCGTTTTAGTAGGAGTGCGGAGCTGATGTAGCCCCAGTAAAATTACAGAAGAATGTTAATTTGGTGTGGCAATAAATTTGTTCCAACTGCTGCAACGGCATTCTATAGCTCTTCTCTTGTCAGTGTCACTTCAGAAGGTAACTGCACTCACTTCGTAGCATCAGTGCAATTTTGAACCAATCTTTTGGTATCAGTGATTAGAATAGAGAAAAGTCTAATTTTAATATTTGCCTATGAGACCTACTAAGCTTTTGTAAATGGAACTGCAAAATTCAGTTGTCATTAATGAAAATATATGCGACAAAGCAAACCTACTAGCTATTACTAGAATCAAGAGAAGCAATCAAGAGTAGCAAGTTCGCGCAACTATACCATCCAAGTGAAAAACTTTCTTTGCAAGCAGCGCAGCCTTTGTACGTTGTGGCGCTTCCTCTCCGAGACTATTTGTGCACTGGACTTTGTTATGCATTGCTAAATGCAGCGGTGAAGTACTTCCTGCCAATCCTCTAGAATACCACCAACCTGTTCTAAGATTAGCTTAGAATGTGTGTGTGTGTGCGTGCTTGTACAGTGAGGACTGGAGATGTATCTCTTGCATCTAGTGGCAAAAGCATTCAAAGATGCGATATTGTTCAAAATCACCTAAAAGCAACTGCTAATCGACAAGCAACTGCATAACGCATGCGCAAGTTTTCCTGAAATTGTTCTCATCATGACTATAACGTAAGACTTGAAATAATTTTGCTGTTTCAGTCAAACTTTACCCATACCTTTTTTTGCATGTTATTTACAAAAATAACAAAATTTTAAAATATACCAACCAACGAAAGTTCATACCGCAAGTGCTAATCTATTTAATCATCATGACCAAACTCTGTGCTTTCGTATCGTGGCGCTCTTGCTGAAAATGTTGGCATTGAAACTTAAAACATATAATGTTTAGCGTAAGTTGTAACTTTGCATACTCCTTCGCAGTTCATTTTATTTCACTTTAGAATGATATTTTGTTTGCTTTGGTGTATGTAGCATTTTATAAATATCAGAAGAAAATTGTTGCTTTAAGCCGTAGGGGTGTCAAACATACGGCCCGCGGGCCAAAACCGGCCCGTTGCGAGGTTGAATCCGGCCCGCGGGATAATTTTGTAAAGTAAAAACTTCTTTGCTTGAGAAGTTTATCCAATTATACTTCGATAACTGGTGGCTAGATTTCAATTACTTGAAACCTTAACGCAATTGCTTATATTGTATTGCTTTCCTCTGTTTTTCTCACGTGAATTTTCCCGTTTTCTGCATATTTCCTTTTGCATGTTCACACCGGTTTGAACTTTTAAACAGGTATGTATGAACATGCAAAAGTACAAATACTGTTGATAACGTTTAACACTAGAACTCCGGGAAAAAATATACCTTGAGCTCCAGCGATGTCGATTTCGAAACCGTCGGAGTTATAGGTGCAACTCCAATTAAAATTTGATAAGCAAAACTTATATTCCAATTATTGACCGTAAAATAAACTGCACAGGAATATGTTCGACAGGGTAAAATTTGAGAATCGGTGAAAAGCAGTAACTGCAGAAAATAGCGTATTGAATTTTAAAAAATGTCGAAATCGACATCGCCGGAGTTCTAGCGTTAAAAAATACACAGAAATGTTAACTAAAACCACCCACTCAAGCAACTTCATGCTTCAAATATGTCAACCTGGAGTGAAAACGGGGAGGACATCTTCGTAGTTTTTGGTGAAAATAAGAGACAAGGAAATTGTATTGTGGCGTAATTAGGACAGATTTTTAGTTGTAGAACTATTCCATGCTCGGACATGGCTTTTGTTTTCCTTAAATTGCTCAGTTCAGCCTTCATTCTCTATTCCGTGGCAGCCTCGTTTCCAAAAATGTCTTCATCGAAACAGAGAAAAGTTGACAAAGAATGCAGAGTTTTCCAAGACAGTTAGTCTGTTTCCTATTTTTTACGGAGGTGAATGGGTACCTGTATGTTTGGTGTCTCCACAACAGGTTTCAGTGATGAAAAAATATAACAATCGATGCCACTTTGAGACTCATCGTGCCGAAAGATACCGTGACTTGCAAGGGCAACCAAGGAGAGAGAAGGTAAAGGAATTGATAGCAGGTTTGAGAAAACAGCAGTCCGTTTTTACCAGTAGCCGAGATATTAGTGCAATTAGTGCAGCAGCTGTGAAAGGCTAGCTACCTTACTGCTAATTATATAGCGTTAGCATCAAAGCCATGCTCTGAGGGCGAGTTCGTGAAGACGTGCATCCTAAAGGCTGCAGAAATCGTGTGCTCTGAGAAGCTACAAGTTTTTGCTAATATTAGCCTGGCGAGAAACACTGTGGCAGAGAGAATTTCGGATATTTTTGCGAATTTAGACAGCCAACTGAAGAACAAAGTCAAGTCGTTTGTTACGTTTTCATTTGCGCTCGACGAAAGCACGGACATTTCGGACGTTGCACAACTAGCCACATTTATTCGTGGCGTTGATGAGACTTTGTCTGTCTCTGTGAAAGTCCTGGGGTTGGTGCCTATGACGGATACCACAACAGCCAATAGTAGTTTCAACGCTCTCGTTGGAGTGCTGAACAGGGTCGGAGTAGACTGGTCCCGTGCTGTCAGTATTACTACAGGTGGCGCGCCATCAATGATCGAGGAAAAAGCAGGTGTCACGACAAAATTTAGAGAAAAAGTACAGGTTGTAAGAGGAGGACGTGAATTTTGGACATTTCACTGTACTTCGCACCAGGAGGCATTGTGTTGCAAGTCGTCAAAAATGGATCACGTCATGCAAGAGGTTGTCCGGACAGTTAATTTCATCCGAACCAGAGGTCTTAATCACTGTCAGTTTGACAGTCTTCTCAGTGTTAAGGCATTTTTTAATTTATGTGGGGAAATTGAAAACTTTATTTGCTAATAATCATTTTCAGATAAGCTTGAACTTTTTGCATTAAAGTTCTGAAAATAGTAGGAAGTTGTCAATGCTTATAACCAGGGTGTTATACAGTGATTACACTGGTCCGCCCCGCTTGAGATTAAACTTGACTGAACTGGCCCCTGAACTGAAACGAGTTTGACACCCCTGCTTTAAGGTTTTAACAAATTGTTAAAAAATATACAGAGCTTGAACTCATGCATTTTTCATAAACTGCGAATTTCAGTTTAGTTTGTTCAGTATATCGAAGATACATTTGTTTACATTTTTTGTTTGGTTTATTTCTTTATCCATTTGATATCTTTTCCATAGACTTTTTTTTTTCTTTATCCGGGAAAATTCTTTATCCATTGCTGTATAGGCTGTATAGCTTTGTATAAAATGTATAATCATTCCAAGGAAAATAGCCTAAAGGTTGTCTACAATAAGCAATGACAAGTGTTTGGCAGATTTGATATTTATGGCAAAGTTTGTTCCTCTTTTACTGGCTTTTGTATGTCGACTACATAGTGTAAAAATCAAACACAAATTAATATTCAGTCTGTTAAATCAAGCAGGTGTCTACAGAGGTATTTCGTTCAAAGCAAATTAGGGTTGTGAGTTATGACAACCCGGGTAGTATACTGTATCATTTTCGTTGGGTTTATACCTTTTCTATCACACCCATGTCCTTGCAGATCTGAGCACCTTCTTCTTTCGTTTGAGCGAGTTCTTCTTTTATCCACTGCTAGCCCGCCTAGATGTCGGGGCAGGTGTTGAGCAGCCATTCGGTTGTCTCATCGTCCAGAACCGTCAGGCCGTGTAGTCCGTGGGGGGGTCGATGGATTGGACAGTGGAGGACGACGTGGTCGACGGTGTGTTCTGCGCCACAATCACAGGCCGCAG